>Ga0209541_10001626_pt1 | contig 44195 bp, 46 predicted proteins | sample RifCSPlowO2_01_FD_184027 | JGI IMG/M metagenome (GOLD analysis project Ga0209541, IMG submission 184027) | Groundwater microbial communities from Rifle, Colorado - Rifle CSP2_plank lowO2_0.1 (SPAdes) (version 2) | ecosystem: Environmental > Aquatic > Deep subsurface > Groundwater | place...
TGATGCGTACCCCATTTAGTAGACACTTTAGGAACACACTTCCTGCCCCCTTGATTGAGTCAAAAGGTGCCTTTTGTACTCAATGGGAGACATCTTGTTCCTGATCCACTGTTTTCTTTCGCAGTTGTAGTATCGCATGTATTCGGCGACTTTTGAATGGAGCTCTTCAATGGATCGGCACGATTTGTAATCCAGCTCATCTTTCATGTGTCCGAAAAAGGATTCGATCGGTGCATTGTCGATACAGTTTCCCTTGCCGGACATAGATTGGGTCATCTTGAGTTCTTTGACGCACTCTATGAACAACGGATTAGTGTAATGGAATCCCTGATCGGAGTGAATCAGTGCATGCTCGCTTGGCTCCATTTGTTTGATCGTTTCGGTCACGAGTGTCATCTCAAGTCCGGACGACAAATGCCATGCCACCACCTCGCCGGTCGCGATATCCTTGATCACCGAGAGGTAGGCGTACATACCGTTGAATGGTAGGTAGGTGATATCGGTGCAGAATACGCTGCGAGGTATGATTTGATTGAATGCCCTCTGGAGCGTGTTAGGGAATGTCCGATGCTCCAATCTCTTTTTCATGATGGCCTTGTACGGGTTTCTCTTTCTCACTTTAGTGACGAGACCGTACTTCTTCATGATCCGCTGTATCTTCTTGTGATTCATCTCGGGGAGCCGCATTTTGAGGCTTCTCCAGCCATATTTCCCTTTACCTTTGTCAAAGGATTCTTTGACACGGAGGTAGTCGGGGTAGTCTTTGTACGGCAGATCCGCGATTCGCAACCACTTGTAGTATCCGCTTCTGGATACATCTGCCAGTTGGCAGAGTGTGTCCACATCGCTTTTCAAATCCCTGATGATTCTGTATTTTTCACACGGCCTGAGTTTGACTCCGCTCGTTTGGCCCGGAGTTTGGCTAAAAAAGCGTTCTCGGCTTCAAGATACTTCACTTGAAGTTCCAAGCGCTTCAATGTGTCTTTGTCGGTATTGTTTGGGCCTCTGTCGAATTGTATGCCACCGGGCTTTATGAGTCCTTCCGTACCGTACTTCGCCGCAATCTTTTTCCAATCACGAAGCGTTCCTTTGAAGTACTCCTTTTTCCACCAATCGACATTGAAGCCCGATCGCTTCCATATCTCTCTCGCAGGCACTCCCTCTTTGTGCAGTGCCAGGGCTTTTTTCTTGAATTCGTGGGTGTAGTTGACTGAATTGTGCGTGCAGTTAAAGACGCATGGATTGCGTTTTAGTTCAGCGATTTGCTCGCTTGAAAATGTTGTTCTCATATTTCTTCTGCTAGTTGGTTAATGCTAACAAAAGAAAACATCGACCCCGTGGCCGTGTCCACTTTATGGGGTACAGATCACGAATGCGCCGGGCAGGATTCGAACCTGCGTAGGACAATGTCCGCGTGATCTACAGTCACGTGCATTTGACCACTCTGCCACCGACGCAATGAGAATATTATGCACCAACACCAGCCCTTGCGCGAGCGCGGACGGAATGATTTCGCCGTGCACTTTTTCGCACGTCAAAAGTAAACTCGTTACCTTTAAGGTCCGCGTGAACCGAGCCGCCCTCAAGAATGCCGCGCGATACCATCATGTTTGCGATGGCGGTAAGAATTTTAGTTTGAATCAAGCGTTTCAACGGGCGCGCGCCGTATTGTGGATTGAATCCTTCTTTTGCAAGATGTTCTAGTACCACGTCTGACACCGTGAGCGTAATCCGCTTCTCCGTCAAGCGTTTTGCAACGATATCCACCTGCATGCGCACGATGTCCAAAACTGCTTCCGGCGAAAGAATGTTAAACAGAACAATTTCGTCCAAACGATTCAGAAATTCCGGCCGGAAATACTCTTTCAGCGATCCCGTTACTTTTTCTTTCGCTTGCGTGTAGCGCTCGCCATCGGTTGTGGAAGCGCCGCTTCCGAATCCAAGCGACGACATGCGGTCAATATGCTCCGCGCCGATGTTTGACGTCATGATAATGACGCAGTTCTTAAAATTCACTGTGCGGCCCTTGGCGTCCGTTAGGTGGCCGTTATCCAAAACCTGGAGGAGAATGTTGAACACTTCAGGATGCGCTTTCTCTATCTCGTCAAAGAGAATCACTGAATAGGGCCTGTGGCGCACAAGTTCCGTCAATCCCCCGCCTTCATCGTAGCCCACGTACCCCGGCGGTGAACCAATCATTTTAGAAATGGCGTGCTTTTCCATGTATTCCGACATGTCCACGCGAATGAGCGCCTTTTCACTATTGAACAAAAATTCGGCGAGTGCTTTTGTGAGTTCTGTTTTTCCAACACCCGTGGGCCCGAGAAAGAGAAAACTCCCGACGGGACGATTCGGGTCGGAGATACCCGCGCGACTTCGCTTGATGGCGTCGGATACTTTCTGCACCGCCTCATCCTGCCCGACGATGCGCTTTTTGAGTGTTTCGTCCATGCGAGAAAGTTTCTCTGCTTCTTCCTCAAGCATGCGAGATACCGGAACCCCTGTCCAACGCGACACCACACCCGCAATGTCCTCTTCGCCGATGTCTTCGCGCAAAACGCGCCGCGTGGCCTGTAATTTTTTCAAGCGTTTCGTTGCCACTTCCATTTCTTTCTCCAACATTGGAATTCTTCCGTAACGTATCTCTGCCGTCTTCGCAAGGTCGCTTGCCGCTTCCGCCGCTTCCGATTCCATGCGCGCTTTATCAAGTTCGGTCTTTACGCGCTTTATCTCCGCAAGCGTCTCTTTTTCATTCTTCCATTTCAATTCGAGCTCTTGCGTGCCATCACGCAAGTCGGCGATTTCCTTTTCTATAGCCTTCACGCGCGTCCGCGCGTCTCCGTCACCAACTTCCGCCTCTTTTCGCAATGCTTCGCGTTCAATTTCAAGGCGCATGATTTTGCGATGCGCTTCTTCAAGCACGGGCGGCTTGTTTTCAAGCGAGAGGCGAAGCGCGGAGGCCGCCTCGTCAATAAGGTCTATTGCTTTGTCGGGCAAAAATCGCTCGGTAATGTAGCGCGTGGAAAGCTGTACGGCCGCAATAATTGCGTCGTCGGTGATGCGCACGCCATGATAAAGCTCGTAGCGCTCCTTCAAGCCGCGAAGAATTGATACCGCATCTTCCACGGACGGCTCGTTCACATAGACCGGTTGGAAACGGCGCGTAAGCGCGGGGTCATGCTCAATGTGCCGCTGATATTCTTTTAGGGTTGTCGCACCGATAACGCGCATCTCGCCACGCGAGAGCGCGGGCTTTAGCATGTTTGACGCATCCATAGAGCCCTCGGCGGCTCCCGCGCCCACAAGCGTGTGCATCTCATCTATAAATAGAATTATTTTCCCCTCCGAGCGCTCCACTTCTTTCATCACCGCCTTCAAGCGCTCTTCAAATTCGCCGCGATACTTGGTGCCTGCAATAAGGAGACCCAAATCAAGCTGTACCAATTCCTTGCCGCGGAGCGACTCCGGCACATCGCCCGAGGCCATACGCTGTGCGAGCCCTTCCGCAACGGCTGTCTTTCCGACGCCTGCCTCGCCGATTAAAATCGGATTGTTTTTCGTGCGTCGCGAAAGAATCTGGATAACGCGTATAATTTCTGTGTCGCGCCCGATTACCGGATCAAGTTTGTTTTCACGCGCCCTATCTGTGAGCGAACGCGCGTAGCGCGTGAGCGAGCGCGGCTTCTTCGGTTCCTCAATGTCGCGAATCTTCCCTTCTTTAATATCTGAAAGAATGCGCGCGAGCGCTGAGCGGTCCACGCGAAAGCGCGCCAAAATGTCGGACGCCGGCCCGGGATGTTCCGCTATGGCGAGTATGATGTGCTCGGGAGAGACAAACTGATCATTGAAACTGGCTGCGATGCGTGGAGACGCTTCAAACACGCGTACCAATTCCGGCGTAAGATACAACTGAAACGACGGTGACACAGCGGTATTCCCGCCACCGCCTTCTATCATCTCTAGCACCGAATCGGAAAGGTGTGCGATGTCAATATCAAGTTGCTCAAGCATGGGCACGACCATCGTCTCTTCTTGCATGAGAAGCGCCGCAAGAAGATGGATTGTGGAAACCTGATTGTGCCCTCGCTCCACTGCAAGCTGATGCGCGCGATGTATCGCCTCTTTTGCTTTGGTTGTGTAGTTGTTGAATGGAGTCATGGGGGTAGCTTCTAGGTGCTAGCTTTTAGCTTCTAACGCATAGGTTGGTATCGCTTGAATAAGAACTATATTTTACAATATATAGATGTAAAAGCAAGTCACTCTATCTTCGCCCCCTCCTCTTTCACTGGTCGTTCCAAAAGAGCGTTTGCGGAGATAAATGCACTTCCGGAAACTGCCCGAGAAAATGGCGTGCTCATGCCTACAATCTCCCCATCAGTATTAATAAGTACCCCACCTCCGAGAATCCGGTCCGCGCCAATGTTGGTGTCTAACATTGAAATGCCGGAGTCGGTGGGTGTTGACGCCGTTACAATACCATCTTCAATACGCGTAGCGGTTTTACCGGAAAGAAGGATTACTGTTTGACCGAGCGTCGCGTGTTCGCCAAAAAATTGTGCGGGAGTCCATGGGGTGGTACTACTCGCGCTAAGGTACGCAATACCGCGCTCGGGATCGCGTATGTTTACCGAAACCGCACTCGAAGTTCCATCAGAACGTAGAGCATGCATTTTTTCCATTTCGCCAATTGCTGAAACGTCACCTATAATTGTGCCTGCTTCGTTTATAACTACCCCAAATCCTAAGAATGTTGATTCTGTACTAGTGCCTGCATACAGACGCACCACCGACGGCGCCACTTTCTCAACCGCTTGAGAAATAAGATCTGACTCCTTCACAATTACTGTCTTTGTAGTAACCACCGCCGCCGCCTGGCCTGGCACCACGCGCTCCACCGTGCGCTCAATAATACGGTCTACGCTCTGTGTGATGGCAGGCGGCGCCTGGTCCATCAAAGACACCGTCACAATTCCCGTGGCGATAGACGTGACGAACGACACGAGGAGGGTGAGGAGAACAATTTGCGACTTGGAGAGTTCCTCAATTTTCATCCCGTTAGAAATAGGACGCGGACGGTACTTGTCCGAACCATATTTTGTAATTGTGAGTAATATCGACCATCATATATGCATGTTGTTTACCGTGTCGTCATCCGCTATTTCTAACGGGATTCATACGCATATCATAGCATACGCGTATAAAATGCAAGGTATTTTTAACAAAAAGGCCGCGCTCCTCTTCTGGGAGCGCGGCCGCAAACTACTGCGCCACTCGCATTTTCTCAACTTCTTTCTTCGCCCATTTCGGCAACTGCCCCTCAATTTCAGGAAGCAGTGGAATTCTGCCGCTTGGCCCAAACATGTACTGCTTATTGGGCATGATGGGCTTTTCAAAACGATTAAACGGCTTCATTAGATAACCGTAATCCATGGCATAGATTGTATCCTCACTCTGCCTCGCAATAAGAAGTTCTAATTCGGTACGCACGTTATTGTACACCCGAAAAAGCTCTATCCCGTCCTCGTAGGTCAATCTGACCACATCAACAATCTTTGCGCACCCGACAACTCCCCGTGGAATATCATCATTGTTGAAATGATATCTTCGCATTGGCCCTGTGTGTGCTTTTTGCGAGGTGTAGCACAGAACCAGACCCCGATTAGAGTAGGATCTGTCTTTCCGTGTCTTGACTCCGTACTTCGTTTCTTTCCCCGAAGAGCTTCCAGCCGCACTGTACAAGGCGAGTTTGCCTCTGTACACCAACTCCCAATACGGAGCAAAAAACGAAATCGTCGGAATCATCAACAGCTTGCCTGACATGCTCTCTCTCCTCTTTCTACCGCCACCGACTTTATCATACCCAAAACCGAAACACAATTTTCAACCGACACTTATTTTATCCCGCTTTAGCGGGATAAAATAAGTGTCGGTGAGTTTACCCAGCACCTTTAATGCCCTGCGCTCTCTGGCGCAGGGTGCATGTGGATTTCAGACCCACAGGGTTTAACGCCCTGTGGTGTCTGAAAGATGCTGGGTTTACTAGTTATTACGCTGATTTGGTATCGGTGTTATTAACGCCACGAGCACATCAATTGTTTTCTGTATATCACGCGCGGTTATGTCGCGACCTAAGGATATGCGGATGGTACTTTCGGCGCGCCATGCCTCTCCTCCTAATGCGCGTACGACGTGCGAGAATTGTTCGACATTTTTGCAGGCGCTTTTTGTGGAAACTGCGATACTGGCTTGGTCAAGTTGCAGCGCCAAGTACTCACTTTGTATGTTTGGTATGGAAACATTCAGAACATGCGGCAAGGCCTCGCCTTGCCGTGAATCGCCATTTATTACCAAACCGGGAATACGCGCGATAAGCTTGCGCGCGAGCTCGTCGCGCAATTTTTGCACACGCCGCGATTCTTGTTCTCGCTCTTTTGAAATAATAGCGAACGCTTCCGAAAACGCGGCGACAAGCGCAACATTTTCCGTCCCCGCGCGCACACCGAACTCCTGCCCACTACCTAGAATTGTTGGTGCAAGCAGTGCTCCTTCTTTGCCGCGATGCCGCTTCCCTACCAATAAACCAGTTCCGCGCGGTGCATATAATTTCCCCGCGTCAAATGTCATAAGGTCTACGCCGAGTGTGTGCACTTGCGGAGAAATATAAAGCGGCGCCTGTCCCGCGTCGCTATGAAATATGACGCCATATTTGCGAGTGTTCCACAAGTCAGACTTCCGTACGGAAGTCTGACTTGTGGAATTTTGATTTACGTGGTCTTCGTGCTCACGGATTGCACGTGCAATTTTTGAGAGCGGTTGCACTACACCAATCTCATGGTTCGCCCATCCAACAGAAACAAAAACGGTTTCCGGTTTGAGAGCTCGCGCAACTGTTTCTGCGCTCACCATGCCTCGTCCGTCTGGATTAACCTCTGTGACGTTGCCGCCCATCTCGGCGATGTGCCGAAAACATTCAAGCACCGACGGGTGTTCTATCGCGCTTACAACCCAGTGTGTTTCCTGCGGCTTTCTGCCAGACAACACCACGCGCTTGAAGCGTCCGAGAATGGCGAGGTTGTTTGCCTCTGTCGCGCCGGAAGTGAATACGATTTCTCGCGCCTTCACGCCAAGCTCGCGCGCGAGCGAAGCGCGCGACGCGTCAAGCACGGTGCGCGCCACCACACCCTCCGCATGGATTGCGCCCGGATTTCCATATATCTCTGCGGCATCGCGAAACACCCGCACCGCCTCCGGCAAAGGCGGCGTCGCGCCAGCATAATCCATATATACGCGCTTTTTGGCGAACCACATACGTTCATGCTAATACGACTATATACAAAATGACAACCACCGACTAATAGCCGGTGGTTTAGAGCATGTCCGAAAACCCCACCACAAGAAAAAACCAGAAACTGTTTCGGGGCATAGCCGCGCCGGATTTGAGAGAAAAACGGCTTATCCTCGGTTGACATATCTCGATATGCCCCGCACGTCTCCCCCGTTTTTCCCTCAAATCCGCCTGCGACTCCAGCCCCGATGGGGTTTCCGAACACGCTCTAGTTTTGCCGCGTTCGTGCCTGCTCCTTCCTATTACTTGCATATAGTGCGGTCACAAACAAAAAAGCCGTCACCATAACCACCACAAGAAAAGCCAAAAAGACACTCGCCCAGTTAATGATCCCCAATGGGGTATGCAATAGATACCACGCAACTGCCCCCGTGGCCATAACCAGACCGAAAGACCCGAACAGTGCGGCTAGATACACAAAGATGGCTGTGACACGCACCACGCGGCAATCTTTCGCAATGCGGAGAACAAATATGCTTACGATACTTACTGCCATACAGATAAGCGCCGCCACGACACCGCCCGCAAAAATCCACGATACAATACCGTTCATGGGTTTCCCTCCACTTATTATAGACTTCCTACAATGAGTATACCCTGTGAAATTGCCGTGGGCAATTGTATGTTTTATTTTTGATTTTTTAATTTACTGCTGTATACTGTACTCATTCTTGTCGCCTATGCCCGCACACTTACTTTCGGTTTGCGCCTTGCGCGTTCCGGCTTCGCCGGAACAAACCAAAAGTAAGTGTGCGGGTATGCACCCTAAAACTCTTTATGTCTACAAAATTCACTACACAGATAGAGCGTCCTCCTATTGTGGTGGTTATGGGGCATGTGGATCACGGTAAGTCCACTCTGCTTGATTTCATACGGAAAACCAACACGACCGATAAAGAAACCGGCGGCATCACGCAAAAAGTCGCCGCGTACGAAGTCCTGCACAAAAATAAAAGGATAACGTTCATTGATACGCCCGGTCACGCCGCTTTTCAGGCAATCCGCGCGCGCGGCGCAAATGTTGCGGACATTGCCATTCTCGTCGTCGCGGCGGATGACGGAGTAAAGGAGCAAACACTTGAGGCACTCGAGAGTATTCGCGCCGCAAACATACCCCTGGTCGTCGCCATAAACAAAATAGACAAGTCGAACGCCGACATAGCACGCACGCAAGCGTCTCTTCTTGAAAAAGGTGTATACCTTGAAAAGCTCGGAGGCGACGTGCCATGGACCGCAATTTCCGCAAAGGAAGGAACGGGTATTGAGGAACTCCTTGACCTTGTATTGATAGTCGCGGAATTCAAGGAGCTGAAAGCCGACCCCGCGCTCCGCGCCCAAGGATTCGTGATAGAAACTCACCGTGATTCAAGGCGTGGAATCGCAGCAACTCTTATTATTACGAACGGGACACTGAAAGGCGGTATGGCGGTATGTGCGGGACACGCTGTTGCCCCAGTGCGTATCATGGAAAATCACGCCGGGCGTACGCTGCACGAGGCATCGTTCTCCACCCCCATTCTTCTCGTCGGCTTTGACGAAATGCCGAGCGTTGGCGCCACCTTTCATTCGTTCGCAAAGAAAAAAGAAGCAGAGCTCGCACGGCAAGCAGTGGAGAAAAAAGCGGAAACCCAAGTCGAGAACAGCGAAGAAACTTTTTTCATGCCCATTATTGTCCGTGCCGACACAACCGGTTCACTTGAAGCAATCGCTCTTGAAGCGTCACGTCTCGGCGATTCGCATGCGCGCATACGAATCGTGCAATCGGATGTCGGCACAATCTCCGAAGGAGATGCGAAGGCGGCCATGACCGGAGAAAATCACGCGGTCGTAATCGGCTTTAATGTGGAGGCAGACGTACTTGCGGAAGAGTACGCAAGACAACACAGCATACAAATAGAAACGTTTGATATTATTTACAAACTCACCGAACGCCTCCAAGAGCTTTTAAAAAATGCGGCACCGAAGCAGTTGATGGAAGAAAAACACGGAAGCGCAAAAATCTTGAGGCAGTTTTCAAGCAGAAAAGAGGTGCATGTGGTGGGTGGCGCGGTTACCGAAGGATTCATCGCGAAAAAATCTTACGTGCGCGTCTTTCGGCGCAATCGCGAGATTGGCATAGGGAAAATCACAAACTTGCAAGCGCACAAGAAAAACGTGGACCGCGTTGAGGCACCAAGCGAATTTGGCGCACAAATTGAATCCGACTTTGAAATTGCGCAGGGAGATATTCTTGAGTGCTTCACCACAGCACTAAAATAAATTCCAAATTACAAGCACCAAATCACAAACAAATCACAATGACCAAAATACAAAATGAAAGACAGAGTGCGTTTGAGACATTGGAATTTGGAATTTTGGTATTGTTTGGAATTTGGGATTTGTAATTTGTTATTTTTCTATGTCTCGTCGTCAGCAAAAAGTAACGGAAGAGATGGCGCATCGGGCAAGCGAGTACATGGCGCGCGAACTTGGCGTGCGCGCGCTCGTTACCGTTACGCGCGCAGAAATGTCGACCGATTTAAAACGAGTAGTTCTGTTCCTATCTGTTCTACCCGAATCTAAAGAAATGGAGGTGTTGAAATTCGCAAAACGCGAGCGAAGCAACTTCCGCGCGCACCTCACGGAGCACAGCAAAATCCGCCCGGTACCGTTTGTTGATTTTATTATTGACGAGGGCGAAAAAAACCGCCGTCGAGTGGAAGAATTGATAAGAAAGAAAAACGAGTAGTATCGTGATATATTGGGCTTTATAGGCCCGATGGTGAAGTAGAAACACGGGGCTCTGCAAAAGCTCTATGCGCGGGTGCAATTCCCGCTCGGGCCTTACGCTGGAAGCTAGAGTCTAGAGACTAGAAGCTAGAAGCTGGCGCTTGCCGGGGTGGCGGAATGGTTTACGCAGAAGACTTAAAATCTTTGACCCGAAAGGGTTTGTGGGTTCGAGTCCCACCCCCGGCATTAAGACATCCAAAACCGGAGTACATCTCCGGTTTTGTTGATGGCTTTGCCGAGGTGGGACGAGAAAGCGAGGACTGGGGCCCCGCGAGTACGCGGGGATGTCCGAGCAGGGTCGAGAGGAACGAGGAGCGTCGGCGACGAGCAAACTCTTGACCGAGTCCCGCCCTCGGCACAAAAGATGCAAGTTGACTTCCGTCATCAAAAGACGTAGGGTTCCGCTAGACATATCAAGGAGAACAACACGTGAAAAATGTTGGCTTTGCATATCGCGTGCTCGATGACGAGCTCAACGAGAAGCTGACGTGGGAATCACGGCAGTTTCGCAACACTGTGCAGTCTTGGGTGAACAAGCGATTCATGCCGCTTGTAACTGAGTGTTATTTGGACGGCAGGTTTCCGATGGAGCTTGTACCGGAAATGACCGAGCTCGGTTTGTTTGGAATCAAGGCAGACCCCATCTATGGCGGCCATGGCTTGAACAACTATGACTACGGCCTTATTTGTCGTGAGCTAGAGGCGGGCGACAGTGGCCTTCGCAGCTTTGTTTCTGTGCAGAATTCGCTTGTCATATACCCAATAGAGCGGTTCGGAAGCGAGGATCAAAAAAAGCGATGGCTACCGCTCTTAACATCTGGAAAAGCTATCGGCGCTTTCGGGCTCACCGGCCCAGAGGGCGGTTCCGACCCCGAGAACATGAAAACGCATGCCAGAAAAGATGGCAACGATTTCATGCTGAATGGCTCGAAGCAGTTCATTACTAACGGCAGCATCGCCGACGTGGTGATTGTGTGGGCAAAGCTTGACGGTATTGTGCGAGGATTTCTAGTAGAAAAAGGGACGTCCGGTCTTGAGTCCCGTGAAATGAAGAAGAAGCTTTCACTGTGCGCATCAAACACCTCCGAGCTCTTTCTTAGCGGTGTTCGAGTTCCTGCGGATAGTCTTTTGCCCGGAACAATGGAGCGTGAAAGAACGTATCTTTCGTGCCTTAACGAAGCACGTTATGGAATTGCGTGGGGGGCTGTCGGTGTAGCGATCTTTTGTGCGGAGGCTGCGCTCGAATATGTCCGTAATCGGGTGCTTTTTGGAGAATCCCTAACGAAAAAGCAGCTGATCCAGGAAAAACTAGTGTTCATGGACGTGAATATCGAGTCGGCATTGCGGAGAATGATCGACATGGCTCGGCTCAAAGAGTCGGGCAAAATCCGATCTCGCGATATATCATGCGGAAAAATGGTAAATGTCGATATGGCGTGCGAAGTGTCTCGCTTGGCTCGCAGAATGATTGCCGGCAATGGCATCATGGCCGAATACCATGTTATGCGACACATGATGAACTTAGAGAGTGTGTATACGTACGAGGGAACAAACGAAATACATATGCTTGCCCTGGGGCGAGACATTACAGGTGAAAATGCATTTTAGTGAACCTCGCGCTAAGCGCGAGGTTTTCTTATGATAAAAATTCCACGTAAAAGCAGTTGCGGCACCGCGGGGTGTTAGACCCTGCGGGTCGCTCGTGGTTCGCGGGTGTCTTTGCACACTCGACCCTGCGCCAAAGAGCGCAGGGTGTTTGCCTCTGTGGTTATGACGAGTTTTACCAAGATTTAACCTTGATATAAAACGAAACCCACGGTCACTAAAGTCATTTGGCTGCACCAAATGACTAAGTGCCTTGATCCTTACTGGCGACGTAGAGCGAGTGAAATGAAAATGTACTCATTTGCATTTCCGAGCCGAGGAGCCAGAAATCTCACAATAAAAGAGTGAGATTTACAGCAAACGCATGGGTCCCCGGCTCCGGTCGGTTTGTGCTTTTTTTTTGCTCCACCTTCCCGAGCTGTGCTCGGATAAGGTGCAAAAAACAAAAACCCCAACTGTGCACAACAGTGGGGGTTAGGCATACTTCACATACTCAATGTCGAGATCCCGGCCCAGATGTTCTCCAAGCACGTCAACAAATATCTTTGAAAATGCGTGTGCAAGCTGTGTGTCTATTTTCGGCGCACTTCCCGTGAGCCGCTCTACTGAAGACACATGCGTATTCGGCAAATTGCACGGATTGATGAGTTCAAACGGCGCGAGATCCGTGGAAAGATTCACTACACAACCGCGTGAGATTATCTTTTCTCCGTTTATTTTGAGGGAAAAACGAGCTCCTAGGAAACCGATTTTCCGTAACTCGCCATCGTCTTCTACCCACACTCCCTGCGAGCCGTACACGGTATAATTCGCGCGCGCCGCAATCGCACACCCTTCAAGAAAGCGGATCATTGTGTCTTGAAGAACATTCCGCAAATTATGCGGATGAAAGTTCTGCGGCATACGGAGACTGGTATACATAACCAATTGTCCGAGTCCGTGGTAGAGAAGGCCACCCCCGTCATGTGTATGCACGATGTTTATCCCATTCTTTTTGCAATACCGCGCAAAATCCGCCGACGATACGCGAAGCGAACCAAGGTCGTCAATGTGGCTGTACCGAAACGCCGGAAATGGCTCAAAAAGAAGAATCCGCTCCTCCCCCGCCGCCACAAGCCTGTCCGTTTCCGCCTCCATCTTGGAGAGCGGCTGTAATCCAAGCCATTGCACCTTAATCATGCGCCCGCTCCCCTCCTTATGAACCGTCTGAAGAATAGAGTAGTACTACCCGCGCATTAGTCAATTGTGTGGAAAACTTAATCTAGAGCGGTCTTCTGGTGTAGTACAATTAGAGGTATGAAATGCCCGCCACAGCTATATGACAGGGCATTGTTCTTGCGAAAGAAAGGTTGGAGTTATAATGAGATTCGCAAGGAGGTGCCTGTTGCAAAAAGTACACTGAGTTTGTGGTTGAAAAGTGTGCGTCTGTCCCCCGCCCACCGCGCGCGTTTGTACACAAAGAAAATACTTGTTCTTGCGCGCGGAGCATCTAGTCAAAAAGAACGGCGACAAAGAGAGGTTGACGAGATAATTGCAAAAGCAAGCGCTGAGATAGCTCTGCCAATATCCAAGAAAACGTTCAGATTATTTGGAGCGGCTTTATACTGGGCAGAGGGAACCAAAGGAAAAAACTTTGAAGTAACAAACTCGGATCCAGTTCTTATAGCGTTTATGGCTAAGTGGTTTCAGGATGTATTTGAAATTCCTGTCGAGAGATTGCGTGCGCGCATTAATATATATCCGCAACAAAACGAAAAAGAACTGAAGCGGTTTTGGTCTGATTTAACAGGAATTCCATTGGAGAATTTTGGTAAAAGTTATGTTAAACCTTTAAGTAGCGGTTACAAGAAAAATAATCTCTATTACGGAACAATAAAAGTGAATGTTTCAAGGGGAATAGACATGAAGCACAGAACTTTCGGATGGGTACAAGGTGCTTTACAGGAGTTGATGCCACAAATAGAATCAACTCAACGGCGGTGGTTATCTTTGAGAGACAACGAGCGACCGCCGGTAAATCTCCCCTCATAGCTTAATGGTAAAGCACCGGTCTCTTAAACCGGCTACCCAGGTCCGATTCCTGGTGGGGGGATAATCCGCACACTTATGTTGGTGTAGTGTTTTTCATTGCCAATATGGCGTCAGTTGCTAAAAAGCACGGTATACTCGCTTATCGTGATGTGAAGAAAAATCTCCCTAAAACACAAGGCAATAACACCAACATAAGTGTGCGGGGACAAGAAAGGGGGGCGATTATGGATTAGAGTTGGATTTGAAAATTCTTGTGCCGGCTCATCTCCGGTCCACGCGCCGCAGGCGCGTGGCATTAACACAATAAACAAGGCCGCGCCGTCTATCCCCGCACCAAAGGTGCGGGGTATTTCGCGGCGCGGCACCGCGGCTTGTTTTTTGGAAGAAGAATCGGCCACCGCCGATTCAGTTTAGTGTGTATCCCCGTAGCAAGCTACGGGGTATTACACGCCAATAAAACAGGTCGCCCGTCGATCTGCGCCATGAATAATGCTTTCTTTTTGTTATGGTATCGTATGTGTTATAGGATTATTATGCTGGGCGAGTGGCAGCCCCGCACCAAAAATATCACGTTGGTATTTTGAAGCCGGTTAGATTATGCTGATTTTGGTATGGGGTGAAAATGGTATACGCTTTATGGCATAGTATAATTAACGAGTGAAGCGAAAATCAAATATTGATTTGATATGGTCGCCAGAATTCGCCTATGTGATAGGTATAATTGCTTCAGACGGCAATCTCTCACCCAGTGGTCGCCATATAAATATCACCTCGAAAGATAGGGAGATGGTTGAGACAGTAAAAAGCATTTTGCGACTTATGAATAAAATTGGTCGCAAAGCACGTGGATATTCTAAGGACAAAAAATATTTCGTCCTTCAGTTCGGCGATATTAACTTTTATGAATTCTTGCTTTCAATCGGTCTTACTCCGAAAAAATCCAAGACCATTGGAGCAGTGGCAGTGCCAGATAAATTTTTCAGAGATTTTCTACGAGGATGCTTCGACGGCGATGGTTCCCTGGGCACCTTCCGGCATCCAGAAAGCAAACATCCTCAAGTGCGTCTCCGAATAACATCTGCGAGTCCAGCATTCTTGATTTGGCTCCTCAAAAGCGCGCAACGACTTTTTGTGATAGAGGGTGGGTATATCTATTCTCCAAAAAATAAAAGTGTGCAAATACTTTCCTTCGGGAAAGCTGACTCTATCAAGATTCTTCATCTGATGTATTATAAGAAATCTGTACCGGCCCTATCGCGAAAACGTAAGATCGCGACAGGACTATTGGTGGGTGAGTAGCCGAATTGGTACAGGCGCACGGCTTAGGACCGTGTGGAGAAATCCATGAGGGTTCGAGTCCCTCCTCACCCACAACATTAATTGCCAAAAAAGTTCGGCGGAGGCGCCACATTTTCTATGCGCCCGATATCAAACCCGCCGACACGGCCGATGCCGAACGTATTCTCTAGAAGCCCGATTATCCCCCACACCGCAACCATGACAAGCATACCAACAAGACCCCAGAGTATGTGATCTTTGTCTTCCTGCTTCGGCTCGCCGGAATTCAGATGAATCATAAACATCACAAGCCCCCACATAAAAAGAAAGAACCCCGCTGTGAACACGAGTAAAATCGCCGGGTCAATGATGTATGTTACAAAGCGATCCAAAAGACCCGAGATAGCTTGCATGGTATTAAATGTAAAATGTAAACCCAGCACTTTCTAAACATTAGACTTCACACAAATACAGAAACACTTTTACATAATAATATATAGACTGCAGAAAGATGTAAGAAAGTGCTGGGTAAATATCGAAATGTAAAATGACAGTTCAAAATTAAAAATTCGTCATGTACACATTCAAAAGATTTTACGAATGTAGCGCATACCCGCTTGCCGCTACATACTGCGTGGCATGTGTCACAGGATATGACATACAGTGTACTCTTAAAATCCTCTAGTGTTGATTTGAATGCCTTTAGGAACTATCGGGTCCGTAGAAGTTACCTTAAATGTTGTTTGTAGAAGTCGGATGATGCCCCACACAGATACCATGACGAAAATCGCTATCACGCCCCAAAACATGATTTGCACACCCTTGCTTGCCGCGTCTGTACTGCCATGAACGCCAAAGATGTACTGAATAAGACCCCAAAAGAAAGCTACGATGGCAAGTGTTATGAGAAGTCCGATAGTGGCGTTCAAAAATGTGTTGAAAAACGCGAGCGTATCAACAAGCGTCGCTGACGAGGCGAGTGCCGGAAAACTAATCGCAAGGAATGCGAGCACAGACGGACTCATCAAGTGTGTTGCCATAACAAGTTGACAATTATTTTAAGATAGTTTAATGATAACCCACCTCTAGGAAAGGGCAACGGCATGGAAATGTGAGTGTGGATATCTCAAGGGACATTATATGGCTTCGGAAAACCCAACACCTTTAGTGACCAGTAATCATTAAAGGTGTCGGATAAACATCATCCATGCGAGCCCCCTCGCTCTTCTTTCTTCTCTTTTCCGGCAGCGGCGAAATGAATCAATGCGATTATAATGGAAATCAGGACTACAAACGAAACAATCGCGAGCACAGTCTCTATATGAAGTCGGACGAAACGTACGAGCGCAAGGAGTACAATGAGGACAAATACGAGCGCAACGCCCCACTCCATAATATAGAGACCTACCTTCCGGCTTTCTAGGCCGAGCCGCGCAAAATAGTATCCCAGTCCAGCGGCGAACGTTACAATGGCCGCGGTGGCCATAAGGCCCACAAAGATATTCAATACTCCAGCCGCTTGAAAGAGCGTCTGTGCACCAACAATGGACGGAGTTACTATGAAACCAAGACCCAATACCAGCGCATGCTTCATATCCAGTTTACGATTCGTCGTCATTCGTAGATTCGCATTTTTATTCGTAGCCATTCGTTGATTCGTATTATTAGTAGATGCGGACTTTCACTTTATTCAAAACCGCAATTTCCGAACGAGTCACACAATTCAGAATTTCCGATGCCACCCACCCCGGAGTCAAGCGACGTCCCCAAAAGCGTATTTTGTATAAGATTCAATATTCCCCATACTGATACCATCACAAACAACACTAAAATGCCCCAGAAGAAGAAGCGCTTTTTGGCCTCCTCGTCTTCTGTAATGTTCAATATGTTAGTGGATATGCCGAGAAAATAGACTGCAAGCGCAAGCGTTACAAGCACCATAGCGCCGCTATTTAGAACATTCACTACTAGGTTTACAAACTCTGAGAACGTGCGGGGAGCGGCAAGAGCGACTGATGGAAATAAAAGTGTAAACACAACACTAAGAATTTTTGTCATAGGTCGAGTACGCTCGTGCTGGTAATGTAAAAAGTAGAATGTAAACATCAAAATGACAAATCAAAATGTAAAATTGAGAACGACGATTTGCTGTTTTGAGTATATTTTACACTGTCATTTTCCATTTTGATTTTTAATATTTACATTATGGTGGGTACTATCCTACCAACTGTGACACCGTTCCCCCTATGAGTGTCGCTATCACCCATGCGCCAAGAATAAGAATAGCGCCGATTGCCGTATACATAAAATTACGCCGTGCCGTGCCCAGTTCGGTTGGATTTCCCTGCGCTTTTACAAACAAAAAACCGGAATACACGAACGCGAGCGCAAGAAGTGGGAGCGCCACCATCACCACCACCTTTAGAGCACCGGCGATAAAAGCGGGAATAGAGCTGAAGGAGGAGTTGAGCGGGTTTTGCAACTGCCCCTGCGCTTCAACAAAAGAAACAGAAAATACCAACAAAAACAAGATTCCTATCACATTATAAAAAACCAATTTCATAACGTTCATAGTAAATTATGTTCCAATCTACGCATGGCCACAATGTGAGGAAAATAACAAATTACAGATCCAAAATTCCAAACAATATCAAAACTTCAAATTCCAATATCTCAAACGGGTTTTGTTTTGTGTTTTGTGTTTTGGTCATTGTGATTTGTTTGTGATTTGGTGCTTGGAATTTGGTGCTTTTGTAAGTTATGGATTAATAATAGCACTGAGCTCTTGATCCGCACGTTGAACCGCATCAGGGAGACGCAGTGCGCCAGAGGTCACGCCTTCAACCATTAAGCGAAACATCTCTGCCGTTCGCTCGGGGTCCGGATCTAACCACGAGCGAGCAATGAGTGCCGAACGGCCCGCCACGTCAAGTTCACCGCCTGAAGTGGAAAGTACGTCGCGACGCGACGCGGGCATCCCGAGCGCTTCCGACAAAAGAAAGGCGGGTTCTTTTGACGCTAGAATAAACGCAACTGTTATGGCGCCTTGCTGGTTATTGCTCTGACGCGAAACTGCAAGGCCATACACGCGCGCCGTGGTAACCACATGATCGCTCTTCGTCTGCGGCAAAACAGTCATGCCATAGTTTAAATTTGGGTTCGTGCGCGACACAAGGGGCGCCTCGCTCGCAAAACCGACATACAGTGCCATGTCACCCGCGGCAAACGCGATGCGAGAATTAGGTAGAGAGCGACTCCATGAGTATGAAGTTTTGGAAGGATTGGCAAATTCCGTGTAAAAGCGCAGAGCGCTTTCTGTCGGGCGTTCCGCATTAATAGCGCGCGACACGAGCTCGGGGCGCAGAATGTCCGTACTGTCGCGCCCTGTTATGGAGCCACCCGCCTGTATGATGAGTGCGGAAAGGATAGCTTTCGCGTTCTCAACATTTCGATACTCCCCAAGTGCAATCGCGCTTTTGGTTAGCACGCCGGCATCCGTGCGTTTAGTCACACGCTCCGCAAAACTAAACATGGCGCTCCACTGCGTTGGCGGCGAGGCAAAACCCTGCGCGGCAAGCATATCTTTGTTCCAATACAAGACCAAGGGGTCAACGAGAATAGGGAGCGCAATCACGCCGCCCGTTCCTAGAAATGTATTTGCCGCTTCTACAAAAGTATCCTTGAACTGCGATTTCGAAAGCGACGTCTCGGGAATAGTCACGACTTTTTCGCTATCGCGCAGTGCGTATGATTGCTCGAGAAGAAAAATGTCGGGGCCGGTGCCCGCGGCAAGCGCCTCGGTTAATTCACTGCGATATGTGGCCGGATCTTTTTCAACGTACGTAACCTGACTAAGCCGACCGTCGTCTTCGGCAAAGTGCCGGATGACCGCTGAAAACGCGCGTTCATCAAGTGCGCCCCATATCTCCACCCTGCCAACCTCGCTTCCCGATGGTCTCCCCACCGCAATCGCAAATACCAAAACGCCTGCGACGCCTAATGAGCCGAACGCCGCGAGAAGGATTGTGTGGAATGTGGAGAGTTTGTGCATACCCAATCAGTGAATAGTACAAATTAAAAAGTAAAAATGAAAAGGTAGAAATTACAGTTAAAAGTTAAAAGTTACATTCCCGTTGAGGGCACTTTTGGGCCTAACTTTTAATTTTTCATTGCATGCCCCGTACCAAAATCTGCGAACGTGGTTTGAGCGCATAAAGAGGAACGGTGAGATTTTTGGTGCGGGGTCGTTTTTCATTTTTCGATTTTAGTTTTTAGTTTTTAACTGAATGCAGTCGTTTTTCAGTTTTAATTGTGCGCTTGTTTGTCATCATCTACTACCGCGCCCACTCAATCATTGTACCCGAAATAGGAGACCGTAGTGGTGCGCGCCCGCAGAAAACTCTCGTTCAAACACAAAACCGGCGCGTTCTGCAAGCTCACGCGCCGCATCTTTTGGCACCACCTCGCGTTTCTGCGGCCCCATACCTTTAAATGATTCCGACCAGTCAATAACGGCGAGGCGGCCGCGCGGCTTCAAAACCCTGCGCGCCTCCTCAAGCACGCGGCTCTTTTCCTCAACTTGGAACAAGAGATTGGATATGAGAACGAAATCCAGATGCCTGTCGGTGATTTTTGAAGTGCCGGGCACTTCAAGGTCGCCCCACACAATATCTACGTTTTTATACCCCCGCCGCGTTGCCTCGTTCTTTATGCGACGCAAAAGGTCGCGCTGGATATCAACAGCGATTACATGGCCGCTTCCGCTTAAATACTCCGCGAGGGCAAGAGTGTACGCGCCACTCCCCGCCCCAAAATCAGCCACGCGAGAACCATGCTCAATACCAAATGCGACGACATTACGGACCGGATGAGCAAAAGAAACTTTTTTGGATCGCGTGTCGTAAGTAGTATTCTGCATTACATTCATTATACCCCCATCCCGACGCTCCCGCGCTTTCATTGGGTATACCATTATGATAGCGGTAACTTCCTGCCCACAAACGTAAGCGCGAGCGTCGTGAACGAAAACACAAAGAGACCAAACGGAAGATAGCCGAGGTAGCCGAGAATAGGCATTTCAAACACGTGCCAAAATTCGACATGGGGAATCTCGTATATCCACTTTGGCATGGCATAGAAATTCCACATCTCCCAGAAAAAACCGGTGAGAAGCGTGCCGAGCGAAAATGCCGCAACGAGACGCCAGTTCCCATCCGCGCATGCGCCGTATATCGAGGGAATGCCGAGACGATAATTCAATGCGTCAAGGATAAAAAGCGGAGCGAGCCACACAAGCGGAAACAGTTCGTGCGGGAAGAGCGTCATGAGGTAGATGCCCGCTGTTGCAAGCAAGGCAAGGGATCCTGCCATTTGAAGTGGGGCGACATGTGGCATGAAAGCAAACCACTTTTTCCGGCGAAAGAGTGTCGCAAGAAGAAACGCCACCGAACATACGGCGGGAATCACCGTTGCAAAACTTATCGTTTTCATAACGAGAATCGTTGTCGGTGTCCATGTGAGTGGGATGATATAAAACCAGTTCAAAACGATCATGTTGAGCCACTCGAAAAACCACCACAATGGAATAGAAACGATAAAGAGTATGGCAAACCGCCACCCCATTCGTCGTATGAGTGAATCCCCAAATAAAAATTCGGACAGTCCGTTTACAATCAAGATGAATCCAATCCACAACGGTGGGAAATAATAGAGCGAAAGTGCCGATGTCTGTGACCACGCGAGCCACCATGAGGCGGCTGTGAGCAAGCTACCAAAAAGAAGGAGACGCATCGCTTTATTATAATCGCCTTTTTGATTTCCTCCCACCACCATTCTAGTATTTTGCAAAATACTAGAATAAGATTGTTCTCAATTGTCCGCCCGATATTTGAGCCAGAGATTCTTGAAGAACGGCATGGTGAGAGTGGATATCATAAATGCCGCCGCGGGCACGATGCCGCTCAGCCACGGGTTCTCTACTTCGATAAACCAGAGATAGACGCTCATCGCGAGGTAAGTAAAGAGTGTGAGAAGCGCCCGCCGCACCCAACTCGTCTCCCACGCCTTATCGCTCTCGACGTCGTGATTTCTTCCCTCAATAGTAGTATTCTGCATTGCATTAATTATATACCCAGCTCGAGCGTGCCAATGGACATGCGTGGGTATTACTCCCCAAACGAATGTATGCCCTTTTTTCTACTGCACGGCATACATGTCCGCGTGTACATAATTGATTACACTAAGCCGCCAAAATAGGCGGCTTTCGTTTTCACTATGTGACAGAGAAATATAGAAGTGACACCTCTATGATTTCCACTGGCGGTCATTCTAGTGTTTTGCAAAACACTAGAATAGATTAGGTGGCATAATAGTGCACTGCCACACCCTTGCGGACTTTTCGAACGAGGCCGCTGGGTAGAAGCATATTACGCAGGCGCGCCTCCGAAAATTCTCCACTGCTATTACTTTCCCGCGTCGAATGTCTACTCTTTGGAAACCGTCGTAGATAATTATGAGACCAGTATATACAAAATCGCCCGCCCCGGCATGCCGGGGCGGGCGATGATTCAGATAACCGTAGCTTCGGTTCCTGGGCCAATCTTCCGACCCTCTTGCGGTTTCTGTTCGTTGTCGTGTTTGATGGCAAGCGCGAGAATCAAAAGAGCGTTTCGTGTACAAGGACTCATTCCGCCGCCGCGACCAGTGCAAAATAGCACACTTTTGGCAGGATATGTTTTAACAAAATCAATGGACCCATCACCGTCTTCAGAAAAAGCAACGAGTACCCCATTGTCATCATCATCCATGCGCTTATAGCGTAACTTAGTGTCAACACCCTTCGGCCAAAAGCTCGACTGTTACAACGCTTCAATGACCGCATCAGGGTGCCGACGGACCATTTCTTGCGCTTCGCGCCATATCTTTTGCCTATGCGACATCTGTATCTTCTCCCGTTTCCCCCGTCCGCCATAATACCAAAACAAACACAAACGCTAAAATCCGTGTCTCTCCCTGTCACATGTGCTAGAAATGCTGCAGAAAATTTCAATAATGATTTACGAAATCGTTAATTTGGCCGATCATTTTGCGAGTTCAAGAATTTTTTCCAGAACAATTGGAAGTTCCGTGACTCCATCGCTACCGCTGAAATGCCCTTTATTGTGTTCAATCGCAATCTGTGCGCTAAGCCGTTCCTCAAAAAGTCTTTTATTTTCTTGCGGCACAACTTCGTCGTTGTCAGAAAACACGGCAAAAAACTTCTTGGTGTGCTGTTTGACCTTCTCAAAATCAATCGGGGTTGTTAACCACGGACTAGCAATTTCCTTTTCTTCATCGGTTTCCAAGTTCATAAGCGTAAACCAGCCCGCCACAAAGGCCGCACCTCCCACTTTTTTGTCGACGGACAGACTTTCCAAATATCGGAGAATTGTTTGACAACCGATACTGTGTCCGACGAAGAAAGTGTCCTCGTCAACCTCACCAGCAATCTTGGAAAGATGCGGAACCCACGCTTCAATTTTCGGCTCGGACGGTTTCGGCATTTGCGGCACAGATACTTCAAATCCCTTTGCTTCCAATTCTTTTTTGAGCCATGGAAACCACCCCTCTTCGGGGTTCCCATCCCATCCGTGTACTATAAATATTCGTTTCATATTCCTAAAAATCTATTATGTAATTTTGCCCTCCTTCGCTTCCGCCCAAGGCGGATCCGCCTCTGGAGGAAAAGCTACGGACGGGCAAGTAAAATACTGGAATAGTTTCTTCACTTCGTTTAACAACAAAAGATCTCGCATTTGGATAAACTTGCCTTGATAATCTTTAACATTTGACTCGCTTTCCAAAACTTTTATTGCATCTCCTAGAGGCATCCACACCGGTTCAAATCCGTCGGCAATTTCGTCCTCCACAAAATTCGGTTCACACTTTTCTCCATTCAAATCAGCTATATAGTTGTAGGAAAGTTGATGTATCTCAAATTTATTCCGATATTCCTCGACGATACCGAGCTCGCGTATATTGGTTATTCCGCAACCTATTTCTTCCAAGCACTCACGTTTGAGCGCATCAATAACATCCTCCCCTTCCTCAACGCCACCACCGGGAAGTTTGTGATAAAACACTTTGGTCGCGTGCAAAAGAGCAATGTTTTTGTCGTTGTCAAAAACAATCGCGCGTGCGGCCTGTCGTTCTTTGTATGACTTCGGTTCTGGGGTTTCTAATCCAAAATCCACATCTTTTATCGTCCGTAAAATCTCCATACTTTACAAACACACAAAGCTCGCGATGGCATCATTGTCACGGAGTTTCATGACGCGGACGCCTTGCGTGGAGCGCGAGAGCGAGGGGATGCCTTTCAACTCCGTGCGGATTATTTGCCCCTTTTTGGAAATCACGATTATTTCGCTCTCGCTCAAGCCCTCTTCTGCCTCGCCGAGATCTTGCGCGGAAGCGGATTTTTTGGAAATGACCCGCGCCGCAATGACGGGGCCGGTTTTGGGCGTTACCTTCATCGTTTTTATGCCACCCCCGCCGCGCTTCTGCGTCTTGTATTCCCCCGTTGACGTGGTCTTTCCATAGCCGCCGCGCGACACCACTAAAATTTCCGTACCCTTTCTGCCTTTGTGAATAACGTCGGCCGCGACGACTGAATCCCCGCCGCCAAGCTTGATACCACGCACGCCGCCGGCGGTGCGCCCCATCGCGCGTATGTCGCTTTCCTTAAACCGTATCCCCTGCCCTTTTGAGGTCGCAATAAAAAGTTCGTCGCCTTTCTCCACCAAACGCGCGCACACAAGCTCATCGCCTTTCTGTAATTTTATGGCTATCAAGCCGCTCCGACGCACATCGCCAAACGCTGTCGCGTCCATCTTTTTTACGACACCGTGTTTCGTGATGAGTATCAAACCTTGCTCACCCTTTCGCTGACCTTTTCGCACTGCCAGGACTGACGACGTTTTCTCCGTCGGCGCGAGTGCCAAGTAATTCATAATTGATTTACCTTTGGTGGAACGCTTTCCTTCCGGTAGTTCGTGCATTTTGAGCTGATATGCTTTGCCAATATCGGTGAAGAAGAGGAGGTCGCTATGCGTGGAAGTGGTGAGGAAAATCGTTACAAAATCCTCTTCTTTTGTTTCCAAATCAATGACGCCCACGCCACCGCGGCGCTGCCTGCGATATTCCTCCGGGCTCGCACGCTTCACATAGCCGCCCTGCGTCAGGACCACCACGTTTTCCGTGTCTGCCACCAAATCCTCGGCACTCATGGATTTTGCCGCGCCTTTCACTATTTTCGTCCGGCGGTCGTCGCCGTATTTCGCCGCCACCTCCTCCGTTTCTTTTTTTATAGTGCTCATTAATTTTTTATCGCTCTTCAAAAGTGCAGTCAGTTCTTCAATAAGTGTTTGCACCTCTTTTAGTTCGTCCTCAATTTTTTTACGCTCCAATCCCGCGAGCTTTTGAAGGCGCATTTCAAGAATGGCGTTTGCTTGACGCTCGGAGAACGCGAACTTTTTCATGAGCCCCGCACGGGCATCGTTCACGTCTTTTGATTTCTTTATGAGCGCGATAACTTCGTCAATATGGTTGAGCGCCTTGGAGAGTCCGAGAAGAATGTGCTCACGCTCTTTCGCACGCTCTAAATCAAACTTCGTGCGACGCGTTATCACCTCTTTTCTGTGCGCGATAAATGCCTCAAGAAGGGCTTTTAGCGAGAGTGTTTGCGGCACGCCGTAGAGAAGCGCCACCACGTTGTAATGGAATGTCTCTTCAAGTTGAGTATGCTTATACAGATAGTTAAGGACTGTCTGTGCGTTCGCGTTATTTTTGAGTTCAACGACAACGCGAATATCTTTTGTGGACTCGTCGCGAATGTCGCGAATGCCTTCCAACTTTTTTGCGTGCACAAGATCGGCAACTTTTTGAAGGAGGTCGGATTTGTTGACGCGAAACGGAATGGAGGTAATGACGATTTGATAGTCGCCCTTTTTTCCTTCCATTATCTCCGCATTCCCGCGCACCAAAACACCACCACGCCCCGTGGCATACGCGTGCGCGATGTCTTTTTGATTAAACGCGACACACCCAGTTGGAAAATCAGGTCCTTGCACGAATTGCAAAAGGTCTTCGGTTGTCGCTTCTGGGTTATCAATCAAATGAACTGCCGCGGCACAAATTTCCCGCAAGTTATGCGGTGGGATGTTGGACGCCATTCCCACGGCGATGCCAAGTGTCCCATTCGCAAGTAGATTTGGTGATGCCGCGGGCAAAACAGTCGGCTCCATTTTGGTGTTATCGTAATTCGGGCGAAACTCTACCGTGTTTTTTTCAATATCGCGAAGCATCTCGCCTGCAAACCGCGACATTTTCGCTTCCGTATAACGCATCGCCGCCGGATTATCTCCGTCTATTGAGTTGTGGACAAAAATCCCGGCGGAGAGCGCGAAGTTGTGCGTACCACGAACCGTCAAGTCGTATACGTCCTCGAATTCGTTCAGAAATCTAGTTGCGTGCACTTTGTGGTTACCGCGAACTTCAGCGGTCACGCGCGAGACATCGCCTTGATAATATTTTTGAATACCCTTTTGCCATGTTGTGGCGCGTCCATATGGATAAACGACGCTTCTTGCTTTTTCATATGTTTCCTCGCAAAGAACTACGCCCGACGCCATAACGCTACTGCATACTGCCTTAAATTTGCGTTCGCCGGTCTTATTGGTTTTATGGTTTTTATTGCCTTTGATTATTTTCTCGCGCATGAAGCGTTGATATGCAGGGTTCTGCCATAACCGCTTTAGAGTGCGAGTGGCTCTTTCGCTAAGTTCTTCTCGTTTCTCAGGATGTTCCTGTATGTACTCTTTATTCATCTCACTCAAAAATTTTCTCATGCGTTCACGATATGCCGGATTTTGCCAGTTCTTTTTGTTCCGTTCGGAAAGACGTTGTGCGTTTGCGGCGCGATTTTTCTCGTCCGCCCAAAACTTTCTCCGCCCATCGGCAAGATTTTTCACATACTCTGGATCATTTTTGTGACGTTCTGAAGCCATGCTCGAATGAAGCTGCCAGTGTTCCTTCCAATGCATCCTCTGAATGTTTTCGGGGCTATTATTTAATTTGTTGAAATCCGCATGATGGCGAACACGACCATTGGAAACGCCATACGCCTGGCTCCTAATGTTGTATTCATCCGCGAGATGGTGTGAAAAACTCCACTCTTTTTTCATGGGTTGCAGTACCATCTCGTACCCTTCCATATCCGAAAGCGGACTATCTCCTTTGCGCGAAAGGCGGGTATAGAGCGGCATCAATGACACGCCCACTTTAAGATGTTGAGCTTCTACATATGTTTGATTCCTCAAAAGAAATTTATGATTTAATGTGCAACGGATTTTTTCGCCATTATCCAGTTCAACTTCCATGATTTCAGTGTCTTTTTTGGTTAAACGGGGTTTAACGATGGGTGCAATTTTAATTTCGCCGGTTTTATCAACGGTAAATGTATAATTTTTCTTTCCCAAAGCATCTTCTTCAACCAGTTCGCCGAACGAGAGATCACGTCCGTCCGCAAGGCGTACTTTCGTGTCTTTGGTAAAACAACCCCAATTCCCTTGCCCAATGATGAGCGGGTAGCGCAGAGTGAAATCCTGTGCCATTTTTGCCATAGAATCGTACACGGCAACATCGCCATGCGGATGATATTTTCCGAGCACCTCGCCAACGACCGTTGCCGACTTTCTCGTTTTCGCACTCGCGGTCAAACCCAGCTCATGCATCGCATAAAGAATCCGACGATGCACGGGTTTCAGACCATCGCGCGCGTCAGGAAGCGCGCGCGCCGTTATGACGGACATTGCGTAGTCTAAATAGCTCTCGCGCATTTCATCCGTGATGGAGCGCAACACAATGCCGGTGTGTTCCGGCGTTTTGGGCACTTCTTTTTCACCCTTAGCACGTGCCATATACCTTTAATTGTAGCATAAAATAGGTACTTTTGGAAGCACTTCGTTGATTTTCCTTGCTTTTTTACACCTCACATGATAGCATGTCTCCAGCTGTCGTAAGGAAAAAGAGATGATTGAGTATCTTATCGATTTTTTTGCTGGCATTTCGTGGTACGTATATGCGCACACCATTACCGGTTTGTGGGTTGCTGGTTCGAGTCTAGCGGGATGGGTAGAGGACTCTTGTGGCGCGAATGAAGAAGACGTATCGGGATTCTCGGTGTATTTTTTATTTGTGCTTTTCGCTATTTTCTGGCCTCTTATTCTCTTGACGGCCATACCTGACGGAGGCTTGTCACGCCGATGGGTGTTTCCCGGCCCGCTCGCGCGGCGGCTTGTTCGAAAAAATAGGGAGGCCAAAAGACGTCTCTGGGACGAGTGGAATGCGCATTTTAAAAAAACGGGCGTCAGCCCATATAGTTCGGAGGGTCGCCTTACGCGTTTACTGAGTCCGTGGCCGCCTATTCGTAGATAGTGTAGAGCCTAGACAAGCGGCAATTCCGGCGTACCGGAATTGCCCTTTTTCTTTTAAATTCCGGAGGTTAAATTTCCAAAGAACGCAGTTTTGCATTTAACCACCTCAAGCGGAGGAGGCACATCTGTTTGGGAGACTTAACCGTAGCGGAGTCCCGCTCCAGTCTACGCTAGTAAGCGGGACTGGAGCGGGACGTGAGCGGTCTCCCAAACAGGTGCGCCGATGGAGCCCCGCACCAAACTTTGACTTAGTCGGTATCAGTAATAGTTCTGCAGATTTGCATAGTATATAGCGATTGTATTGCAACAGTACCCTGGCGCGTCCCGACAAGGGAAAGCCAAAGTTGGTTCATGGGCAGGCGCCCCCCTATGGCATCAACGACCGCACCACCCCGCGCACTGCCTCTTTCGTTTGCCGCCACACGTCTTGAAGCGAGTGTGGAGTCGTCGCCATGTCTTCCATGTACATGAGGCGGCATAGCCCGAAAGTTACCGACCATATGGCGTCTGCAAAGCCGCTCCGCGGAAGATTAGAGGGCATGCCGATAGAAGCCGGAAGTTTCAATACAGCTTTTGCGATACTTTCAACGCCGGGAAGGCCGCTGCCGCCACCCGTAATCACAATACCTGCCGGGAGCATGCGCTGGCGCCCGATTGATTTCAGATGCGCATTGATAATAGTGAAAATTATTTTAAGTTTCTCGTTGACTACTCGCTGTACTTTTTGAGGAGAAATATCGCTTCCAGTCACTGCCCCCTTTTTAATCTGCTCGGCTTCTGAAAGGGAGATTTGGAATGCGAGTGCTATTCTATGCGTCACGTCGGCTGAGCCGACGGGAAACACTTTCACTGATACCGGCATATCTTCGTTGAACACAATGGTTGAGATGGTTTCTGCGCCAATGTCTGCAAGCATAACCCCTGCGATTTTTTGGGCTTTCGAAAGCGTGACTCCGCTTGCCGCAAATGGAGATACTATTACATCGCCTTCTTCCACCTCTATACCGGCCGCTTCAACGGCGGAAATAATGTCTTCATACTGTTTTGAAGGCATTGAAACAATGAGTGTGTCCACCGCAAGTTTGGTACCTTGCAAGCCATGTGGTTTTCCAACGACTTTTATGCCATCTACACGATATTCAATCGGGAACATGTGAATGGACTTGCGGTTTATTAGTTTTTGTCCTGCACGCCTACGGCTCTCTTCCGCCACGCGCTCCACATCGTGTTTGGTGACAATGCCACCGGATGCGGTGAGCGTAACTTCCCCCGTTGTGTGCGTCTCGTCCACTCCCTCATCGCCAACGGCAACGCGAGCGGAACGTACAGAAACCCCGGCAGCTGATTGTGCTCGCGCAAACGCTTCGCGTATTGCTTTCGTAACTTCCGCGACTTCAATAACGTGCCCCCGGTGCATGCCTCTCGTGGTGGCGAGCCCAGTGCCCAAAATCTGCATTGGCACATCGGGTGTCGCCGGCGCCGCCGCGATTGCGGCCTTAACATGATACGTGCCTATGTCAAGTCCCGCATAAACGCGCTTCATTATTATATTGTATCGCTAACTTGCAAGGTTAAAAGCGACGAGGGTGGGGAGAGTGAAGCGCTCCGTCAAGGGCGACCTTTGCCTCGCCCCGAACGACATACGGTTCGATCGTTTGGGAGATATCACTACTGCGGCTACAACTCTACGCATGTACATATCGCGCGCGATGCATGCCCTGCACCAATGCTAGCTTTACTGATGCGAAGCATTTGGTGCGTGGGTTTTCTCGAGGCAAAAGTCGCCCTCTCCTCCGCTTTAGGTGATTAAATACAAATTCGTGTGCTGGACTGTGCTTTTCAGCGGTTGAATCGTCGCAAAATATTTTTTTCGAGTGTGTCCATCGCGGCGCCATGCCGCATGCCCTTGAGGTGAAGCAGACCGTGAACATACAGGTGGGCAATACGTGCTACGGGAGAGACGCCGAGTACGCGAGCTTCGCGTTCCGCTTTTCGAATATTCAAAACGATTTCCCCCTCATCTTTCGCGAGCGAGAACGACAATACATTGGGCACATAATTTTTCTTTCTGTATGTATTATTAAGGCGCTTGGCTCGCGCGTCTCCAACGAGTGCGATGGAAAGCGTGTAGTGTTTCGAGAGAAGTGCACTCGCAATGCGCTCTAGTGGCACCCTACGCAAAAACACACGATGTGTGTTTTTGCGTAGGGTACACGCGATGTCAATAGTGAACACAGACAAACTAATGGGCAATAGGAGTACTTTCTCCGAATGTTGCGCGACGCGGACCGGAAGATTGCTCCCTATGCGAAGAGGTGCGCGGCGTCGGTTCCGCAATTTTTCCCTCTTTTATAAGCCGCTGATACTCCTTACGCCGTTTTAGCATTTTGAGCGTGCGTTTTTTCTTGACTGTTTTAGATGCGATGCGGGTGAAATAGCGGCCACGACGCACGGTCTTAATAACCCCCGCGCCCTGCACGCGGCGACTGAATTTGCGAATTGTCGAGAGTACCGTCTCATTCCCTAATTTAACGATTTCTGCTTGAACCATATGTAGGGAAGAGCTTATCACGCGAACGCACAAAAAACAATGTCTGCAGGGAGATGTGACGAAGGTCGTATCTCCGTCATAATTTTATAATTGAAAATTTATACAGCGATTGGTTTCCAATTCTGTACGCGCCGGCGCTTGAGGTAGCCGACAAGCTCATTGACCGGCACCGTATCTTGCGCGTTGGTTGCGACTTCGCGCACCATGATGTTCCCTTCCGTCGCCTCCTTATGTCCCATAATAAGCATGTACGGAACCCCGAATGTGCGTGCCGCCTCCATTTGTTCTCCGAGTCGCTCGTAAAGCAGAGACTGATGCACAGGAATGTCTGCTTCGCGTAGGAGCTCCAACACATCGAATACTTTCCGTCTGGCCTCGCGACCAAGGTGTAAAAAATAGATAGCGGGAACATCGCTGACCACTCTATCCAATCTCGTGCGACCACGCGTCTCACACTCAATGGAAACGCGCACCGCAGAGCTTGGCACGCCAGAGACCCACGAAATAAGCGGGTCATACCTGCCGCCGTAGGCAAACGGAAGGCGCGCGCCGGTCTCCGTGTCGGTGGTTGCCACTTCAAAGAGTGTGTGCGACCAACAATCGCGGCTACCGAGGATCTGCGCGTGTAATTCATACGGCAAGCGCAACACCTCCAGATATTCCAACAACTCCCAAAAGCGCTTCCGTTCTTCCTCTGTAAGATATTCCATTGATTGCGGCGCGCGCGACACTATCGGATGTCCGCGGTCTATCAATTGCACGAGCGTGCCGAACGGGTCTGTGGCCGCTCGTCCGCGTAAGGTTGGCGATATGCTCTCTAAATGTTTGCGCAGAAATCCCCCTATGTCCCGCATGTACCGGCCAGACGAGTCGGCCGAACCGATACTATTCAAGGCAATGGCGCGCTTTTCCACACCCGCATGTTGCGCTATGCGATCCGTAAGGAGAATGAGGAGAACTTCCGCAACTGGGCTCGGAACGCCGACAACATGAAGGTCAAGCGATGTGCCAGGTGTTCCCGAGCGTTCTTTTGTTGAGCCGATACGCCATAGGAGCGCGGTTGGCTGTTTCTTGACACAAGCAGCACACTTACGCGCAACCGCGACAAGTGAGCGCTCGTCACGACGCACGAACGCAAGCGGTTCGCGCGCTTGTACCACTCGCCTGAAAGATGGGGCGTCCTTCCACGCATCTTCAAACGGTTTGAAACCGTAGTATTCCGCAAGTTTGATAGCGGGTTTTAAGAATGCTCGCGTGTGCGCGTGACGAGTGTCTTTGAGACGCAACATAGCCAAAAATGCAAAATGTAAAAGTAAAAATTAAAAATGACCCCAAACCAAAAATCTCACGGCTTGTTCTCCAAAAGTCCCTCGGCTATGTTTGTTAGTAGGATTCATGATTGTTTGTTGTGGTGTGTTGATTTTGGTACGGGGCAGGCAATTCAAAATTTAAAAATTATAGTTTCTCGCCATACCGAAAGGTGCCTGGCAGGACGCTGATCATATTGAGAGGATAGAGGCGCACGAGCGCGCGTCCCACTATTAGATCGCGTGGTAACACTCCCCATATGCGCGAATCGGAAGACATGCGACGGTTATCGCCGAGTACAAAATATTCGTCTGCACCCAGGGTTACCCCCATGTTGCTTTTGCCACCAAGATTTTCCGGTGCAAGATAGGGCTCTTCAACAAGGAATCCCTCCGGATGTTCCTCGTCTACAATGGTTACTAAATTATCGCTCAACATAACGGTTTCTCCGGGAAGGCCGATGATGCGCTTGATAAGAGCTTTTCCGTGTTCCTGCGGCGCGTCGAAGATGATGACATCGCCGCGCTCTGGCTCTCCAAGAGAATAAGAGACACGGTCAACGATGAGGTAGTGCCAGTTATCAAACGTCGGCTCCATGGATGCGCCAGATACAACGTAGGGTGCTGCAATGAAAAATCGAATGAAAAGCGCGAGACCGAGTGCCACAATAACGTACACGACAAAACTTCGTTCGGCGTGTAGAGGTAGGGCGGTGTCTTGAGTAGTGAGAGGAGGAGAGTTAACTTCTTCTTGAGAGTTGAGAGAATTCTCCATGCACGCATTGTAGCGCATACAATGCGTTGACACCAAACACTTCACATGTCCCATGCAGGAAAAATCCAAATTACAAATCCCAAATTCCAAACAATATCAAAACTTCAAATTCTAATATACCAAACGTGTTTTGTTTTGTATTTTGTGCTTTGGTCATTGTGATTTGTTTGTGATTTGGTGCTTGGTGCTTTGGATTTTAATGCTCATTTGGTGCTTAGAATTTTAGCGTTCTTTTGGTGCTTGTGATTTGATGCTTATGTAGATAGGATATATGCATGTGGGTAATCGTCGGTCTCGGCAATCCTGATGCAAAATACGAGGGCACACGGCACAACACCGGGCGTGATGCCGTGCGTTTTTTTGGCTCAAAGACTGGATTTACCGACTGGCGTAAAAATACCAAGGCAGTGGCGCTCGTGGCCGGAGACAAGAAAGTCACGCTCCTTCTACCCGATACATATATGAATAAGTCGGGCAACGCCGTTGCCAAATTTGTGAAAAGTGTCAAAGCCGCAGAACGGCTCGTAGTGGTGCATGACGACCTTGACCTCCCGCTCGGCACAATAAAGATATCTTTTGGCCGTGGCAGTGGCGGGCACAAGGGAGCGGAATCAATCATGCGTGCAGTCAAGACGAAGAAATTTGTGCGCGTGCGCGTCGGCGTTTCTCCGGCGAATGCTTCCGGGAAAATTAAAAAACCGCAGGGAGAAGAAAGAGTGGACACATTCATCCTCTCCAAATTCAAACCAACAGAACAGGAGCAACTAAAAAAAGTTTTTACGCGTACCGCGGATGCACTTGACACACTCGTGAAAGACGGGCGCGAGAAGGCGATGAATGTTTTTAATTAGCTGTGAGCTGCAAGGAAACGCCGAGTAGATAGCTGTGAGTTGCAAAGAAATCCTTGCACCTCGCACTTTCACGGCAAGGCGAGGCCTTGCCGTGACTCAATTTTGATCTATTGCGGAACTTACTTTTCTTTTTTCAAGACACGTGGTAGGGTGGCGGTAGTAAAATTATGGGAGGAATATACGAAGGAATCCCTCGTCCAGAGGGTGGTAAGAAGTGGTAACGGCAAACGGCGCCCTCCAGAGGAGGGCGCCGTAATCTTTTTGCTCCCCACTGACAACTCTCCACTGACTAGTTTACAGGTTTCAGCGTCATGCGCCTCTCCTTTGCCTCGAAGAAAGTAATCGTGAACGGATACACCTTACCGAGCTCAAGCTTGGCGCGCAGTTCCTCTTCATTTGCAAATTCAGACACATGCACCAACCCTGCCACGCCTTCTTCCACCGAGGCAAGCGCGCCATATTTATTGTACTTAATAACCACCGCATTTACCTGCTGGTCCTTTATGTACTTTCCAGCCGCCACCTTCCACGGATCGTCGGCGAGCGCTTTTATGGAAAGCGATACTTTATCGTCCTTTATGTCTATAACTTTCACCTTTACCGAGTCGCCTACTTTGTAGCGGGTCTTGGGATTTTCAACGAGCGCCCAATCCATTTCAGAAATGTGCACCAGCCCTTCAAGACCATCTTCCAGCTTTACGAATACGCCAAACTCCGTGGTGCCAGTCACCACGCCCCCAACCACATCGCCCACGCGATACTTTTCCACGAGAGACGCGCGCTCGGAAGTGCCGGCGCCTTTTTCTGAAAAGATGAGTTTCTGCTCTTTCGGATTAGCCGTGATAATCATTACTTCCAATTTTTCTCCGACAAGTTTCTTCAGTTCAGCGAAAATTTTATCTTTGTCTCCATCGGGAACGCGCGGATAGTGAACAGGAGAAAGTTGGGATGCGGGAAGAAATCCTATCAAACCATTCCAGTGGATAATAAGGCCGCCCTTGTTCGCTTCCGCAACGGGCAATGCGAGAGTCGTCTTTTGAGTCATTGCCGTTTCCGCTTCATTCCAAATGAGCGCGGCGCGCGCCTCGCGGAGCGATAGCTCTATGTAGCCATCCTCGTTCTCGGCGGAGACTACCTTTGCGGCGACGATGTCGCCGATGTGCACGTTCTTCAGAGTCTCGCGCGCCGAAAGGTATTCGCGCCCATAAATAATGCCTGTGCCAAACGGATGAATATCTATAAAAACGCGTGCGCGACCAATCGCGACCACGGGCCCCTCCACCACATCATCTACCGCCGGCTTTTTCACTGCGGTGCGCAAAAGCTCCGCCATCGGACCAGCGGGAACATTTTCATGCTCGTCCTCCCTCACATCTTCAGCGGGTACATTCTTTTCCTCTGTATCAACAGTCATGGGTTTATAGAGTGCGCGGCTTCTCCCTTTCATGCAACCGTCCCTTTGAGGAAAGAGGAGGATTAGTCCGCACACTGCACTATTAAGTTGTGGTGAGAGCATACACAACGAAAAGTCAAAAGTCAAATTTAAAAATCCTAGAGGCGTCGCCTCTAGGATTTTATCAGATTTTTAAAAGTAAAGAGCCCCGCGCGAAACGCGCGGGGCATATCAAGAGAATTATCTATCACACGAAGACAACTTCCAGAAGGAGCTACATATTTCCAAAATTAATTTACCGTTTTCAATCCGGTACTCCTGCCAGGCTTCAACGTACGCCCATGACTCCCCAGCTCCTTCGAAGGTGAGGCGCACCGTATTTTCGTTCGGGTAGGTTATATTCACCGTCTGTTCTTTGGTGAATGTGCCAGTGGTCGTGAAATATGTGAGGGTAAGTGTGCCACCAGTGGTGACACCCTCGGCATCTCGCACCATCACAAACAACCCCTCAACCGCATTATCCTTGAACTTGTAGCACCCCGGACCTAAAGAATAGCATATATCCTTGAGCTCTGGCAAGATTATGAACGCGGGTGGTTTTGTCTCTCGATGTTCGGTTTACGAAACCAAACATATCATAATATGTAGATGATGGTTGTGTTGTCATCCAAATGTTTGGTTTCGTAAACCGAACATTGATGACAAGGGGGGCAGAAAATGTATACTATGTAGAATGATTCTCACGTATCATGGAGGAGCGTGCATTCGGGCGCAGGCTGGAGACACAACGCTTGTGTTAGGACCGGTATCTAAAAAATCCTCGGACTACAAGCCGACCAACTTCGGCGCGGATGTCGCTTGCGTTCCCCTTAACCATCCGGACATGAACGGCGTAGAGGAGGCGGCGCGCGGCGAAAAAATACCGTTTCTTATTTTCGGCCCTGGTGAGTATGAGGTACGGGGTATGACCATTGCGGGGTTCGGTTCTGTTTCAAAGTGGGACGGGGATGGGCGTATCAACACTATATATACCGTTTCTTTTGACGGACTGTCTATTCTTTATCTTGGCGCACAAGGCACTGCCGAATTGCCCAAAGACGTGCTTGAGATGGACGAGCCGGATGTTCTTATTATTCCGGTTGGAGGAAAGGGAACTCTGACACCCGCCGAAGCGCACAAGGTGTCGGTAAACTTGGAGGCAAAAATAGTTATTCCGATTTTATATGATGAAAAAACGCTGAAGCAGTTTCTCAAAGAAGCCGGCTCTGAAACGATTAAGCCGGTGGAGAGACTGACAATTAAACTGAAGGATGTTGCGGGAAAAGAGAACGAAGTAGTTGTACTGGGGGTATAATTGAGTACATGACGACAGAGGAACTCGGACAGAAAAAGCCTCTCGTGGGACGTTCTACGGACGAGAAAACCGCCGTAGCTGGCGGAATTGCAGCTGCGATAGTCATCATTCTTTTTGTCGGATGGGCTCTCTTTTTCTTTAAGAAGGTACAGCGTGGTGCTATAACACCAACATTTGATAATGCCGCGCAAGGTCAATTTAATTTTGATTCTGTGCGGAAGGCGCAAGATGAGCTTAGTAAAACGTACCGAACAGTAACTGATGAATTCCGCACAGTGCGAGAAGGGGTGGGCGGCACATTTGAGATGCAGATGCAAGAAACCGTGCCACAAGGGGGTGTTGAAGATGTTTTTGATACCGTAGAGTGATGCCCCGGAGCCCATTGCTCGCATCGCACGATAAAAAGTATATTCCACTGCGGCAAAGCCTACGGCAAGGCGAGGCCTTGCCGTAGGCCGGGCCTTGCCGCAGTTGGTAACAGGTCTATTTCCCCGCTCGAGAAAACACAACTACAACGTGTAAAAGTCAAGCTTGTATCACACGTGAGGGTGGTATGATGTCAACAATATGACTAAGCAGGTGAAGCCGGATGTTGAGTCGTTTGCGCGAATACGCGTGGTGGGCGTTGGCGGCTCCGGCGGGAACGCCATCAATCACATGGTCGCTTCAAGTATCCAGGGCGTTGACTTCATCGCCGTTAATACCGATGCGCAAGACCTCCATAAGTCAAAGGCAAAAAAGAAAATTCACGTTGGGAAAACTCTGACGCGCGGACTGGGAACCGGCATGAATCCGGAACTCGGCAAGCAGGCGGCAGAAGAGACACGTGAAGAAATTCAGGATGCGTTGAAAGGAAGCGACATGGTATTCGTCACCTGCGGCATGGGAGGCGGCACGGGGACGGGCGCGGCACCAGTCGTCGCAAAGATCGCGCGTGACCTGGGTGCCTTAACGGTAGGCGTTGTCACAAAGCCATTCGGCTTTGAGGGGCAACAACGGCTTCGCCTCGCAGAGCAAGGAATTGCGGAACTGCGGAAAGCAGTGGACGCCGTCATCATCATCCCGAACGATAAATTGCTTGCTATCGTCTCGCGCGAAACGGGCATCAAAAACGCATTTGCAATGTGTGACGACATTTTGAAACAAGCAGTGGAGGGAATTTCAGACCTCATCACGCAAACCGGCATCATCAACGTGGACTTCGCTGACGTGCGCTCTGTCATGGAAAACGCAGGAAGTGCCCTTATGGGCATCGGCACAGCAACTGGCGACAAACGAGCCGAAGTCGCAGCAAAAGCCGCCATTAGCTCGCCGCTTCTTGAGGTATCAATTACAGGCGCCAAGGGCGTACTCTTCTCTATCGCCGGTGGTGAAGACCTCGGAATGCTCGAGGTACAAGACGCTGCTTCGGTCATCACCGAGGCCATTGATTCGGAAGCAAAGGTTATTTTTGGAGCTGTTACCGACGACGCGCTGAAGAAAGGCGAGGTGCGCGTAACGGTCATCGCAACGGGTTTCCCGGAATCCACTCGTTCTTCCGTATTTCAAACAGCCCAGCGCATAGCCGCACGTAAAGAACAGGAGGCGGCTCCAGCACCAATGCGCGCGAGAGAAACAGGCAAAAAGACAGAGGAAAAGGTGGCAGAAAAAGGTAGACTGGAAAAAGATGCGGTGTCGCAAAATGATGTTCCAAAAAACAAACAGAGCGAGGATGACGAGGTGTGGGGAGGACTGCCATCATTTCTAAGAAGGAAATGATGGAAATCACAAATCACAAGCACCAAATTCCAAACAAATCCCAAATAACTAAAACTTAAAATTTCAAACGAATGCAGTTTGTTTTTGATTTTTGTAATTGGAATTTAGGTATTGTTTGTGATTTGTAATTTGTGCTTTGGAGCTTTACAATTATTAAATCATGTATGATTTAATAATTGTCGGCGGTGGTCCTGCGGGCGTCTCCGCGGGTGTATATGCCGCGCGTAAACGCCTGAAAACTGTTTTGATTGCGAAAGAGATCGGCGGACAAAGCGTTGTGTCTACGGAAATCCAAAACTGGATAGGGGTAGAGAAGATTGCCGGCGCCGACCTTGCAGTAGCATTTGAAAAACATCTGCGCGCGTACGCGAAAGACGTTGTGGCATTGAAAATCGGAAACACGGTAGAGCGCGTAGAGCGAGAAGACAACGGCTTCACCGTAACTACATCCACAGGCGAAAAATATCATACAAAAACGGTGCTTGTGGCAACGGGTGGCGATCGCCGTCGGCTTGCCATCCCCGGCGCAGACACCTTTGAGCACAAGGGAGTCACATACTGCGCCTCGTGCGATGGCCCCTTATTCGCCGGGCAAGACGTGGTTGTAGTAGGTGGCGGCAACGCCGGATTTGAGACGGCGGCACAGCTTCTTGCGTACGCAAAATCGGTAACGCTCGTTCATCGTGGAAGCGAATTCGCCAAAGCAGATGCGGCGACCGTTGCGTCGGTTCTCGCACATCCGAACATGCGCACCGCTCTGAACTCCGAACCCACAGAGGTGAGGGGTAACAAGTTTGTATCAAGCATCGTGGTAAAAAATATAAAGAGTGGTGAAATAAAAGAAATTCCAACCGGTGGCGTGTTTGTGGAGATAGGCATGATACCGAACACAGATTTTGTGAAAGGTCTGGTGGGGTTGGACACATTCGGGCGCGTAATCACTAACCCAAAAAATCAACGGGCATCGTGTGGCGGCATCTGGGCGGCGGGAGATTGTACGGATGAATTATACCATCAAAACAACATCGCCGCGGGCGATGGCGTGAAGGCGCTGGAGGACATTTATTTCTACGCACACAGAAACCAAACAAACACTAAAATTCCAAGCACCAAGCACCAAATTACAAACAATATCTAAATTCTAATTATCAAATACAAAACCCGGTCAGTTTTGAATTTGTGATTTCGGTAATTTGAATTTATTTGGAATTTGGGATTTGTAATTTGTTATTTTTCTTGAGCTGTCTGTGTTCTATGCTTTTGGTATGTTTGTGTTTTGTTTGTGCTTTGTGCAATTTGTTTGTGCTCTGTGTATGTCTTGTTTGGTCACAGATTGCCTACGGCAATTTCACGGGGTATACCCTGTGAAAATTCTGTGAAGTAGAATTGTCTGCGACAATTTCATAGGGTATACTCCACACAGAGTTCATTGACACCAGTGGAGGTGCCTATGTGTGGCATTCTGGCGGTATTCAATATGCGAAAAGCGGCGGAGCTGACCGTCATTGGTCTGCATTCGCAACAACATCGCGCCATTGATTACGCGGGTATCGTCTCTTCCGACGGCACTTTTTTGTACAAAGAGTGCGGACCGGGTACGGTGCGCAAAGTTTTCACAAGCGAGATGCTAGACCGTCTACATGGAAAACACGCGCTTGGACACACGCGGTACCCGACGCTTGATGACGACCCGAATCGGATAAACATCCAGCCCCTCCGAGGATATTGGCGAGACATGCCAATTGCGCTCGCGCACAATGGCAATCTCACTAACACCGATGAGCTCGCGCGCATATGTCCACATCGCAAAACATCACTTGATACGGAATTCATTCTGCGTATTCTTGAAACACGGCAGGAACAGCGTATTGAAGACGCGCTCGCAGAAACACTGCGTATGCTTAAGGGCAGTTTTTCGCTTGCCTTGTTGCTCCCCGAGATGCTCATCGCCGCGCGTGATCCGCACGGCAATCGGCCTCTTTCTGTCGGCGTCTCCGAAGACATCGGTTTTCTCGTCTCTTCAGAAACATGCGCCTTGAGTGTCTTGGGTGCGCAATCCGTATATGATGTTCCTCCTGCCGCAATGGTTTTGATTGATAGAAGCGGCATGCGCCAAATATCGTACACAAAAATTGCTTCCCCGCTCAAAAAGTGCTCATTTGAAGGAATATACTTTGTGCATCCATCAAGCGACGTATACGGTGTGCAAGCAACCACATTTCGCCTAGCACTCGGCAGGGCGCTGGAAGAACACTGCCCGTGCCCCAGCGCAAATATCGTTACCGAAGTACCTGCAAGCGGAACACTCCACGCCATGGGGTATGCCACGACTGGGCGCTCCGGCATGTATATGCCGGTAATTTTCCGCAACAACTATGTGGGACGCACTTTCATTGCGTCGTCACAGTCCCTGCGTGACGAAGAAGTGGATGCAAAGTTTAATTTCACAAAATCACTCATCGTGGGAAAACGCATTGTTGTGGTGGACGATTCCATTGTGCGGGGTACGACGATACGAAAGATAGTTTCAAAATTGCGCGAGCTCGGCGCGCTCGAAGTGCATGTGCGCGTTGCCTGCCCGCCAGTTACCCATCACTGCAATTACGGTATCTATACAAAAGGAAAGGATGGGCGGCTCATCGCGCAAGAAATGAATGTGGAAGAAATTCGCGAGCACATCGGTGCCGATTCCATCGCCTTCCTACCTCTTGGAGTGTTGAAAGAGATTTGGCCGGACGCCGAAAATTCATGCTTTTCGTGCATGACCGGAGTATATTGGTAACTTTCCCTATCCCCTATCCCGCTGACGCATCACATGCGACGGCGGGATTTTTTCACAAGCTCTATTCCCAAATACTCAAGTACTTGAGTATTTGGGAATGGATGGGTTGCGTTATACGGTTGTTGCGGTCACTTATTTTGCACGCGGCCAGTGTATGATTGCGAGCGCCACCGCCATCACCGCAATGGAAATATCTCGAAAGAGCACCGGAAATTGCCCCAGATTAAAGACGGCGATAGCAAGAAGGAGCACCGCCGCAAGCATCGCCGGAATATGTACGCGCCAGCCGCTCAAAAGCCAAAGCGCGAGCGCAATTTCCACGGCACCGAACACAATAAGAAGTGTTTCGTCCGGCATAACGCCGCGCGTGAATGCGGGAAAATATCCTATCCACGAAAAGGGATCGAAGTATGCCGCAATGGGTGGATACAGGAGCGAAAACGCAAGCCCCACCCGAAGGAGCCAGTCAATTACACGGCCATTATGTATCATGTCCCTATTCTACTGTCACGCGGCCAAACGCGCTCGCATTCAAGTGATCGTGATATCCCCAGCTCCCCGCTTTATTGAACGTAAACGAGTAATTACCTTCCCCGCCCGCACATTGGTCAAAAGCGGAACCATTCGCATTCGGACAGTGCTCATTGAGCGACGTGCCACCATACACCGTGTGTGTCGGGTGCATTGCTGAAGCAACCCACATTTTTCCGCCACTCGCGTTTACAAATGTAACTGTGTCACCAAGTTTTACGACAATCTCCTTCGGAGAAAATCCGGAACCGTCATACGTAACCGTCACCGTTATCGGTGCCGCATCTGCCGCAGGAACATCCGCCACAGGATTCAACACCTCAACATTTCCTACTACCTCGTTTTCACCCATAACTTCAGGTACGTAAACTTCACCGATAAACAAAAACCACGCGCCACCGACAATAATAAGTCCGGCCACAAGAAGCAAAATCCATTTCATAGATAATTTTTATACTGCTAAAACCTATAATCGTCCGATTCTACCATAATGAACTAGGTGAACAAAGAAAGCCCCCGTCTCGGCTCCGCCACGGTAGGCAGACCGAAACGGGAACTGGTTATTGGTGGTTCCCGAGAATTTGCACTATAACGGTTCTGCACGGTCGGTCATCAGGGTCAAAGTCGTATAAAATAATAGACTGCCATGTACCGAGATGAATTTTGTAGTTGGCTATAATGAGTGACACAGACGGATTTCCTCTTGAAAGTGCGATGCTTCGTAAATGCGCGGCGCCATTTGCTGGCTCTTGCGGCAATGTCTGGAGACGCTCCACACAATCGTGCGCATAGTTAGCTTCCGAGCATACTTTTTGAAAGAAAAGTGGAATGTCATTTTCTACAAGACCTTCTTCGTTTTCGTTCACGATCAGCGCCGTTGTGGTGTGAAGCGTTTGCACTGCGACAATCCCTTCATGTATTTCGGAAAGCGCGACAATGCGCGTCACTTCCTGCGTGATATCTTTGAAGCGAATGTTAGGAACTACCGTTTGCCGCATTTCTTCACTCCTGATAAGCAACTTGTCAAAATGGCTTTCTACAAGCCCCACTCGTTCATGCAGATGTTTTTTCTTCACCTCGAACCTCCTCTGCTACTATCCTATATAGCTGGGAATATCTTACATTGTCTTACCGCTGTTGTGAATACTTCCTCGGGTGAATGTCATATCTATTCATATTCAATCGTCGCGGGTGGTTTCTGGGTGATATCGTAAAGCACTCGATTTACTCCTCGTACTTTCCCAATAATAGCGCTTGAGATTTTCTCTAGGAGCTCATTCGGAATTTTGTGCCAGTCCGCACTCATGCCATCTACAGAATCAACAGCACGAAGCGCGATAACATATTCGTAAGTTCGTATGTCACCCATGACACCGACCACTTTAACCGGAAGCAGCGCAGCAAAGGCTTGCCAAATTTTCTCGTATTCACCAGCCTTTCTAAGTTCCTCGATAAATACTGCATCAGCTTCACTGAGTATTTGAAGCTGCTCTTCGGTAATTTCTCCGACAATACGCACCGCAAGTCCTGGACCCGGGAAAGGATGCCTCCAGAGGAGCTCCCTTGGTAACCCGAGTGTTAGCCCCACTCCCCTTACCTCGTCTTTGTATAAGTCTTTTAGCGGCTCAAGAATTTTAAAGCCCATCTTTTGCGGAAGTGCCAGATTGTGATGGCTTTTTATTTTTGCTGCCATTTTTGATGTTGACGCAGATTCAATTCGGTCTGGATAGATTGTTCCTTGGGCTAGATATACGATTGGATGCTTTTTAAGTTCGTTCTTAATCGCTTTTTCGAAAACTTCAATAAAACTGTGGCCAATGATTTTACGCTTCTGTTCTGGATCGGTAATACCCTTCAGGCGTTTTAGGAAAAGCTTGCTCGCATCAATAACGTGAAGCTGTTTGAAACCATTTTTGCGGAGATACGAGGCCACTTGTTCCACCTCACCTTTTCTAAGAAGACCTGTATCGACAAATACTGCGTGAAGTCGGTTACCGACTGCTCTGTATATGAGTGTTGCAGCCACAAGTGAATCTACACCGCCCGAGATACCTACAACGACATGCTTGCTGCCAACCTCGCTCGTAACTTTCGCGATGATATTTTCTGTCACTGTGCTGATCTTCCAGTTTTTCTTTGCGTTACATATAAAGAATAGAAAGTTTTTGAGCAACTTCTCTCCGTGCTGGGTATGGGTGACTTCTGGATGGAACTGGATACCGTAGAAGTTATTCTTGGGATCAGCAAGGGCTGCGTATTTGCAACCCGTCGTAGATGCCGTTTTCTTAAATCCTTTCGGGAGTATTGATACCTGATCGCCGTGAGAGAACCACACGGCTTCCTTTGCAGTTAGGCCTTGGAAAATATCTTTTCTATCTTGAATGCTTAAAATTTCTTTGCCGAACTCTCGATGTGTACCTTTTACAACCTTGCCACCAAGCATCTGCGCTATCACTTGATGACCGTAACAGATACCCAGAACTGGAATGCCAAGTTTGAATATTACTTTGTCTGGCCGAGGACTGCCTTTCTTTAATACCGATGCGGGGCCTCCAGAAAGGATGATCCCGGCAGGATTAAGTTTCTGTATTTCAGAAGCGGGGGTATCAAAAAGCAAAATCTCGGCTTTTACGCCGAGATCTCGTACACGTCTTGCTATGAGATGAGCAAACTGACTTCCAAAATTGAGAATTATGATCATAGCAAATAATACCACTAATTGTTGGCAAAACCGAACCTTATTTTACTCGGGTTCAAAGTTGCCAATCTGCGGAGGAGGTGAGATTCGAACTCACGATGCCTTTCGGCATGGCGGTTTTCGAAACCGCTGGAATAAACCACTATCCGACTCCTCCAAAACAATCAAATAGTAACAATTTTTGCGAGCCCGTTCCACTCCTCGCCCACCTATCTTGCCCCCTCGCTTATTACCAATGTTCTGCAGAACTTGAGTATAGTTTTTCCTCGCTCGGTAAGTCCGTGTCGAACCGCAGTTGCGTCGTGTCGTTTCATTATCAACCCGGAAAGTACGAGCTTGCGTGTGTGCTCTGACGCCGTTCGAAAATCAATTGAAAGCCGTTCGGCAATGTCAGTTACAGAAAGCTCGGGCTCTTTGGCAAGCGTATCCATGATTTGCGCACGACGATGGCTCGCAACACCTTTGAATATACGCTCAATATTCCTGTATCCTCGCTTGTCCATAATGCTATTTTTTATACCATACTTCTGCAGAATATTAGTATACCGTATATGAAAGTCATGCACACTTTGAATAGGTTCAGATACATTTGGCACTCCTCGTAACAGAGGAATCATGCGCCAATTCAACATATTTAGAGGCACAAAGGGCTGGTTGTGGCTGTACGAAAGACAGCTACGATTAGCTCGTATGAATA
>Ga0209541_10001627_pt1 | contig 44190 bp, 57 predicted proteins | sample RifCSPlowO2_01_FD_184027 | JGI IMG/M metagenome (GOLD analysis project Ga0209541, IMG submission 184027) | Groundwater microbial communities from Rifle, Colorado - Rifle CSP2_plank lowO2_0.1 (SPAdes) (version 2) | ecosystem: Environmental > Aquatic > Deep subsurface > Groundwater | place...
GTTATTGAATTATGTTAGTTTTATATTTAGATTCTTGGATTATATGAGATTATTATTGTTAATTATTTAAGGTTATAAGTTAAATTAATTATTTTTATTTATTGTTTCTTATTTTATATATTTTATATATTTTATTTTTATTATTCCATGTGAAACGAGGGTGTGTGGGGTTTTGATATTTTTTGGTTTTTTTTGTCGAGAAAAACGGGAATTTGTAATTTTCCAGTGGAAATGGTGGTGGAGGATAGATAAGTTTATAATTGAGGGTTGTTTGAAGGGTTTGAGGAAAGAGGATGGATAGACTGGATAAAATTTTTGATTCGTTTGCAACAAGTAGTTTGTTCAAGAATAAAAGTGTTTTACAATCTAATTATTCTCCTAATAGTATTTTACATAGGACTGAACAAGTCGAAAACATAGCTTCCATTTTAGGCCCTGTTTTGAGAGGCGAGAGGGCGAGTAATTTGTTTTTATATGGGAAAACAGGGACGGGCAAGACCTTAAGCGCGAGATATGTCGGCGAGAAGATTGAGGCAAAAATCAGGGATTCCAGAAGTGAAGTTGGTTTGAAGTTTTTATATGTTAATTGCAAGTCAAAAAAAGTTTCAGATACTGAGTACAGAATAATCGCGGAACTTATTAGTTTGCTTGGAGAGAGTGTTCCGGCGACGGGACTACCAACCGACGCGGTTTATTCTAAGTTTATTGATTTAGTGGATAAGGAAAGACAGAACGTAGTTTTGGTTTTGGACGAAATTGACCAAGCTGTGAAGAAAATTTCCGATAATTTTATTTACACACTGACGAGAATAAATTCCGAACTAAAGAATTCACAAATAAGTCTGGTTGGGATAAGCAACAGCCTTACTTTTATGGATAATTTGGATCCGAGAGTCAGGAGTAGTTTGGGTGAGGAAGAAATTATTTTTCCACCTTATAATGCCCTACAATTGAGAGATATTTTGGAGAATCGAGCAAAGGAAGCTTTTTCGACGGATGTTTTGGAAGAAGGAGTTATTGCAAAATGTGCAGCGTATGCGGCGAGAGAACATGGGGACGCAAGAAGAGCATTGGATTTGTTGAGAGTTGCGGGGGAGATTGCAGTCAGGGAGGGAAGTGATAAAGTATTATTGGAACATATAGATTCTGCTAACAACAAAATAGAGAGAGATAAAATGCTTGATATTATACAAAATGAGCCGACACAATTCCAACTTGTATTGTATTCTATAATGAGGTTAAACGAGAGGAAGGAAATTGACAAAATTTTTACAGGCGACGTTTACAATATTTATCAGGAAATTTGCGAGCAAACTAAGAACGAGATTTTGACTCAGAGAAGAATCTCAGATATTCTTGCTGAATTTGATATGCTTGGGATCATTAATGCTAAAGTTATAAGCAAGGGCAGACAAGGAAGGACAAGGGAAATTAGGTTAATGCTTTCCCCAAATGTGAAGGAAAAGGCATGGGGTATTTTGAAAGATTCACTTGATATTAAATAAAATGGGAAAAAAATTTTTAGAATTGGATGAAAGGTTTGGATTTATCGAGAGAGCGAGTGCATTTTCTGCGGGAATTATTTCAAGTGTGACATTTTCAGCAATTGATTATAATTTTTTTTCTGCACAAAATATTTCTTTAAGGGATAACTTGACTGGAATGAGTATTGTCGTTTGTAGTGGTGGTCTTGCAAGCCGAGCCGTGAAAAATATACCAAAACCATATTATCGTAATTTTTCTCTGGGTTTTTGTGCAGTTGGTTATTTAGCGGGAAGAATTTTATATGAAATGTCGAGGTAAAATTAATGGACAAAGAAATTATAGATATAATAAGGAAGAAAGGTTTGTTGTTGGAGAAAGAAGTATATGATTTGTTAAATAGTTTTGACAATAATGAAGTTGCTAAGAGTTTTTTAGACGAGCTGGAAAAAATTTCCGGACAGAAGTTTATTACGAGAAATGTTTTGAGCAAAAATGTAGAGTATGTAAGGGGTTTTGTTGGAAATCTTGGAGGTGAGGATAAAAGTTATGTTGAGAAAGTTTTTGTCAATCTCGGAATAAGTTTAGAGGTAAGAAGAGAAAAAAGCGTTATTGAGAAGGAAGAAAAAAAAGAAGGGAAAATAAATTATCAAGTTTTTTATGCTGACACAACCCCTGATAAAAAATTAGAAATAAAAGATTTTTCAGGACATTTCAGGGCGAGGTTTCAGCAACTACAGAGGATTTTAATGAACCGGACTGAGCTGCAGAAAGATTTGGTTTCTATAAATAAAATTTCTTCCGACCGAAGCGCTTTAAGCATAATAGGAATAGTCACACAAAAGAGAATTACTAAAAATAAAAACATGATAATCAGATTCGAGGATTTAACAGGTGAAATTAACGCGCTGGTTAAATTTGACAGAAGCGAAATTATGGAGAAGGCAGAGGAGCTGCAACTTGATGACATTGTGGGGGTCAAAGCGTCGGGAAGCAGAGATATTATTTTTGTTCATGATATTTTTTTCCCGGATGCTTTTTTACATGAGAAAATAAAATTTGAAGAAGATTTGAGCATTGCCTTTCTCTCCGATCTTCACTGTGGCAGCGACAGACATTTAGAACAAAGTCTTGGAAAATTTCTTGACTGGATAAATAGCGATGATGAATTTGCAAAAAAAATAAAATATATTTTTTTTGTGGGTGATAATGTTGACGGGGTGGGTATTTTTCCCGGTCAGGAAAGTGTGTTAAAATTAAAGAGCATGGAAGAGCAATATAAACAACTTGCAGGATACTTGAAAAGAATTCCAAAACATATAACAATGTTTATGTGCCCGGGACAGCACGACGCGGTCAGAGTTGCCGAGCCGCAGCCAATAATTGGAAAAAAATACGCTTCGGAACTTTACGAAATTGAGAATTTAGTTCTTGTTACTAATCCGACAGTTGTCAAGCTTTTAGAAGGTAATAAAGAGTTTAAAGTTTTGATGTATCATGGAGCCAGCATTCACACTTTTATTAATGAAATTAAAGAGTTGAGGACTATGAAAGCCCACAGATGCCCTGCCAAGGCGGTTGAACATATGCTGAAGAGAAGACATTTGGGGCCGACGCACGGAGATGTGGTTTATATTCCGAACGCCGATAAAGACCCTTTAGTGATTTCTGAGATTCCCGATGTTTTATGCACAGGAGAAGTTCACAGACTGGATATTTCAAATTATAACGGCATTTTGATAATTACAGGGAGTTGCTGGCAGGCGCAAACTCCTTTCGAAGAAAAAGTCGGAAATATTCCAGACCCCTGCAAGGTGCCAGTATTAAATTTGAAAACTCGTGAGTTAAAAATTTTTGATTTTGGAATTGAGGAAGAAATAGGGAGAGATTACGGGAGAGAAGATGAAAATAGTCGATAGTGTGTATGGTGTTGAGGAAATTGAAGATGATGTATTGATTGATCTTATCAATTCTAAAAACATTCAAAGATTGAAAGGTGTTGCTCAAGGAGGTTTACCTGCAAGATATTGTGCCCAACCTGTTTTTTCTAGGTATGATCACTCAGTTGGCGTTATGGTTTTACTAAGAAAAATTGGAGCAGATTTAAATGAGCAAATAGCAGGAATTTTACATGATTTATCTCACACGACATTTTCTCATTTAATAGATTGGGTTATAGGTGATCCGAAAAAACAGAATTATCAAGATAATCAATATGGAAAAGTTTTGAGGAATTCAGATTGTGCGAAAATTTTGGAGAAGTATAGTTTTGATGTCTTAGATTTTATTGATATAGAAAAATATAAGTTATTAGAGAGAGAAACTCCAGATTTATGTGCCGATAGAATTGATTATTGTTTGAGGGACTTAGTTGCCAGAGGCAGGAAAAAATTTTCTAATGAATTTATTAAACATTTAATTATTCATAATGGAGAGATTGTTTTTGATTCGGAGCCTATTGCTTATCAATTTGCTCACGAGTTCTTATCTTTGCAGAATTATAGTTGGGCAGAAGTTATCCATTCTACAAGATTTAGTATTTTTGCAGAAGTTTTGAAAAGAGCTTTAAGTTTGGAAATTATTAATCGGAATGATTTTGAAGGTGTTGATGAAGACATTTTGGAAAAATTGGAAAATTCCAAAGACTCGGAGATTTTAGGTAAACTAAAAATTGTCAAAAAAGGTTTTACTCTTAAGTTTTCAAGTAAAGGGATTGAAATTAGAGATAAGTTTAGATTTGTGGATCCTAAGGTTTTTTCGGATGGACAATTGAAAAGGGTTAGCGAATTTAGCCCTTATTATTCTGAGTTTGTGAATTTTAGTAGAAGTTATTTTAACTCTCGTAAATTTGTAGAGGTGTTTTCAAAATGAACATTGAGCAGTATTTTAAGACAATTGAGGCGGGCGTTGATAAGGCTTATAAAGTTGCTAATGCGGCGAGGGCGAAGGGGTTTGACCCTGCCAATGAAGTAGAGATTCCAATTGCGACGACTTTGGCGGAGAAGGCAGTGGGATTAATTTCTGTTGTATATCCTCAAATTAATGACAAAAGAATTGTCAAAAGAATTTTGGAGTTGGAAGAGGAACATGGACAGCTGGATATTGCAGTTGCTTTTTTAATTGCGGAAGAAGTGGCGAAAGAAAAATACTGCAAGTTTGAGAATTTAATTGAAGCGATTGACGCGGGAATTCGCCTGGGTTTTTCTTATTTTACATTGGGAGTTGTTTCCTCGCCAATTGAGGGGTTTACCGGACTGAAAATTGGAAAGACAAAAGAGGGGAAAGATTATTTTAGAGCTTATTTTTCAGGACCGATAAGGAGTGCAGGCACGACGGCAAGCTGTGTTGTTTTAATGCTTATTGATTATTTGAGAGAAAGTTTTGGATTTGCCAAATATGACCCGACGGAGGATGAAGTGAAGAGATACATTTCTGAAAATTATGATTACCATGAGAGAGTTAATAACTTACAGTATTTGCCTACGGAGGAGGAATTAGGTTATTTGGCCAGGGGGTTACCTATTCAAATTGACGGCGAGCCCAGCGAGGACAGAGAAGTTTTTAATTATAAAGATCTGGCGAGAGTTGAAACTAATTTTATACGTGGAGGAATGTGCCTTATTTTTTCAGAAGGTCTTGCGCAAAAAGCCAAGAAAGGCCTGAGACTGCTGAAGAGTTTTAAAGCCAAGGGTTATAAGTCGACAGGGTGGGATTATCTGGAAGGTTATTTGGAGCTGCATGAAAAGAGAGAAACTGGAACTAAGAAAACAACAGCGACTTATATGAGTGATTTGGTTGCGGGAAGGCCTATTTTTTCTCATCCCTCGCGGAGCGGAGGTTTTAGATTCAGATACGGGAGAAGCAGGACTGCAGGTTTTTCTGCTACTTTAGTTCATCCTGCGACAATGACTATTTCGGGAAGTTTTTTGTCAAATGGAACTCAGCTCAAAATAGAAAAGCCGACCAAAGGATGCGCAATTAGCGTTTGTGATTATATTGATGGGCCGATTGTCAAATTGAAAAACGGGAGTGTAAGAAAGTTGGATGATGCGCACGAGGCGAAGAAAATTTACAGAGATGTTACTGAAATTATATATTTGGGAGATTTGCTTTTTTCCCTTGATGATGTTGTAAACAGAAATTTTACTTTGCTTAAGCCAGGATATGTTGAAGAGTGGTGGGGGTTGGAGCTGGAAAAAGAGTGCGGGAAAAAAATTGATGACGAATATAATGTCGAGTTTTCTGACGCGGTTAATATTTCAAGGAAATACAAAATACCCTTACATCCTAGTTTCATTTATTATTGGTGTGAAATAAATAAAGAGCAATTTTTAGGACTGATTGACTGGTTAGCCCGAGGAATTGTTGCGGACAGAAAACTTATTTTACCGTATACAAAACAAGATTCTGAAAGATTTAACAAAGGGAAGAGAGCACTAGAACTTCTTGGGTGCGAGCATTTAGTTCATTTGGAAAATGTTATTTTAGGCAGGGAAGTTGCGGAAAGTTTGTTGTTTAACATAGGAGTTGAATTTGAAGACGGGAAACTTGAAGAAAAGTTTGAAGAAATTATTGGAAAGATTAAAGAATTAAACGAGGATAATATTTTGAAAAATATTAATTATTTGTGCGAGATTGAAATCAAAGATAAATCGGGAACTTTTATCGGTGCGAGAATGGGGCGTCCTGAAAAAGCCAAGCTGAGAAAACTTACCGGAAGCCCCCATGTATTGTTTCCGGTTGGCGAACAAGGTGGAAGACTAAGGAGCTTTCAGTCTGCTTTAAATATAGGATATATCAAGGCAGAATTTTCAAATTATTTTTGTGAGAAATGCTCGAGGGAAAGTGTTTATAGAAAGTGCGATGTTTGTGGGGAGTTTTGTGTTAAAGGAGAAAAACAAAGCTACGGCAACGAAATTAAGATAGATATAAGAGATTATTTTTTAAAAGCCAGAAAAATTTCAGGAATGGGAAATGATGAAGTTCCTGCCGTTATTAAAGGGGTTAAAGGAACAAGCAACGAAGATCATAGCTGCGAGCATTTAGTAAAAGGATTTTTGAGAGCGAAACATAATTTACATGTCAATAAAGACGGAACTGTTAGATATGACATGACTGAGATGGCTGTTACACATTTTAAGCCTAAAGAAGTCGGGACAAGCGTCGAGAAGTTGAAGGGGCTGGGTTATGAGAAAGATATTTATGGGAAGAACTTGGAAAACGAGGAACAAATATTGGGACTATTTCCCCACGATGTTATCCTGCCTGCCTGCCCCGATTCTGCCGATGAAAAAGCAGATGATGTTTTTTTCAAAATAAGTAAATTTGTCGATGATGAACTTGAAAGACTTTATGGGGTTGGCAAGTATTATAATGCGCAGAATAAAAAAGATTTGGTGGGTGAATTGGTTGTTTGCATTGCACCACATATTTGTACGGCGACTGTGGGACGATTAATTGGATTTTCCAAAGTTCAGGCGCTGATGGCTTCTCCTTACATGCACGCAGCCATGAGGAGGGATTGTGACGGTGATGAAGCGGCTTCAATGCTGTTGATGGATTTACTTTTAAATTTCTCCAGGAAATTTTTGCCGGCGCACAGAGGGGGAACGCAGGATGCGGCTTTAGTTTTAAACACTCAAATAAGAGCGGGAGAGGTTGATGACCAGATACTTGATTTTATTCTTGGAGATTATCCTTTGGAGCTTTATACTTTTGCCGAGCAGGGGAAACATTCTTCGGAAGTTAAAGTTGAAACTGTCAAGACCAGATTGAAAAATGGGACAGACCCATTTACAAATATTTCTTTCAGCCATCCGTGTAGTGATTTTAACGCGGGCGTTGTTAATTCTTCTTATAAAAGTTTGCCGACGATGGGAGAGAAAGTTGACGAGATGATGCTTTTGTGCGAGAAACTTAGGGCGGTTGATGCGACTGATGCCGCGCGACTTATGATTGAAAGGCATTTCATAAGAGATACCAGAGGTAATCTAAGAAAGTTTTCAATGCAACAGTTCAGGTGTGTTGGCTGCAATTCAAAATATCGCCGAACACCTTTGGGGGGGCGGTGTACGAAGTGCGGCGGGAAGTTGATTTTTACAATTTCCGAGGGCAGTGTTTTGAAATATATGCAGAGAGCTTTGGATTTGGCGAGGAAGTATAATGTCAGCAAGTATTTGCTTGAAAGCCTGGAGCTGACTGAAATGTATATACATTCTATTTTCGGGAAGGAGAAAGATAAACAAGAAGCGCTTGGGAAGTGGTTTTAGACTAGTTAATACGTTAACTTTGATAATGTTTAATAACTAAAAGGGTTAATTTTTATTTATGGATATAAGGGACTTCCAAAAGAAAAATTTAGACGATAAAATAAAGAAATTTAAGTCTAGTGTTCATCGCGCATCTGTCAATCTTGGTGTTAAACAACCAAGAGTTAAGATACATGAGTGCCCCCATTCAAGAGGCAATGAGATAGCTCATTGCCATACTGAGACTGGAGAAATTTGTATATCTGAATATTCATTAAATCTTTTATCTATTGATAAAATAATCAATACTGCAAATCATGAAGTTGCACATTTAAAGCATGGACACCATGAGCCTTCATTCCATAACACTCACCAAAATCTTAATGCATCGACGTGGGAACCACCTTCCGGAGGGGTGGTTTCTTTTAGTGAAGCTGATCTAAATAGACCAATGCCAAAAAGAAAGCCAAATAAAATAGATGAAAAGAGTTGCAATAATTATAAGACAAAAATTCATACAAAAGGAAAATTAATACAATGTAAATACTGTGATGGATATTTTTGTAAAGACCACTCTTCTCCAGGACTTGCAGGGTTAAGAAATTTCAAAGATTACAATAAATTTGAAGAGGAAAAAGAAGAAATGATGAGGGGAAAGAATACTCATCCTTGTATTCCTTATAATGTTTATTTGGATAAAAAATTAGAGAAGAAAAATGAGAAATATGAAAAAGCTCTTAATAAGTTATTATCTAAAAAAAATTACAAAACTGAAAAAATAGCTGAACCATCTAATGTTCAAGATTATATAAGTGAAGAATACCCCGAAGATGTTTTTGATAATTTTACCAAACAGAAAATGAAACGATCAAGAAAAATAGGCAAAAAACCAAATAGAATTTTACTGGTTTTTATAATTTTATTAATTATTTTAATTGGTGCGTGGCAATTTGGTTACGTGGGTAATCTAATTCAACACTTTAATAAAGACTATTCTTCGGATTATGCTCTTGGTAAAATAAATGGGGTTAGGATTTCTAATAATTTATCTATTTTGAAAGAGAATGAATCTGCTTATAATATGGCTTTTTTCTTAGCAAAAGAGAAATATAATCGGGGTGGTGAAGAGGCAAAAAGAACTCTCCGAAATACCGCGATAGGTTATGGGGTTAATACAGATTTTGGTATAAAGACTGCAATTATTGACTATTCTCTTGGTTATAATCTTGATTATATTTTGTTTAAATGGGGAGACATTAGACCAGAAGAAGATATATTAAATCCAAATTATAATTATGGTTCTGTTAGTTGTTTTGAAAACTTTTGTGTATTTATTACATTTTAAAAAGTTTCTAGATGTGTTTCCTAAGGAAACCATCGCGATACTTGATAATTTTAAGCCTCTAAAGTAAATCAAAGATTTACACTATTGTTTTTTTTTAGCAAAAAGCCTCTAGAGGGATTATGCGATTTTGGTAACCCTTCCAAAACATTTAAAATATAGAACTGTGTTTACTAGAATATAGGGGGAGGGAGAAATGGCAATACAAGACATAAACAAAATTCTTGTTGGAAGTAGTAAGATTGAAAAACAAATTCTTGGCGGAATGGCAAAAACAAAAATTGGTAGGAAAGCAATAGACAAAGGATTAAGAGAGCTAGTGTGGATGAAGTATATGAAAGGCAAACAACAGGGGAAATGTTATTGTTGCAGGATTAAGCCAATCCATTTTTTAGGTGGTTTTGAAGTTGGGCATAATAAAGCGGTTGCAAGGGGCGGGCAAAATCACATAAGCAATTTACGTCCTATCTGTCGCAGTTGTAATAGGGGGATGAGAACTAAAAGTATTGAATGGTATAGAAAAAAAATTTTGCTAATCCAGCAGCAAAACCAAAGACAGTAACGAGAACAAAAAGGAAAACTAAGAAAAGAGCAAGGCGAGGGAATCCTTATAGTTTAAATTCGTGGAATTTAACTAAGGATATTTAAAATGAAAGAATTTAAGTGGTTGGTAACCTTTTTGTTTTAAGCCTCTAGAGGGATTCGAACCCCCGACCTTTGGTTTACAAAACCACTGCTCTACCCCTGAGCTATAGAGGCGTTCTTTATAGCCAACTGATTCGTCGGCGACGGCGTCAAATGAGAGGCATTATTATTCTGAAAAGATATTGGGTTAAAAAGGTTTTGATTGGGTGAATTTAAATAATTATATAGGTATTGTAACTAATGAAGAGGTTTGTTGATATTTGGATTGATGTTTTATACCCGCATATTTTTAAGATTGAGGAAGACCCACAAAATAATTCATCTCAACCTTCTTACAATAATATTTTGATTGTTCCTGAAAATGGTCTGGAATTGAGAATAAAGGACTTTCGTGATAATAGATTATCTCCTTTGGCGGAAATTGATTTAGGAGCAGATGGGAGGATGGCATATAAGCACGCAGGGAGAATTTGGGAAGATGAGAAATTGAGGGGAAGCGAGGTGCTGTTAAATATTTCGAGGAGGCTTGGAACTCTTTCAGGTTTGCTTAGGGACGAAAAAGTACCTAACTATTCTTTTGAGGGATACGGCCATATAGTTTTTCATACTAATATTTCTAAAATAAATGGGCTTGTGGATAATTTTATAGATTCCATTAATTCTTTAGTTGGGACGCATTGTAATCGTTCCTCTGTTAATATTTTGACCTATTTTGTTTCTCCGGACCACAGAGGTGATTAGTTTTCATCCACTGGGGAGGCCTTGCCACCAGACACTAGAATATTTGCGACTTCCGAGTCGAGATTAAGGAGCTCTCCTGATTTAAACGGGCCAATTGGATTTCCTTCGTGGTCCATGAATTGCTCTAAATCTTGCGTGAGGAGAATCATTTTATTTTTGTCCTTTTTCTCTTCTTCACCATTTAATATTCTTGTAACTTCTTTGTCTCCTTTTTCAAATGCTTTAATCATTGAATCAAAAACATCTTTTTCAATTGAGAGCATGTTTTCATAGTCCTTTTTCATTATTCCTGTTTCGGTTGCTATGAATATTAAATTAAGAATTTTCTTTTTTCTTTTCAGCATTATTTCCCTAAATAAAGATATTGAGTTTTCGAATTGTTTTTTTGATTTTTCTACAGAGTCGGAGAAAAGGTTTGTGTTTCCGGTGTCCAGTGATTTTCTTTCATCGAGGTAGGATTTGAATTCTTTTATGAAGTTTTTTGACAAGGGCTGGAGCGACTCAGAGTATTTTTCTTTTCTTAGGATTTCATAGAGCTCGTTGTAACCAATCATATATTTACTGTTTGTCTGGGGTATATAAAATTAGTTGTTTGTAAGAAATAACTACAGTTGAGAGTTGCTATAAATGTTGGTTGCTCGCTTCGCTCGTTGTTAGTGGTTAAATCTTGTTCGGAATTGAGGGTTGTTTCTATTGTTCAATATATAAATTATCAATTAGATATTTGTTCATGCTTTTTGCCTGCAACAAATGACTTTCGGAGGGATTATTTCCTTGCCTGTTTCAGCGTCAACGTAATCTCCCATTAGGGCGTCTCCATAGAATGGTTCTACTCCTGTTAATGTATGAGCACATCCGAAACCACCACCCCCACCTATTACAGGACATTGACGGAATGCTGGATAAATTGATTCCGATTGAATTTCACCACTGCAACGATCATTAACTGAATCAAGGTAGGTTATTTGTTTGTAGTATTCTTCAAGAATGCAAGAAGTGTAACCATTATTTATACAAGTTTTTAGCCCGCGTTCTTCTTCGTGTTCTTCTGTTCTGAAAGACCCACACTCGATATTTAGGTCGTTTTCAATTATTCCCTCCACAATTAAGTTTCCGCTTACTTGCGCGTTGTTTATTTCACAAGTTCCATCGGCATCGCAAGAATGCGCTTTAACATACGCGTTGGCAGAAGAAGTTTTTGGACCGAGAAGAGTTTCTTGAGAAATAGCACTTGAGATGAATGTGACCGCAAGAGCGACAACAAGAGAAATTCCGATTATTGCCCACAACAACTTTTTATCTATGATGTTATTAAGAATTTTGATATATATATGTTTTCATTTCTTTTCTAAAACTCTTCTTTTTTCATTTTTTGTTCTACCAATACAAACTACCAACAAAACTACTCCAGTTAAATATAATGCAGGAGGTATTATCGTGCCCACGACAATAAAAACTATGGTTATCACTCCTGCAAGAGGAGTTTTTACACCCTCAAGTAATATGTATGTTAGCACAAAGAGTATCAATACTACAATCACCATAATTAAAGAAATCATTTTTAAAAGCAATGCTATTTTTATTAAACCGTTCTCTTTTTTGTTTTCTTTTCCGAATTTATAATAATAAATTCCTGGAAGAGTTCCAATAAAGAAGGTAACTATACTTTTAAACAAAAATGTTAAGAGGAATTTATTATATACAAAAAAGGAAAAATATAATCTATTTAATATGTAAAAAGAAGAAATTATAATTAAAATCAAACCAAAATACTTGTAGAATTTTGGACTCATTTTTTCATGTGGTTTTGAAAGTTTAAAACTGTTGCGGAAATTTTTAAAATATAGGATAGGTTTTTAAGTAAGGGTTTATTATTTTAATTAAGATGAAAGTAAAGATAATTTTAGGAATTTTATTTATATTTACATTGATGGATTTTGTTTCTGCGGAAACGTTCAGCATTGATGATTCTTTTAAAGTTGGGTGGACAGAGGGAACAGATAATTATGAAGCAATCTACAAGGTTTTGAGAATTGAGACGACTCCTGAAGGGAATGTGACAACTCTTTTGCTAATGCCTCCCGGAATTATTGGAATCAGTAACAAGAAACAAGGAGATACATATACACTTGGAACTAATGCAAAAATTCATTTTGATGAGGTTTATGTTTCTGGAGATGATAAATGGATTTCTATATCTCTTGAAAATGCGCAGTTTAAAGATGAATCCTCAAGTTCTGGAAGTGAAGAAAACGAGGAAGAAAATGGTGGGTGGACAATTGTAACTTGTAGTGATAGCGATGGCGGCAAAAATTATTTTGAAAAGGGAGAAACTATAAGGGGTTCTGGAACTTCGGATGAAGAAAAAATAGACTGGTGTGATTATAATGAAAAAGTTTTAACAGAACACTATTGTGGCGAAGATAAATCAATATTATCTGTAAGATATGATTGTCCTGGAAAATGTGAGGGTGGTGTTTGTATAGAGGAAGAAGAAAATGAGGAAGAGAATGAAGTTCCCATCTTATGTAATGGATGTATTTTAGGAGACGAATGTATTCCAGTAGGTTATAGGACAAATGATAAGTATTGTGATATCAATAGTGAATTAGTAAATCAATTAGAAGCAGAATCAACTTGTGAGAATAATTTTGAATGCTTTACAAATTTATGTATTGATAAACAATGTGTAAGTAGAGGTTTGTGGCAGAAATTTACTTCTTGGTTAAACAGGCTATTTGGATAAAAAATTTATTTCATCTTCTTCTATAGAAAGAAGCAAAGAAGAGACGTTATCTGGGGTGGATGGTTGAAATAGGCGCAAGATATTTATAAGAAGAAGTTATTTAAGATTATGAAAAAGAGTAGGTTGGCTATTACTAGTTTTGTTTTGGCACTTTTACCAATAATAATTCCTGCTGTAATTATGGTTGTGGTTTTGATTACAACTCCCGGCACTCCAATCATGGTTCAAGAACCTTTAGAGATAGTTGATGGTGAAGTAGTTGGGGGAGGAGAAATAAAAGATACAGGAAGAACGGCGTCTATAGGCGATATTAGTTTTGGAAGAATAATTGGAGGCTTTGGATATATTTTCTTTGGTTTTGGTTTTTTTTTAATTCCCATTTTTTCAATTCCGGCCATTATTATAGGGGTTATCGCTTTAATTAAAATCAAAGAAAATAATCTTGGAGGTAAATGGTTGACTGTTTTAGGAATTGTTATCAGTGCAATATTATTAACAGTTTTAACATGGATGGTGGCTACATCCTAATTTAGAAAAAATTTTCTTGAAGTAATTTTCTTCCCTGTATTTTTCTGCCTTCTTTTGCCTGCATTTCCGTGAATCTTTGATTGTGGGTTTTCTTGTTTTTTGGATGAGGGTAGATTAAGACGGGGACTGGGTCGGCTGAGTGAGCTTTTAATTTGCACGGTGTTGCATGGTCGGCCGTTATTATTAGTTTGTTTTCTTTGATGAATTTTTTTAGGAAAGAGAAGAATCTTTCGTCCAACATTTCAATTATTTTTACTTTGTCGAATGGCTTGTTATCGTGGCCGGGAATATCTGTGGCTTTGAAATGGATGTAAAAATAATCATATTTCTTCTGGTTCTTTTTTAACATTTTAATTGCCGCTTTCATATTTCTTTTTAATCCTAAGTAAATGTTTGAATAAACATCTATATTTTTTAGCTTAGGGACTTTTGTTTTTTGAATGCTCATTCCGGCAGCTTTTGCTATTCCTATTTCTAAAGGCATGAAACCTAAGGAAAGCCATTTCCCTTTTAGCTTTTTGAATTTCGGGACTTTATTTCCTGCGCCTCTACAGAGAAGAACGTTTGCGGCGTAAAGGCCTTTTTTTGCCCTTGCTATATTTATTGGGTGGGTGGTTAAAATGTGGTAACTTTTTCTTACAAATGTGTTTATTAATTCTGCTGAGAGTTTTGAGTCATCTTCGTCGTCAAGTGGTTTCGCCCATTGGAGTTTTTCTTTTTTTGAATCTATTTTTGTTATGTTGCTTGAGAATCCTCCCCGAAAAATTAGAACTGCACGGTGCTGTGTTGAGGTGTAAAATTCAAACTTAAAAGGAAGTTTTACCTGTTCGTTTATTGCCTTTGCGAGAATTTTTGCCTCCTTTGTTGTCAGTGTTCTTCCTGCTCTTCTGTCAAGTACATTTAGGGTGTCTAAATCTTCAATTGTTCCGAAGTTGCACCTAAATGCAAGGTCGCCGTTTTTTAGTTTTATTCCCAAGCCATATGCTTCCAGCGAGCCTCTGTCTGCAGTTTGCGGGTCGTAACCCAATAGGGAAACGACTGCTTCGTGTGATTCGGGGGTGTAATCTTCTTTTACGGTGTAACAATGGTCTATTTTTGAGCTTTCTGCTATTTGATCGAGGTGTGGTGTTTTTGCGTATTCAAGGGGTGTTTTTTGACCCAATGCCTGCGTTGGCAAGTCGGCTACGCCGTCAAGAATGATAAATACACCTTTCATTTGTTTTTGAAGGAGGAGAGGTATATAAGTTTTCTTGCTTTCGGAGGAGATGTTTATAGATAAAATAAAAATAAAAATAAATTAAATTTGTTTATTCTCTAAGGATTTTTTCAACAATTGTTTTGAATTCGCTATAAGGTTGGGCGCCTTCTATTACAAACTCATCATTTATTATAAATTTTGGCGTTCCTGTTACTTTGCCTTTTCCTAAATCATCTTCCACTTCCGGAAGTAATTTTTGGGAGTTTAGAAGTTCGCTGAATTCATTAGGATCTATTCCAATTTCTTCTACATATTTTATTAATTGTTCATCTGAGGTTTCTCTTCCATCAGTTAGAAGTTTGTCTGCAAATTCAAAGAAAGTCTCGCTATCGGACATATATAAAACTACTTCTCCTGCCTGAGCAATTTTGTAGTCTTGGTCTTGAAATTGAAATGGGTGGTTTGTGAATTCAAACGATATTTTGTCTTCGCCGTATTCTTCAAATAGACGATTTATTGTTTGTTGCCAAGCCCTTTCTGAATATATATCATTAAATCCCATGTAGCCAACTATTTTTACTTTTGCATTCGCTTCTCCTTTAACAGGCTCTTGTAGCATTCCAGTTTTTTCTTTGTTTAACTCCAATGTTTTTTTGGAAGTGTCTATCTTTTCAACTGAAGTTGGAACTGCTTTTGACGTCTTGGCGACTCCTGCCGCCGCGCCGCCTGCCGAAACTTCAGCGATTGCGTTTCCTGATAGTGTTGAACTTGCTACTTCCAACGCAGTGATTGTTTCTTCGGATTGAGTTACAGAAATTTCGATTTCTTCTTCGGAGACTATTTTTCCTACAGCGACGTTATAATTTCCGATTGTTTCTTCTGAACCTTCTGAAATTGTTTTTTCTGCTATCGAGTTTCCTTCAATGACCTGCACTTCAACTGCTTTTTTCCAAGGCATTGGAATGAAGCCGAAGAGTTTTGCAGAGGTTATTTTAGTAGTTCTTATTGCTGCGCTTTTTCCTGAAGCTACTTCTGCTACTGCAGTTGCTGAGTCGGAGAAAGTTTCATCACTTTCTTCTGTTGCTTTTCTAGGGTATCCTGCTGCTGAACCTCCTGAAGCTCCTCCTGAAGCCGAGCCGGAGAAAGTTGTGCTTTCATCTGCGCTTACAAAATATTCTTCCTGCCAATTAGGGAATGCGCTCCTATGGGAGATTCCTGCAGGGACTTTGGAAGCGTACACATATAAGTAACTTCGGTCTTTGTAATCTCTTAGAGTTAACAACAAATCTTTATTGTTATCGACAGAGGCATCATAATTGGTTATTAGTTTTTTTATGTTAAAACCGACAATTTTTGATATCTCCTTTGTGTCTGTGCAACTTCCCTGCGTTCTAACTATTTTGACGTCTCTTTTGATGAATTTATCGTCGTTGGACCATTCATCTTCACTTACAAGAAGTTTAAATTCGTTATCTTCGCCGCAACCAAGGTATGAAATGTCTGCGGAGAAAGTGTATGGATTGTACGCGGAGATATCTTCACTTACTATGGCTTCTCTTATTGTATAAGGTTCGCCTGTTATTTGTGTTATCTCTGAAAAATCAGAATAGTAAGTGGCTTTTCCCCAAATTTCTGGAACTAACTTTAATGTAGGTTTTTGCTGCTCATTTTCAAACAAACCTGTTATTTCATCGGCTGTTTTTCTGTCGAGCTCTCCTGTCCCCTGAACAATAGGTTTATCTTCGGATTTCTGGATTACAATCGCGTCGTTTAACTTGACTTTTTGCGTTATCGCTGTGTCTGAAGACGCGGAGAAAATTGTTTTCGCTGAAACAGTATTAAATGCAAATGCGCCAGTGGCTAAAATAATCATCATGCCAACTGCTAAGACTGCCAGTATTGTTTTTTTCATTTTCTTTTACCTCCTTTCATTTGATTGAGCATTGCGAAAGCTAAGGGTTGTGAGACTTCTTGTCTCGCTTTTCTTTCCTGGGTTTTGTTTTTCATTTTCTTTCCTGGGTTTTTGTTTATTTATAGTTTATCTGAAATGGAATAAAAAATAAAAAAAATAAAATTTTGTGTTTATCTTGCTCTTAAGGGAATTCTATCTTCAGTCAATAGATGCGCCTGAGCTTTGAATTCTTTGATTAAACTGTTGAATTCTGCTACAGAGTCTAAGATTTCTCCTCTTGATTCGCTGTTTGCTATTTTAGAAGTAACGTCTCTCATTTGAGCAATTATATTGTCAAGTGCTTCAACGTTGTTTTCTTTTCGCAAAAGTTCTGCAGTTTTTTCCGCATTGTCGGCGATTCTTTCAAATCTGTCAATTATAACAGACCTGTGCCTGAGATATTCTCTTTCTCCGTTTATTTTTTCAACAGCTGTTCTGAATTCTTTAACTTCAGTTTTGAATGCTTCTATGTTCTTTATGTTTTCCTGTCTTGTAAGCTGAGGATTCAAGCTATCTTTAATAGATGTCATTTCACCTACTATGCTTCTCAATTCAGAAACTTCATAGCCATCTCTTGAAAGCGCTTCAATTATTTTGTTTGAGCTATCTATGATTTTTTTAAATCTTTCAATAGTCTTCAAAGTTTTCTGATAGTCTTTTCCTGCATTGCTTGCAGCAAGGTTAGTTACCTCTTGGATACCCACGTTAGTAGGTTCCTGTGCAGCTTGTGCAGCCAGAGCTACAGGAAATGCGCTGAAGAGCAACAATCCCATTAACAACATTCCGATTGTTTTTTTCATCATTTTCTTTTACCTCCTTTCATTTGATTGAGTTTTACAAATGCCTGAGATTTTTGTCTCGCTTTCATTTCTTGAGGTTGAGTTTTTTCCATGTAATCTGTTAGAATAAAATGTATATATAACTGTGGCTGGAACGATGTGGAACTTAGATATTTATAGTAAAAGAACTAAATAGTTTCTCAAATTATTTAGTTACCTAAAATCAATAATATTATTTGTTGAAGGTTATAGGTCATAATTATTATGTTAAATTAGTTTTAGAAGATACTCATGTCTCTTGAAAAAAACACACCATGAGAAAAAGGTTTATCTAATTACTTAGTTTAAAATTATTTTGTCTTCGATAATTATATAAAAAATAAAAATATGATTATTTTGAACTTGAGATAATTGAGATAAGTTACAGAGAAATAGGGTTTTTCCAAACCTCCCAATATCACATAATCATAAGAATAGTAAATCTATTTCAGTTTGAGAATTTTGTTCTTGCTTTCGCCTTCGCGGACAATTAATTTCTTTTTTTCTAAATTTATAACGTATCTTGAGAAACTTGCTTTTGGAATGTCTAGGGATTTTCTCAGTTCTTTTTGCCTTAAAGGGCCTTTCATCAGAGAGTCAATTATTTTTTGTTCTGTTTCGTTGATTAGAGGCATTATTTGAAGCAATTTTTGTTTCTTTTTCTTTGAATTGTTGTAGAGTAAAAATCCGGCTATGATAATCAGGGCGAGGAGAGGCCACAGCAGGAACACAAAAGATAATCTGTCATTTAGAGTGTAAGAGATTTTGAAATTCAAGTTACCAGAATCTAAGATTGCAACTTTCTTTTTTTCAAAATCAATTATGTTTTTCGAGCCCTCGATTGAAGTTACCTCCTGAAGGTTTTTTGGGAGAGATATAACTATGAAAATTTCGTCAAATTCTCCGAAGTCTATATTAAATGTCCAGAGTTCGCCGTCTTTAGATGTTAGTGCTGAGGTCGTTCCTGAAATTTTATTTTCAATTTGTTCAATTCCTTGAATGTCCAAGGTTTTGTCCGTCTCTAATTTTAATTCTGCATCTCCGTTCGGCTTGATTATTATATCTCCTTTGATGTATGTTGCAGAGACCAAACTAGAGGAAAGGATGGCCATTAATAGGATCAATAGTACCTTTTTCATGTCTTGGGAAATAAACACAACTTTATAAAATCTGTTTTTTTAGTTTTTGAATGTTTAAATCTTTGAGAGAGAAAATTGGAACTTGGTTTAAGAAAGAAGTTGTAGAGGATATAGTAGAGAAAGATAAGAAAGTAAAAGTGGAAGCTAAAAAGAAAGTCAAAGATGAGAAGGGTAAAGCTAAAAAGGAGAAAATTAAGAAAGCAGACAAGGAAGAGAAGATTGAGAAAAAGAAAGAAGAAAGCAAGACAATTGGTAAGATAAAAGGGAAGGTTGAAGAGGAAGAAAATGGGGGGGCGGTTGATGCGGAAGAGAAATTAGCCGAGGATTTTGAGGAGATAAAGGAAGAGTTTGAACCTGAAGAGAAGGAGGGTTTTTTTGGGAGGTTAAAGAAGAAACTTAGCGCAGGGGTTTTGACGCAGGAACAGTTTGATGATGTCTTTGAGGAACTGGAAATGGTTTTGTTGGAGAATAATGTTGCTTTAGAAGTTGTGGATAAGATTCACGATTCTTTGTCTGAGGATTTGGTTAATATTTCAGTTAAGAAATCTGAGATTGAGAAGACTGTTTTAGAAAGCTTGAGGGAATCTGTTTTAGGGATTTTGAAAGAGGGAGAGGATTTAGTTAAAATGCTGGAGAAGCGATTGGGGACTTATGTTGTTTTGTTTTTTGGGATAAACGGTTCTGGGAAGACGACGAGTGTCGCTAAGTTTGCTTCTATGTTGAAGGTGCGAGGCATTTCATGTGTTTTGGTTGCGGCAGATACTTTCAGAGCCGCTTCGATTGAGCAGTTGTCAGAACATGCCGAGAAGGTTGGAGTTCCGATCGTGAAAGGGAGTTACGGTGCGGATCCCGCTTCTGTTGTTTTTGACGGGATTAATTACGCGAAGAAAAATAAAATAAAAGTTGTCTTAATAGACACTGCTGGAAGAATGTACACGCATGGAAATTTAATGAGGGAGATGGAGAAAATTGTTCGCGTTGCAAAACCTGATTTGAAGATTTTTGTAGGAGAGTCTATCACGGGGAACGACGGAATTGAACAGGCGAGGGCATTTAACGAAAGTGTGGGGCTCGACGGGATAATTTTAACAAAGGCAGATGTCGACGAAAAAGCAGGTACTATTTTGTCAGTTTCATTAGTTACGGGGAAGCCAATTTATTATTTAGGCGTTGGTCAGAGTTATAATGATTTGAAGGTTTTTAAGAAAGAGGATGTTTTGAAGGGGCTGGGGCTGGATTAAATTTATAAGTTTGAAGAAACATTAATTATTATGAAAAATAAGTTGGCTGTGTTGAGTTGGGTTCTTCCTATTGTTGGTGTTACTCTTTGGTTTGGTAGTGCGCCTTTTGGGAGGATGGTCTTGTTGGGATTTTATGTGATGTTTGTGACTGGCGTGTTGGGTTTGGTTTTTGGGGCTATTGCTTTGTGGAGAATATCTAAAGATCCTAAGTTAGGGGGAAGAGGTCAGGCGATTATAGGTTTAGTTTTGAATATGTTCATGGTTCTTTATTTGTTTCTTGTTATTTTGTTCTCAGGTTAATTAGCCGACGTATTTTTTCATTCTTTCTTCATGGTCTTGCTGTTCAGGAGGGCTTTGATTTGGCGCTTTTATTTTTTCCAATTCCTGCTTTATGAAATTTTCAACTTTCTTTGACATTGAAATTCCGTTTTCTTTGCAGTGTTTTGAAAATTCTTTGTATATTTCGTTATCCAAGTTGAATGTTTTTAGTGCCATATTTTCTCTTTTATTGTTGATTAAAGTTATTTAATGTTAATAAAGTTTTTGTCAGGGGTTGGTTTTATTGAGGATTTAGAGGTTTTGATTTGGTTATTTAAGATTATTTAAGATTTAATAGGATTTATCAATTGCATTCATAAATTTTTCTGGGGCTTGGGTAATCAGGGAACAAAAGGCAGAGGATTAACTTCGCCTTCATCGTCGCCGATAAGAATTACTTCTATGTCGAATGATTCTTCTTTTAACAAATCTTTTATTTCGTCAATTGTTTTTCTTAGCTCGGATTCTTCTTTGTGGAATAATTGAATTGTGCAGTTTGGTTTTCCTAAATTGAATGTCAGGGAGTTGATATATTTTGATGTTGAGGCATAATGCTTTATCTTTTCTTGTTTTGATTTTGAGAAATTTTTGATATTCAGCATTAAGAGAGAGAAGAAATAGCCGAGTTTTTCCATGTCGAACTGGATTCTTGAGCCGATAATGACTTTGTCTTTTTGAAGTTTTTTTATTTTGTAAAATGTCAGTTCGGCGGAGAGATTGATTTTATTTGCTATGTCTATTATTCTTGCTCTTGTGTTTTTCGCGAGAATTTTTAAAATTTGCATTTCTTTGCTGTCGAATTTTCTTGCTTTCATGTTTTTATAATCGTAAGAAATTATCTCTTTGTTTTTGTGGTTGAAGAATTTTACAGGATACAATTCTGTCAAGTAAGGTTTTAGGACTAAATAATCGGAGAGGAGATTTGTTTCTGTGTCTATTTCCGCGATGTAGTCTCCGAGTTCTTTTTCGTTTTTGAAAATAGCGTTGATGTATAAATCGTATTTGCCGTAAATTTTTCCGAATGAAAGGCAGTTTTTGCTGTTTTTTAATTCGTGGATGAATGGCTTAATTGATGAGGGCTTTTCAAATTTTAACAAGAGGATGACGAGGTATTCATAGCCGAATTTGCTCCAGTCAAATAATGTGAAGAAACCTTTGATTATTCCCTGCTCCTGATATTTTTTTATTTTGTAATTGACTTGCTCTCTTGTCAGTTTGCAAGCTCTCGCTATTTTTGATAAAGGCTCCCTGTTGTTATGATATAAATATGAAAGCAGTTTTAAGTCTGTTTCTTTGAGGTTCATAATATTGGCTATTTTATGGATTTATTAAACTTTTTGGTTTTATTTATTTAATAGATGTGTAATTTTCAGAGATAAAATTTAGATAGGACAGTAACGCCACTTTTCTATGACAATGAACACATTGGTAGAGAGATTAGAGGAGTCATTTGAATCTGTAGAAGCAGAAAGACATGAATCGAAAACATTAGCAGAAGCCGTATCAAATTCTCTTATGCCGTTAATGCCTAGAATTTCACCAGAGTTGTTTGATTTGAAGAGAAACGCGAAAATTACACTAACTCCTGAACAGAAAAGGAGCATAATTTCTTCTTATTTGGAAAGAGGATGTGAAGATTCTGGTGGATTTTGTATTAGATGGGTTGATGAAAATGGAAATTCAATAAGGAGCATAGACGATAAGAATATTCTCTCCTTAGAATGCGTAGCTAAAATACCCTCTTTTGCATATACCTTACATGACGAAAGAAATGCAATTTATCCTAAAAGCGCATGTATCTCTACATCATTTGCACATATGCTATTTCCCATAAAGAGAAAAGATTCTGAAGTAAATTCCTTAGAAATAAAAGGAGAGTTTATTAATCGTAGATATTGTGACATTTATTTGTTTTTTCCACACCGACATATAGGAAAGAATGATATCGGTGACCTTAAGGTTGTTGTTCAGGTAGAATGGAAAGCCCCATATAAATTAGATACCGTAGTTAATACACCCCACATTCCTGAGTCTTTTGTTGAATTAGGAGACGAAGCAATAAGTAGATATTATCAAATTGCTACCGAATTACCGAAAAATTTAAGGAAAAAAACTTCGCTTGTTTCTCCACGTATAGGGGTGCTGTGGAGACCGACAGACGAATCACTTTACGTAACTGGAGAAGTACCTATACCGACAATACTGCCTTTGCCTAAGCATGATCCCGCCCTAATCCTTGATATTCCAGATGGAGAAAGGAGATATAGGCATGTTGTAGCGGCATGGAATATTGGCGAGGAATTGCCATTTAGAAATTGGTTAATGGAGTATAGTGAAGGAAGCGCTAAGAGGTTAAGATAAAATGCTCATATTTGGGTCTAAATCCTTTAATGAAGATGAACAACGTCGCGAGCAAGAAAGAAGGACAAGTGAAAGACTTCATGAAAGCAAGATGGCTCTTTTGAAGGGAGTTGCAGATTCTGTTAAAGAACAAGAGACAAGGAAGGACTTGCCAGAATCTGATCTTATGGTTAGATTTCTTACTGAAAGTTCTGCTGAAAAAATATTAAGATTCAAATATAAAATAGAAGATTACGCAAACGAGATGGAAAGATGCACTGCACGAATTGAAGCAAGATTAGCTAGGATTGCAATATCTGATTTAGATAGGGGAGATTATAGAAGTTCTCGCATTAAGCCCTATGAAAGATTCTTAAAAGAAAATATTTAATCAAAAAAAGCAAGTTAATTTTCAACAAACAGGATTGGAGGGAAAAGTTGGCGAGGGGGAAGCAATGATTGAAGTTCCGAGAGGATTGATTGACGGAATGGAAAGATAATTATATTCTTAGACTTTTTTTATAAAATGTATTCTAAAGAAGAAGTAAGAAAAAAATACGATGCTTTTGCAAAATGGTATGATTTTTCAGAGGGACTTTTGGAGATTTTTTTACATGGCTTGCGCAGGAAATTATTGAAAAACGCAGAAGGAAATGTCCTGGAAGTCGGCGCGGGAACGGGCAGAAATTTTCAATATTATCCATCTTCTTGCAATCTAACTGCTACTGATTTTAGTTTTGTAATGAGCCAAAAAGCAAAAGAACGCGCGAAAAAATTGCGGAGAAAAATTGAGTTTTATTTAATGGACACAGAAAAGTTATTATTTCCAAGCAATAGTTTTGACACTGTTGTCAGTTCGTTAAGTTCATGCACTTACCGCAATCCTGTAAAAGCATTGAGAGAAATGGCAAGAGTATGTAAAGCCGACGGAAAAATACTTTTGCTGGAACATGGCATAAGTAATAAGGAATGGCTCAGAAATTATCAGAATAAAAAAGTTAATGCGCATGCGAAAAAATTAGGATGTTATTGGAATAGAGATATTTCGGAAATTGTTGATGAAGCAGGACTTGAAGTCGCTGAGTTAAAGAGGATTTTCTTTGGAGTGTTTTATTTTATCAGAGCTTCTCCTGTTAAAGTTTGAATTTCACAAAAACGCAAACTTCTTAATACTTCTTTTTCTTTGATTTTGCATGCTGGAGAAATTGGGAAACACGCTGAGGAAGGTCACGGATAAAATAGCGAATGCTGTTTTTCTTGATAAGAATCTGGTTGACGGAATTGTCAAGGAATTGCAGAGGGCGCTGATTGAGGCGGATGTTAATGTTTCTTTAGTTATGGAGATTTCTTCTAAAATAAGAAAGGACGCGATGGACGAGAGGATAAAAGGAATTGAGAAAAAAGAGCATTTGGTTAAGTTGCTACACGATGAACTGCTGAAGATTTTAGGTGAGTGGAAGGAAATTGTTTTGGGTAAGAAAAACAGATTTATGTTTGTTGGCTTGTATGGTGCTGGGAAGACGACGACGATTGGAAAGGTTGCTTCTTATTATGCGAAGAGGGGAAAGAAAGTTTGTGCTGTTGGGCTTGATGTTCACAGGCCTGCGGCGCCGGAGCAGTTGAAACAAGTTTGCGAAAAGATTAAGGTTGATTGTTTTGTTGATAAAAGCGAGAAAGACCCGTTAAAAATTTGGAAGAAATTTGAGAAGGATGTTGATAAATATGATATTGTTCTTGTCGATACTGCAGGAAGAGATGCTTTGGATGAAGAACTTATCAAAGAGATAAAGAAGGTTTCTAAGGCGGTTAAACAAACAGAAAGTTTTTTGGTTATTCAGGCAGATATCGGGCAGGCGGCTAAGAGGCAGGCGCAGGTTTTCAAGGAAAGTGCTAGTGTTTCGGGAGTTATAATTACGAGGATGGATTCTACTGCGAAAGCAGGAGGCGCTTTAACTGCCTGCGCCGAGTCTAAGGTCGGAGTTGTGTTTATTGGCGTCGGAGAAAAGGTTAATGATTTAGAAAGTTTTGAGCCGGAGTCGTTTTTGTCGCGGCTTTTAGGGATGGGAGATTTGAAAACTTTAATGGAGAAAATTCATTCGGTCATGGACGAGAAGGAAATTGAAAGGCAACAGGCGAAGCTGAAAGAAGGGAAATTTACCCTTAGAGATTTGCAGGCGCAGTTGGATTCTATGTCTGAGCTTGGGAGTATGGATAAAATTTTAGGAATGATTCCAGGACTTGGAAATGTCAAGGACAAAATTGGAAAAGGTGAGCTTGAGGGACAGCAGGAAAAAACGAAGAGATGGAAACATCTGATAAACAGTATGACGCCGGAAGAAATTGAGAATCCTGAATTGCTGGAGAAACAAACTTCTCGAATACAAAGAGTTGCTCATGGGGCGGGCGTTTCGACTTCGGATGTGAGGATGCTTTTGAAACAATGGAAGATGCTGAATGAAATGCTGAAGTCGCAGAAATCTTTGACAGATGGGAAGATGGACCAGAAGACGATGATGAAATTAGCTAGAAAATTTGGCAAAAAATTACGAATGTAATTTTTTGGCTCATTCGTCGCCGCGTCAAATGAGGGAAGAGAATGAGGGTTTAGAGCATGGAAAGAAATGAGTTAAAAAAAATATTCGGGGCAATCTTTGAAGAATTTATAGAGCTTAATAGATTATTGAAATTCGGGCAAAGTTTGTTTCTTTACAGGAAAAATGAGGAAGTTAAAGAGGGTGTAGAGAAGGCATTTAAAATAATAAAACAGGAGTTTCCACTTCGTTTGCATAATGTGTTGTTTTATTTAATAGGCGAATTAACCGATAATATTAGCCAACACTCTCATTGCTTGAGCGGAGTTTTAGTTTTAAGTTTTGATAAGAAATCAGGAGTTGGAGAAATTGTTGTGGTAGATGACGGAGTTTCAATTCCTGGAGCATTTGAGAAAAGAAAAATAGGGTTTAAGGACGACTTGGATTCTGTCGAGATGGCTATTTCAGGAAAATCAACAAAAAAAGAAAAAGGAAGAGGGTTTGGACTTTCTTCGTCAAGAAGATTAGTCGAGGAGGGGCTGAAGGGAGATTTCATGGTGGTTTCTGGAAAGGGAGTTTACAGGATAAAAGGAAAATCTTCTTTATTATCAAAACCATTTTGTGGCACACTTGTTTATGTCAGATTTGAAGATTCGGCTAAAGGCTTAAATATATATGAATATCTCGAATAACATGAAAGTAATAGAATTGAGAAAAAATTTTGGAAGTTTGATTATAACAAGAAAAGCAATAATTGATTTTTTTGATAGCTTGGCTGAGTTTTCTGACGGAAGTTTAATTTTGGATTTTGAAGGAATTGAGTTTATTTCGAGGTCTGCAGTGCACGAATATTTGAGACGAAAAACTATCTGCGGAATTAAAGTAAAGGAAATAAATTTAACACAAAATGTTAAATCAATGTTTTTGCTTGTGGCGCGACAGATGCAGAATGCAGTTTCTGTTTGAAACTGGCAAGAAAATTCGGTGGGAGAATGAAACATTAGTTTTCATTCGTTCGCCGCGGCTGCGTCAAACGAGAGGAAGTTTGGGAAGAGAATGATTGTTTAGGAAATGAGGTGGGTTGAGGAAGAGGAGATGTTTTGATGAAAGGAACTAGGGACATAATTGGGGAGATAGCAAATTTTTTAGGATATCTTGCTAGAAATGATAACTTTTCTGAGGAGAGAGCTGAGGAAAAATTAAAGGAGAAATTTGGAGCAAAAAACTTTGATAATTTATTAAATATTTGTTTTTTTGGAAGTTCAAGTTATGTTGAGCGAGAGGTTATTCGAAAGGATGAGAAAATACATCATTTTAATCTTAGAATAACTTCTAGAGGGCTGAAATTTTTGGGAGATTATGGTGTCGGTCAGAGAATGGAACAGAATGCTAGAGCAACTCTTTTTTTAACTAGTATCTTGGTCTTAACTGCTATCGCTGCATTTTTTAATGAAACAAATATTGTGAGCAAGTTACAATTAATTCTTCTTTATGTGGTTTTTACTGGGGCTCTGATTTTTTATTTTAAAAAAGCTAGGAGTATTAAGGTTTAGAATGAAAGGCAGAATATTTTTAGACGGAGGGGGAGATGGTGAGGGGAGCGCAGTTGTTTACAGAGAATTTTTGAAAGGCGTTGAAAGAGTTGCTTATGTTCCTCTTGCGTGGGCGAGTGGGAATTATGGCGAATGTTTTTCTTGGGTTGTGGACGCTTTGGGAATGCATAAAAAAGTTGAGATTGAAATGTTTACTGATTTGAGAGGTGTTGAGTTAGAAGGGTTTGATGGCGTTTTTATTGGCGGAGGAAATACTTTCAAGTTATTGAAAGCGATTAAGGAATCGAGATTTGACAAGAAGTTGATTGAGTTTTATGAGAAAGGCGGAAGTATTATTGGTGGTTCTGCAGGGGCTTTGATTTTTGGCTGTGATATTGGAACTGCTACTTTAGGAGATTATAAAGATAAGAACAAAGTTAAATTGAGAGATTTGAATGGTTTGAATTTTGTTGAGGGTTGTGATATTCAGGCGCATTTTGTTAAGGAGGTGGTTGAAGAGTGCCGCGAACATGTTAAGAAAACGGGCAGGAGGATTATTGGAATTCCGGAGGGTTCTGCTTTGTTGATCTCTGGGGAAGTTTACAAAGTTGTTGGAGAGAGTGCCGTGATTTTAATTGATGAGGTGGGAAGCAAAAGTTTTAATGTTGGGGAAAGGATGGAATTATAATGGTTGGGAAAATAATTCAATTAAGATTAAATAGAGAAATATTTATATATTGGAGTATAATTGATATATAAGAGATACATAATTAAAATGGAAGAAAAAACAACAATACTCTTGGATAAAAAACTCATAGAAATGTTAAAAAAAGCGAGAGAGCACCCGCGACAGACGTATAATGAATTAATCAGCAAAATGGTAAATATATTTATGAAATTAAGAGATAGAAATCAGTATGATGAGTTTTTGCATAAAATTCAACAGCCTAAAATGAAAGAGATTTGGGATAATAAACATGATGAAATTTGGGAGACAGTTTAATTTTGGCGACGTTATAATCGCCGAAGTGCAGTTTTCAGAAACTTTTGAAATTAAGAGGAGACCTGCGGTTGTTTTATTTGAAGAATATGGTAACGTAGTTTCTGCGGCAATTACGAGCAATCCCGAGATGAAGGGCATTCCTCTGACTAAAAAGGAAGGCATGAAAGTGGATAGCATTATTAAATTGAATTATATTTTTACTATTTCTGAGCAGATGGTAGAAAAGATTTTATTTTCTATTTCAAAAGAAAAGAAAGATATTATAAAAAGTGAGTTGATGAGGAAGTTGAAATAAAAAGAAGAGATGGGTGTAATTTGGAACAGTCTATGGAATGGATGTTTTTGTTGGAATTTTAAAATAAAAAATATACGGAAGATTTATATATCCATATATTATATAATTATATGGTGACTACGATTCAGATAAATGAAAAAACGCTTTGGCTGTTGAAAAAGCTAAAAGAAGAGCTGAATGCTTCCTCTTATGACGAGACAATTACAAAAATAGCAGTGCAGAGCCATAAAAAATCACCTGCCGGCTCTTTGAAAAAATATCTTAAAGGAAAAGAAACTTTGAAAGATTTGTTAAAGGAAATGCAGGAAGACAGGAGAAGAGATGAGAGAATCTAAAATTTTGGATTCTTCTATATGGGTCGCTTATTTATTTGAGGGATTGTTTAAAGAGCTGATTGAAAATGATGATAAATTATTTTTGTCGGCACTATCTTTATTTGAAATAAAAAGAAAACTTTTTAGAATGAAAGTGAAAAAGGGAGATCTGGATGATAAAATTAATTTTGTAAAAAAGAGAAATATCTTCATTCCAATCGACGGAAAAATTGCTGAGAATGCTTCCGAATTATCGGTAGAGAAAAATTTGCCTGCAATTGATTCTTTGATTTATGCGACTGCTTTATTGAATGAATTAAAACTTATAAGTCTGGATAATGACTTTAGGGGGCTTCCTAATGCGGAAGTTCTTGAGATATAAAAATAAAAAAATAAATTACTCGCTTTGGAAATTTCTTTATCTGATGTTTGCGCAGATTGCATACACCCTTATATTAGTAGCTTTAGAATAATCGCAAATCCAACCATCTTCAGAATTATATGGTTTACTGGTTAATAAACTGGCATTAATATTAAAACCGTGAGAACCTCTTAGATTGTCGCACCCACCACCCAGAACTTTTTTGTTATTGGGACATAGTACATCCGCGTATGGAGTAGAACTAGGAGTAGTATAATCTACTAGCTCATATCCTATGTAAACGTCTCCGCTGACTTCCAGATTATTCACCTCACACGTTCCATCGGCATCGCAAGAATGCGCTTTAACATACGCGTTGGCAGAAGAAGTTTTTGGACCAAGCAATGGCTGTTGAGAAACGGCAACAGAAACCAAGGTAACAGCGAGAGCGACTGCAAGAGAAATTCCAATCATTGTCCAAATTTGTTTACTTTCCATTTTACACCTCCTTTCAAAACTAAAAGTTTCAATTTCTAATGGAAATATATATATATCTTTCGAAAGATATTTTATTATGCAAGAGGAAGAAATAATTCAACGCGGTGCTGAAGCTGTGCTTTATCACGACGGCAGATTTGTTAAAAAATATAGAGTAAAAAAAGGATATCGGTTTCCTAAATTGGATTTAAAATTGCGAAGGTTGAGGACTCGGGGAGAAGCACGACTTTTGGAGAAAGCGCGAAAACTGATTAATGTTCCGCGAGTTGAAAAAGTTGATGAGAAAAAAATGGAAATTGACATGGAATTTATCGACGGCTTGAAATTGTCTGAGAGTTTGGGGGGGATGAAAAATTGGAGAGAAGTTTGTTTGGAAATTGGCTGCGAGACAGGAAAACTGCACGACGCAGGAATTATTCACGGAGATTTGACGACGAGCAATATGATTTGGCAAGAAAAAGAGGGGAAATTATATTTAATAGATTTTGGTTTGGGCTTTGGGAATGGTCGCGTTGAGGATAAGGCAGTTGATTTGCATTTGATAAAACAGGCGTTGGAGGCAAAACATTTTGGGAAGTTTGAGAGTTATTGGATGGCGATTGTTGAAGGTTATCGGGAAAGCAAGGGTTTTGAAAAAGTTATGAAGCAGTTTGAAAAAGTTGAGAAAAGAGGGAGATATAAAAATCAGTATTGAAAATATTCTTAATAAATTATTTAACAACTAATGACTGACATCTGAAAAGGCAGAAGTTAATTTAATTATATCCAACAATCTATTTTCTCCCAATTCTAAATTAACTTCTACTGTATAAATCATTTACTGTTCTTATAAAGTCTTCTGCTTGTCTAACATCTCTTACTGCTCCGACTGGAACTTTAATTCTTCCATCCTTGGCTTGAAATTCAAGATAAAGTAAGTCTGTTCTCCTATCTATACCCTTACTAAATCCAAAAACGTTCTTTCTCTCTAAAGCAAATGGAAAGGATAAACAAGCAGAGATATCTCCATTTTTTCTATCTACAAATAAGAACCTATCTCCTTCTACAAATTTAATAATACAATCTCTGTCCTTAACTATCAAATCAGTTATTTGTCCATAATCCATAAGAACCTTTTTTAGACTGTCTATTTAAAACTGCCGAAATAGGAGTCGTTAACTTTACAGCCCATAAATTAGATAATATTATAAACTAATTTTCTTGTTGTAAAATAGGACTCTGGTTTTGAGATGCGGAGTCTTGTTTGTTAATCAGCCCTGTAGTCTAAGGCGAATCAGAGATTCTCCAAAAGTCTACACTGTATAGCCCTGTAGTCTAGTGGTCAAGGATGTCGGGTTTTGGTCCCGGAGACCCCGGTTCGAATCCGGGCAGGGCTATTATCATGAGATGTAAAATTTATGTTTTGACCGGAGCTCCTTGTACTGGAAAGACTAGTGTTTTGAATGAATTGGAAAAGAGAGAGTATGCTGTTTTGGATGAAGGAACTAATAATGCTTCTTTGAATTTGAATGAGTGGGGCGATACTGACGAGTTTGATTTAGCCGTCTTTAATTTTAGGAAGAAAAAAATAGAAGAGATTTCCAAAGTAGAGGGGTTGTTTTTTTCTGATAGGGGAATTGGAGACACTCTGGCTTATTATAGATTGAAGGGCTTTCAAATCTCCCAACATATCTTGCACTTTTCTAATTCTGTTAATTATGCAGGAGTTTTTATTTTTGAGCCCTTGGGAATTTACGAGAGTAATGAATTTCGTCAGGCACCAAAAGAAAAACAACAAGAGATACAGGAAGAGATTGTCAGAGCTTATAGGGAAATGGGTTGTCAATTATTCTTTGTTCCTCCTCTTTCTATCGAGGAGAGGGTTAGTTTTATTTTAGACAAAGCTAAACCTTAGTTTCTTGTTCTGATTTTTCTTCTTTCTCTTTCTTTGAAGCTTTTTCAACGAATTTTATTACTTTCAGAGTCCTGATTTCGCAGAGTGCGAGGGGGTAGATTTTTTTTAGTTTTTGAGATAATATTTTTTGGATTTTGTTGGATATTATTTCTGAGAAAATTTCTTCGGAGTCTCTTGTTTTAAGATGAGATATTAGTTGTTTTTTTGCGTTTATTCTTAATGCGTTCAGGACTGCTCGGGAGACTTTTCTTCTGGTAGCCATCAAGGGCTTTACCCGGACTATCGCGTCTCTTGTTTCTGTTTCGAATGAATCTTCGGCGTAGTCAATGCCTTTTCTCATTGCTCTTCTTATATAAGAGCCCGCTAAATCCAATTCTTCCGGAATCGCAGACAAATTCCCCCCAGTATTTTTTATCTTCATTTTGAGAACGAGAGATTTTCCGCGAAGAGATTTTGTAAGGTCTATTTTTATTTTTTTGCCGTCGAGGTCTTCAGGAGCGGATGCATAGAGGTGAATTTTTGTTGCTGTTAGCGGAGCGCTAACTTCGTAGAAGCTTTTTTTAATTCCTTTTTTACCTGATTGTTTATTTCCCATTTACTTAGTTACTTTTTCTCCTATTTCAATTCTTCCTGCGCGGATTGCTTTTTTTATTTGAGTGGATTTTTTGCATTCTTTACACTTGTATTGGACAGTAATTCTTTTTGTTGATTTTGCTTTTCTTTTCCAATTTTTTGGCGCTGGCCTTGACCTTCTTCCTAAATTTCCTGTTCCACCACGCAGACCTCTTGCTTTTTCACGCGACGCTGAGCCGCGGGATAGCGGTCTTGTGGCAGAACGCGCTTTCTGCTTCGCAGTTCCAACTGTTTGCATGGTGTGTTTTTTACATTTTGGGCAGTATCTTTTTGTTTCCTTTGGGAATTTCATGATATTGTGCTGATAGGATGCAACCGTCGTTGGACGCGTTGGCCAGAAACTGGCGGAGCTCGCCGTGTGTTGATCAGTGAACGCATGGGTCTTTGCTATTGTTTATTCTGTGTTTGAGGAGGTTTTAAAGGTTTTGGTTTTTGAAAATAAATAACATACGCAATTACTATCTTAACGACAAATCAAATTACTTCTCTTCTAAAATAATGGTGATTGACCCGATTCAGCACTAACTCTACTTTCAAATAATTGATAGTCTATTTGTTAAAAATTTACAATCAGCAAAATAACGTCGACAGATAATAGGTTTGTTTATATACGATTGGAAATAATTTCAAGAAGTTTGTATTTTAATTGTTTAACACTTTTTAATCATTTTGTCTTCGGTAAATAAAGAAAAATTGGCGCGTTAATTGGCTAATCGCCAAATAATATTTAATTTAGTAACTATTTAATACGAAAGGTTAGCATCGATATCGAGTGTGAGATAGGTTATGTTAAAAAGTTTACTTTACAGTTTTTAAAAATAAATTTGGAACTATTTTAAAAGGAAATGTTTTTAAGGGGTTGTTTCGAAAGGAAAAGATGACTGAGGAGAATAAACTGGAAGTTGAGAAAAGCAAAAAAAAGGCTGTTGCTAAACCTAGCTGGGTGAAGATGAAGTCATCTGAGATGGAGGATATTGTTGTTGAATTGGCGAAGAAGGGCGAGTTGCCTGCGAAGATTGGTTTGATTTTAAGAGACCAGTATGGCGTTCCTAAATCGAAAGTGTTTGGAAAGAAAATTACAGATATTTTAAAGGAAAAAGGGGTGGCGTATAAGGTAGAGAAGAATTTAATTGAAGAGAAAATCGAGGACTTGAAGGGGCATATTAAAAAGAATAAACGCGATTATCCTTCTTCGAGGGCTTTAACTAAAAAGCTTTGGGACTTGAGGAGAATTGAGCAGTTTGAAAAACGAACCAGCAAGATTAAATAATCTGTCGGATAGATTTAGTTTTTAAAAAAGGTAAGATGATTGAAAAGATTAAAGCAGCTATTGAGAGAATTGACAAATTGAGCGAGAAAAAGAGTCTCCGGGTTGTCAGCCACTTTGATACCGACGGCATTACTTCCGCCGCTATTTTTTCAAGAACTTTAACAAGATGGGGAAAGAAATTTTCTTTAGAAGTTGTAAAAGGGCTGGAGGAAAATTTTATAAAAAATTTGCCGGACGATGAGGTTTTGATTTTTCTCGATTTAGCTTCGGGAAGCTTAGATTATTTAAAAGATAAGAAGACGGAAGTTTTTATTTTTGACCACCACGAAATTGAGCAGAAAATTCCTGATAATGTTTTTATGGTTAATCCCGTTTTGGAGGGACATGAGCCTATTTCCGGCGCAGCGGTTTGCTATTTATTTGCTAAGGAACTTTCTCAGGCGAATAGGGATTTGGCTAATCTGGCTGTTATAGGAATGGTTGGGGATTTGCATGAAAAAAACATCGGCAGGGTTTTCGACGGCATACTTAAAGATTCGGAGACGGTAGTCAAGAAGGGGTTGCTTGTTTATCCATCAACAAGGCCTTTAGACAGGGTTTTGGAATATAGCTCCAATCCCTATATTCCCGGCGTGACTGGTTCCAGAACAAATGTCTTGAGCTTGCTGAGGGACGCGGGAATTGCTTTTGAGAATGGAAAATATAAGGCAGTCTATGAACTTGACGACAGTGAAATGACAAAACTTGTGACTTCAATAATGCTGAAGAGTAAAATTAAAGACCCTGAGGGGATGGTCGGGAATTTATTTTTGGTCAAATTTTTTAATAAATTGGAGGACGCGAGAGAATTGAGTGCTTTGATTAATGCCTGTAGCAGAATGGGGCATTCTCATGTTGCGCTTGGTTTTTGTCTTGGTAATCGGAAATTCAGAAAAGAGGCGGAGGATATTTATATAGAATACAAACAGAGTCTGGTTTCTGCTTTGAAGTATGTTTCTGAGAGCGAGAAATTGGAGGGAAAAAATTATGTTATTGTTAATGCGAGAGATAAAATAAAAGATACAATTATAGGGACGGTGGCTTCAATTTTGTCCCACTCGCCAAGTTATGAGCAGGGTTCAATTATTGTTGCGTTGGCTTATAACGACGATAAGGTTAAAGTTTCTGCGAGAATTTCGGGAAGGAAGGGCAGGAATGTCAGAGAGATTTTGAGCCGTGTGGTTGTGCCAATTGGGGGGGAAGTGGGCGGACATCCTAATGCCGCCGGCTGTTTAATCTCAAGAGAGCAGGAAGAATTGTTTATAATGGAATTGAGGAAAGTTCTTGATGTTGAATTGGTTAAAGTTTAGATATTGATATATACTTTATAAGATGGATTATTTTATAAGTATTTGAATTGTGGAGATTTTATGAGCGAAGGTCGTGAACAATTTAGTGAAAAGGATTTGAGAAGAGATTTTATGGATAATTTAGGACAGCCAAGCTCTATGTCTGCTATTTTGTTTTTACGCGCACATGATAGTGGTTCAAGACATTTTGAAATAGGTATTCCCTATGAAATTCAAGGCAATAATTTGGTTGTAGGGCCATATGTTAAGAAATTTGATTCTTGTGCACCCCCTGATTACGATGCACGAAAAAGGGAAATTCCTATTTCAAGTATTTTATGGTATAAAAGGGTTGAGTTTCGTGATTAGTTTTTTTGACTTGTTTTGCCTTGATTATAAAAAAGCTTAAAAGCAGGGAGTTTCATTTTTAAATGATGGTGAAAGATTTGAGGGCAAGATTTGTCCGCATTATATGCAAGAGGTGCGGTCTTGGGAAAGTGGTTTTTGGGAAGGCAAGTTCGAGGGTTAAGTGTGACAGCTGCAACAAGCTATTGCTGAAGACTGGAGGAGGAAAGACAATCATTAAGACTTATATTAAGGAAGTTCTGTGAGTGTGTTATCCCAAAATTAGTTTCAAGGCTGTTAAAAATTAACCTGCTGAAATTAGCTAGCGAGACATTTTAATTTTATAATAATTATCGGACGATAAAGTAACATATTAATTAATAAAAGTTCTAAAATCTTGGTTTACAGAGGAGAAAAGAGATTTAATTTATCGTTAGGAAATAATTATCGGATACGACAGAAGTTCTGTGATAGGATAGTTTTTTATATGGTTTGTTTTTAGCTTATTCATGAAATGGAAAGAAGATGATGTTGTTTTATGCACTGTAAAAAAAATAGAGGGGACCACGGTCTTTTTGGAACTGGAGGACGGAGCTTCCGGGAGCATGGTGTTGTCGGAGGTTTCTGCAGGGAGGATTAGAAATTTAAGGGCATTTGTTTCCCCAAATAAAAAAGTTGTCTGTAAGATTTTGAAGATTAGTGGAGGGCATATAGAGCTTAGCCTGAGAAGAGTTACTGCGAGCGAGCGGGAAAGTGTTATGGGAGATTACAAGAAAGAGAGTTCTTTAGTTAAGATGATAAAAGTTATCGGGGAAATTCCTGAGAAAATAATCGAAAAAATAAAGGGGGAATATTCTGTTGGTGATTTTATTGATAAGGCAAGAGAGGAGATAGGTCTTTTGGAAAAATTCTTTTCTAAAGAAAAGGCGCGTAAGCTTTTTGAAATTATTGCGGAGAAGGAAGGTAAGGCTAAAGTTGTTACCCGGAAATTTGTTTTAAGGAGCTTATCGGGAGATGGTGTTGACGAGATTAAGGGCGTTTTGGATTTGAAGAATGGAGAGATTCATTATTTAGGAAACGGAAAATTTTCGGTTTCTGTTTCTGGGGCTGATTTTAAAGAAGTTAATTCTGAGATTGAAAATGTTATGAAGGAGATTGAGTCCAGAGCGAAAAAGAAGAAAATGTTTTTTGAAATTGCCAAGGAGAAAAAATGAAACTTCGAAAATGTTTGGAGCATGGATATACGCTGGAAGAAGCCTGCAAGAAGTGCGGGAAGAAAACTGAGGAAGGGCATTATAGGTTTGTTAAGATACGGGGCGTTAAAAATAATCCGGAACAATAATAATTAAATAGATTTGATTTTTTTAGAGGAGATGTCGAGAGTTATTGATGGAGGAAATATTGCAAAACAATATACAAGCACTGCTGCGCAATTTAGAGAATTTTTTGATTCATTATTAGATGGAAGGAATTACGAGATTCCACGAGGGTTTCAAGTATCATTGAAAGGACTTTTTGATTTGGCAGAGGATTTTTTTTATCTTTTTGGTTTTGATGAGAAATTGAAACCGAAAGGAAGAGAGCCAGATAGAAACGCGCTTTTCAGATCTTGGGGAGCAAGAGATTTAATTTTAGAGTGTTACAGAGAGAGCAGGCCATCACTGCGCTTGGGAGATGAGAGGAGAATTGTTTTGAAAATTAGAGATTTAACTGAAAGTTTTTTGGAGGGGGGCAGGCAGTCTCAAGGTACAAGGAATCAGGCAGAGTTTTTAAAAAACTTTTTTGGATTTATGGCTGACAAAGGACGGAGAGAGCGTTATACTGAAACTTACTATGGAAGGCCTGGAAGATATAGTTGTGGGGGGAGAGATTTTGACGAAGATGATTAATAATAATAATTTTTATAAACTGTTTCCTCTTTAAAATAAAATGTCGAGAGTAATAACGGGAAGTAATATTGCAGTTGCTTATATCGGAGTTACTTCTTCTTTGGGGGAGTTTCTTGACAAGAGGTTGAAAGGGCAGGCACCCAAGTTTCCTGATGGAGTTTACAGAGGATGGGCGCATTTAATTGATGATGCTAACCGCGCTTTTATCTATGATGAAGACCCGTTGAGTTTGCCTGAAGGAAAACTCAGAAATTCTCAAGTCTCTTCTGTTTCAAGACAATTAATTATTGATACTTACCGAGAAGTTAGGGGAATTAGTGAAGAGGAGAATTTAGATGGAAGAGCGGTTATAAAAGAGGTTGCAGATTTGACGTCGAAGGTTTTTGAGGCGAGCGAGATGATTCCTGAGATTAAAACTTCTTCAGAATTTTTGAGATTGTTCTTTACAGGACTTATGGATAAAGGGCTGGAAGATATGGAAACAGAACGCTATGGGAATTGCGGCGTTTATAGTTGTGGGACTAGAGCTTTATAATGTTTTAGAAAAGTGTTTTTTGGGAGATTTCTGATTTGACTAAGAGGATGTCTTTTTCCCAGACTTCCTTTAGTGACTGGTTGTAAATTATTGCGGCGGGGTGGAAAAGAGGAATGAGTTTTATTTTGCTGTTGTTTAGAGTTATGAATTTTGCTTTTCCGTGAACTTGTGTTATTCCCGGTTGTTTATTCATTTCATCGACGTTACATTCTGCGAGGAAGAATTTTGTGGCGTAGTTTCCAAGGGAGCAAATGACTTTCGGCTTTATTTCTTCGATTTGTTTTAGGAGCCAGGGAGTGTGGGCTTTAATCTCTTCAGGCAGAGGGGCGCGGTTTTCCGGCGGGCGGCATTTTAGGATGTTTGCTATGTAAACTTCATTTAGTGAAAGACCTACTTTTTGGAGGAGGTCGTCCAGGTTTTTTCCTGCTTTTCCTACGAAAGGCAAACCCTGCTCGTCTTCGTTTTTTCCTGGCGCTTCACCGACGAATAAAATATCTGCGTTAGGGTTTCCTTTTCCTATTACAATGTTCTTACAGTTCCTGCAGATTTCTGTATTTTTGGCTAGTTCTAAATGGTTCATATATTTTCTACTACCATAAGGTTTAAAATGTTTTATTCTTGGGAGAGTTATGGTGCAGAGGACACTTGTTGTTGTAAAACCTGATGGAGTTTCGAGGGGATTGGTCGGAAGTATTATTGCGAGATTTGAGAATTCCGGGCTGAAGATTAAAGGAATGAAGATGGTCATTGTCGAGGAGAATTTTGCGAAAGAGCATTATAAATTGGACGAGGACTGGGCTAAGAATGTTTTTATTAAAACGAAGACGACACATGAGAAAGAGGGCAAGGAATTTCTCTATAAAGACCACATGGAATTTGGCAGTTTAATTCAGAAATGGAATATGGATTTTCTTAGAGAAGGGCCTGTTGTTGCGATTGTTTTGGAAGGACCCGGATGTATTGAGATAGTCAGGAAGATTGTGGGGCACACCGAACCGAAACAGGCTGCTCCAGGTACGATAAGAGGCGATTTTGCTTCAGTAGAGAGTTACGAGGTTGCGAACGCAAAAAAAAGAGTTTTGAGAAATTTAGTTCACGCTTCTGACAGCGTCGATAATGCTGAAAGGGAGATTAAACTTTGGTTCAAGGACAACGAGATTGTTGAATAGGAGATGACACATGGGGAGAGGCAGCGACGTTAGGAGCAATGTTCAGGACGAGATAATTAGACTCTCTAGGATTTTAGGAATTGATTTAAATGAAGTTCCCCTCGGTTCTCTTTCTCAACCTCCTAACAAATATTCCTTAGAACAGGTGCTTGATGATTTGAGAACAATTATTGTACATGCTTCTGTTTTGCGTTTTGATAGAGATTGTTCTTTTGAAGCTCAAAAGAGAGCAGAGGAAAGGTATTGTTTTGCCTTGCGCCGTTATGATGATGATTTAAGAAGGGTGATTGCTGAGAATGCTTTTCTTGAGTATGAAAATAATCAGCTCTTTTCCAGACTTAATGGAAATACATTAGACCAATAATTCTAAAAAGGAAGAGTTTTTGTTTATTTTGCTCCCATAGTTAAGTGGATATAACGCGACCTTGCGGTGACTTTCTCTTTTAGAAAGAGAGTTTCCCTGGAAATCAGAGAAACTATAATTCTCAGAGAGAATTTTGAGTATTAGAAAACTACAAATAGCGAAAAGGTTGAGTCCGGGGTTCAATTCCTCGTGGGAGCGTTTGAGCTAAGGTTAATGTTTGCACGAATTTGTGTGTAAATTTAAGCTAAAATTTGGCTGATTTTTGTTAACGCTCCCCGCAGGGTATGAATTCTCTGATGTTATAATTTTTAAGAAAGGTTTGGGGAGCGTGTAACTACCGAAAATTCTTTAATCTTAATATTTGTTTATTTTTTATGAATAAGATTGATAAAAAGAAGAAAGAAATAGTAAATCACTATAATGCTATAATTTTAAATCTAGGAATCTCTTTTCTTACTTCAGTTATAGGGGGTCTAGTTTCTGCAATTCTTATAGCAGTGATATTTGGACAAACTCCCAGTGAGATTTATCGATCCTTCAGCACCCCCCTTATTCTTTGGGGACTCTTTTTGATAGTGCTATTTTTTATTTTCTTCTTTATCTTCTGGTTAATTTTTGTCTTTGTTCCAAGAAGTAAGGAATTAAAAAGTTTGGGTGACAAAAAAGAGCAGATGAAAACACGGAAAAATTCAATAGGCTTTTGGGGGTGGGTACTAGTAATAACCTCTATAATTTTAACACTTTTTTTTCTATACCAAAGAAATTTTGATTTTGCATTAAAATTCGGAGTAACTATGATTTTATTTATAATACTAATTTGGGCCCTTCGTATAGAGAATATAAAAGAAGATTATGATAAAATAGAAGGCAAAGAAGAATTATGTAAGCTAAGACTTTCTAAATATCAAAATCTTTCAATAGCTTTAATATCCATGGGTGTCGGAATCTTTTTAGCTGGACAATCTTTCCAAGATAAATTAAACTCTATCACTTGGGTAGGATTAATTATGATCATAGTAGGGGTTTTAATAGAAACATTCCATGTAAGGACTAGATATGATATATTGGAATCATATTATGATAAGGTCGAAAAGAATAAATTAAACCAAACAAAAAATTCAATGAGGAAGGATGGGAAAGAAAGACAAAAAAGCTGATGTTGTAATAGATGATGTTTTATACAAACAGATACAACATATTAATGACAAAGATTCTGGATGGAAACTCGTGCCTCAAAATCCTTCAGGAGTTATAGGTTCTGGATTGCATAGAATAGATAAACAGAAAGAAAATACTCATTGGGATATTTATGATGGAGATAAAAAAATTGGAATGAAGCCATATGGGGGAGAGATACCTAAATTTAGAGCAGTTCTAATTAATTTCAAAAATCATGGAATCTTCCCCGCGCCTTCTGAAAACCATATTTCAGTTCTAAGAGGAAGCAATAAACCCATGGGTTGGATATCTTTAGAACACTACAAAAATAATAGGAGAAAATATCGGGTTGAAATGGGGGATGAAGATAATCCTGATATTGTTGTAGAATTAAATGACGAGACTTCTGGCTAATCTTTTAATTCCATTTAACCCTGTGTCTTGTCGTAAACATAGAAACATTATTTCTCCACCAAGCCACAATAGTCAAGAGACCTGCGATGATTAAGATAAGTCCTATCAACCAACTCCAAGCCATTCCTTCTGCCCAATTAAACCAACCAACAAAAATTTGATAAGAGAATCTAAAAACTAATAACCCTGAAATGAACAAGACAATTCCAGAAAGGATTTGCGAAGGCGCTCTTTGAAAGATAGGTAATCTTCTATTACTCTTTCTATTTCCATCAATTTTTCATTCTTCTTACAAACATTAAAAGAATAGTAAATAATACTGAAAACAGAGCAACGTTAAGATATAAGTCATAAGACGGATTGATGCTAATTTTTGGAATTAAAGACAGAACATAATCAAGCAACCCGAATAATATTGCATAGATTACTCCCCAAATAACTACTCCGTTCAATCTAAAACTTTTTTTATGCCAAGCAGAATAAATAACTCTCGATGTAATGACTAGAATAAAACCAGTTATTAGATAAAACCCAATTTTAGCTTCATAAATTTTTGTATCTTTAAAGATTAAAGTAACCAAAGAAATTAAAACTAAATATATAACGAACCAAAAGAAGAACTTTTTGAAGTAATTTGTTTTTTCTTTTCTCTCAACCTTATCTCTACCACCCCTTCTTTTATCTCTTCTTTTCATTGATAATTAAAGCTAAATATTGTTTATAAGTTTTACCAACACTCGGGAGCGTGTAACTAAACGCTTTTTGACAAAGTTAAATCTTAAACTAAAATTTTAACTAACTTTTTGGGTGAAAAACTCTTACCATCAACAAATTCCTAAAGTTTGTGAGAGAATATTAACTTGGAGTTGAAGAAATAGCGGGAGCGTTTAGTTTTCCCTCGATAATTATGAAACTTCTATTTGTTGAGAGATTATTTACATATTGTGTAAATTCTTTTGCGTCTTTTTCTTTTTGTGCCAGGATGAAACTGTTACCTCCCGGCGGAAAGACAAATGTTTTTTCTTTTTTTATTAGGGCTTTGTTGCCGCCCCAGATCGGGTTCCATGATTCGCAGATGAAGAAGAAAAATTCTAATTCTTCCTTTTTGTTTGGTTCGTCTTTGATGATTGCGTAATTTTTGTGCGAGAATTTTTTTGTTTTTATACCCGAGACTTTTACACTTTTCTTTATTATGTTTTGCACGATATATTCCAATTCAGGAGAGCCAAGTATTTGATTTGTCAACTTTGAATTTTTTGATTCGGAGAAACTGAATTTATCAGGGACTTTCTTATGCGAGAATTTGTTCTTTCCTATTTCTCTTTTCAGAGTTTCGTAGAGATTTTCTTCAATAAATCCCTCTAGCCGGATTATTTTTATTTTTGAAAATTCTCTTCCTATTATTTCTAAATTTTTTTTGTCCAGGTAATATGAATTCATCATTTTTAATTACCTCCAAACCTGATTTATATTTATAATAATTAATAATTTTTTTCTATAGAGCATTTCTTTCTTTAAAACAGAACAGTTCATTTCAGCCAGCCTCCGATTGTGAACCTTTTTTTACTTGTCAGAACTTCAGAGACTTCGTGGAAGGAATTTTTTGAGACTTCAAATAAGAGCAAGGAGTTGAAATGTGGGACAAATTTTTTAGAGATTGAAGTTGGGGCATTGTTTTTTGAATTGTACAGAATAAATAAGCCACCATCTTTTTCCGTAAAATTTTCTGATAGGTAAAGAAGGTAGGCAATTTTTCTTCCCTCAATTTCATCGTCGTGGGGCAGGAGGAAATCTGTGTTTTCATACAAAGTTGCAGACATATCCAGTGTTCCTTTAAATTTTGAGGAAGTTATTTTTTCTATTAAGCTGAAGAAATCCCATGATAGCAGGGATGAGTTGAATTTTTTCAATTCTTTGTTTTTTGAGAAGTATAAGTCGTTTGTTTGTTTGAATTGGAATAAGTCTGATTCTTTTTCTATGAAATTCTCTTTTTTTATTTCTGTTAAAAGCAATTTTGCTTTTTCTTTATTTAGGATGTTTTCTATTACTATATGGGGGAAGGGTTTTGCTTTTTTGAATTGTGTTTTGAATTTCTCCAGATTGTTTGATATCCCCGGGTTTATCCATTTTGTTAAAACCATAAAGAGAATTGATTTTTGGCTGTTTTAAATTTGTTGTTAAGCAATCTTTTTAGTGACTCTTGTTTCCAGAATATTTTTAACTCTTCCCACGAAATAATTTGTCTCTGCTAATGTTTCCGGTTCCATTATCCATAATTTTCTTCTCGGTTCATAAGAGATTATAGGTTCTTCTAATCCTAATCTGTCTGTTACTCTTTGCGATATTATTAAGCCAGAATTTGTTTGCATGAATCTGTGTCCTAGAAGATTTTCACCATCATATACTTGTCCTGTTGCCAGGCCAGGAAGGTCAACAGGAACTAATATTGAAGATTCTACTCCATCAGGTATATTCCATTCTCCAGGAATTTGCTTTCTAATATTATATATCCAGCAGTTTTCTGAACGTGGTTCAATTCTATTTTTGTGAGCTTCTATTATTTGAACTATTGCGCTTGGTACGCTTCTCGGTTCTGTTTCATAAGGCACGAAAGAAATTTTTCTGTTTTCATCTTAACCTTCGTCGCGGACTCCGTGTTCAGTTAGCCAGAATTGGCATTCGTTTTCCGGAAGGTTCGGCGAGTCAATTAATTTTGCGACGCGAGAGCCTGCTTTTCCGCGTCTGAGGTATAGGCGGTAGGTTGATGCATGGCCTAAAATATTTCCCCCAATTGCGGTTGTAGGGTCCCCAAACATTACAGCAGGGTTTGACATTACCTGATTTGTTACAAAAACTGCAAGGTTGTGCTGTTCTGTCAGTTTCATTAAATTGTGAAGATAGCGGTTTAGTTTTTGCTGTCTGTCTGCTAACTGTCCTCGTCCTGCAAATTCTGCCCTGAAGTGTGCGGTCAGAGAATCAATTATTACTAATTTGATGGGTTCGCCTTCTTTTATCATTTCACTTATTTTATCTAATAGGAGAACTTGATGGTCTGAGTTGAATGCTCTTGCAACCAGAATATTTTTAAGGACTTTTTCAGGGTCCGCACCCAATCCTTCCGCGAGCTGTTTTATTCTCTCGGGACGGAAAGTTCCCTCTGTGTCTATGTAGACTGATTTTCCCTCTATTCCTCCCTTGTCTTTTGGGAGCTGGGCATTTACGGAGAGCGTAAGAGCTAATTGTGTCTTTCCTGAGCCGAAAGCGCCGTATGCTTCTGTGATTGCTTTTGTCTCTACTCCTTTTCCGCCCAGTAAATCATTGAGATTTTGCGAGCCTGTTGAAATATATCCGACATCTTCTCTTTTTTTTGCAAATTCGTGTGCGTCCATGAATCCTAAGTTCATCATGCTTCTCGCTGCCTGGATTGCTTTTCTTGCGACTGCTTCGCCAACTCCTGCCATTTCTGAGAGCGCAGGAGGAGACATGACTGCAAGTCCCATTAAATCATAAACGCCTGCGGCTTCAAGCTTTGCGGCAATTCCAGGACCAATTCCAGGAACATCTGTTAATTTTTTTTCTTCATCTTTTTTTTCAGAATCCTCTTTTTTTTCTTTTGACATAGCTAGAATTGATGGGAGGAGTTTTTAATTATTATGGGGGTTGGAGATACAATTTATAATTGACATTATTTATTTTTCGTGAATTCTCAGGATGTCCGGAGCTGATTACAGAGAATATTTTTGGAAAGAGAAAATTAGGGTTTGGACTCGAGCTCTTTGATTAATTTGTCTATGTCTGGTTTTTCTATGTTTTGGATTGTTAATTCTATAGTATTGTAGAGCTGGTTTTGCCTTAATTGTCCGGAGAATATGAATTCTTCGCCGAGGATTACAGATTTTGATTTATTAAATTCTTCAATT
>Ga0209541_10001628_pt1 | contig 44187 bp, 41 predicted proteins | sample RifCSPlowO2_01_FD_184027 | JGI IMG/M metagenome (GOLD analysis project Ga0209541, IMG submission 184027) | Groundwater microbial communities from Rifle, Colorado - Rifle CSP2_plank lowO2_0.1 (SPAdes) (version 2) | ecosystem: Environmental > Aquatic > Deep subsurface > Groundwater | place...
ACCTTTGATTCCTCAACCCCCATTTCCTTAGCAATTTCGTCATAGGTTGGGTCTCTGCCGAGCTCCTGCATTAATCTTCTACTAGTACGGATAAAGCGGTTGATTGTTTCCACCATATGAACTGGAATTCGAATTGTTCTAGCTTGATCAGCAATTGCGCGGGTTATGGCCTGACGTATCCACCAAGTAGCGTAGGTGGAAAATTTATAGCCTCTTCGCCAATCAAATTTTTCGACTGCCCGGATTAATCCAATATTTCCTTCTTGAATAAGATCCAGAAGTGACAAGCCTCGACCAACGTACTTTTTAGCAATAGAAACAACCAAACGAAGATTTGCCTGAGTTAATTTCTCTACCGCCCGCACATCGTCTTTTTCAACTCTTTTCGCCAACTCCACTTCTTCAGCCGCGACTAAAAGGGGGATTCTGCCAATCTCTTTCAAGTACATTCTTACTGGATCGGTAATTTGGCTTTCCTCAATTACCGTGGCTACTTCAATTTCTTTTTCTAGTTCACTTGGTTTATTCTCCTCGTCGCCGCCAACCTCAAAAACATCAATCCCTTCCTCGGCCAATTTAGTGTAAAGTTCATCTAAAGCCTCGAGATCGGTTTCTGCTTCTGGGAAAAGCTCTAAAATCTCATCTTGAGTTACAAACCCATGATCCCTACCTTGATTAATTAATTCAATTACAGCGTTGTTTTGTTCTTTGTTCATTTTGTTTGCAAAAGAGGCTCTGCCTCATTTTACTTGTAAAAGAGACTGGGACTTACCTCAACTGTGTTAATTTCAAAGAAAGATCTCGAAATTTATTGTTTAAAGTTGTTAATTTATTTTCCTCGTGGGCAATTTCCGCTTGTTTAATTTCCAAACCCAAATCTTTAAGTTTCTCCCTCAAGTTTAGTAATTTTAGCCTTTTTTTGCAATCTAAAATTTCTTTTCTAATTAGTTCTTGATCGGTTAATAAATCCTCGTTGACTTGAATCAAAACCAAATCTCTCATATTTTCCACTAAGGCTTTTGGTAGGCTATCAATGAATTTTTTTAATTTGAAAACTTCATTTTCTTTTAGGTATTTTTTAAAGGCAGCAAAAATCTCTTTTAATTCCTTATCTTCAAAATCAGCTGCCCCTAGATCTTTGCTATTCCACTCACTCTGTAAACTTAAGCTAAGCAAATATCTTTCTAACAAATAGCGGTTGGTGGTTGGTAAGCTTATAATTTTTGGTAAATCAACTTTTTCTTTTTCGAAAAGGAACGGTTGAATCGCTTTAAAGAGGACTTCTTCACTTAGGGAGAAGGCTTCCGCAAGTTTTTTTAGATAATGGGCGCGGACGATTTCATCAGTAATTTTAGCTAACTGCGGAAAAACCTCTTTAGCAACACTTTTTTTACCGTAAGCAGTATCTACTCCGTATTTTCTGACCGCAGAATCTATCAAAAAATCGTAGACTGGTGTTGCCTCTTTGACTGCTCCTATCCAAAGATTGGGGTTTTCGCGAATCAACTCATCTGGGTCTTTGCTTTTCTTTACAGGAATTACTTTAATATCAAAACCCAAATTTTGGGCAAGTTGTATCCAACGTTTTCCAGCTTCGTCTCCGGCAAGATCAAGGTCAAAACAAAAAGAGAGTCTAGATCCGAATTTTTTTAAATTTGACAGTTGTGTCAGAGTTAGGGCGGTACCTAAAGGAGCTACAACCTGGCGCACGCCGACTTGATGGGAGGAAATTACATCTAAATTGCCCTCTACTAAAATTGCTTCTCCTTCCTTTTTAATAAAAGTCTTAGCAATATCTAATCCGTACAACACCTTAGATTTATCAAAAATGGCTGTTGTGGGTGAATTTAAATATTTTGGTTGGGTACTTCCTAAAGCTCTTGCGGAAAAACCAATTGTATTACCTTGAGTATCTCTAATTGGGAAAATAATTCTCCCCCGAAACCTATCATAGGCTCCTTTTTCACTCGCTATTGAAATTCCGGAATTTATAAGCTCTTTGGTTTCGAAGCCCTTTTTCCGCAAACGAGCCGTTAAAATTTCCCAAGAAGAAGGCGCGAACCCTAGTTCAAAATCCCCTATTGAATCGCTAGTTATTTTCCTCGACTTTAAGTAGTTAAGAGCCGTCTTTCCAAGAGGATGGCTAGTTAAGATTTTATGGTAAAAATTAGCGGCTAGTCGGTGTATTTCTAAGAAAGTTTCTCTTTGTTTATCTTCACTGCTTCCCTCGTATCTTTTGAGTTTTACACCGGCTCTTTGCGCCAACGTTTTTAACGCTTCGCCAAAAGAGGCTCCTTCAATTTTTCGCCAAAAAGCGAAACAATCTCCCGCCTCGTTGCAACCAAAACATTTAAATATCTGCAAGTCCGGAGAAACCATAAAAGAAGGGGTTTTTTCGCTGTGGAAGGGGCAAATTGCTTTATAATTTCTACCTGCTTTTTTCAAGGCTACATATTCGTTAACAAGGTTGACTATATCGGTCTTACTTTTTACCTCTTCAATTTGGTTATCCATAAACCAAAAAGATTATACCATCTTGATAAAGCGTGGTTTGTGTTTTTCTTACTCTAGGTATAAAATAAAGTGTTTGGTGGGGTGCTGGAGTGGACGAACAGGCACGACTGGAAATCGTGTATCGCTGCAAAGTGATCGTGGGTTCGAATCCCACCCCCACCGCCACGTACGAAATCAAAGACTTCTACGTGGCTGGGACCGTTTGACGTTCCGCCAGTTAGAAGCTCCTAAAAGAGTAGCATGAGTCTTCCTGATAAATTGATCAATATTTTCTATAAGACAGCTACAGGTAGTAGCAAAACCAAGATTCTTCTTACTCCTTTGGGGTAGTTTTATTTTATGATTTACAAACATGTTATAAAGCCGATTCTTTTTTGCATAGAACCCGAACTAGTCCATGATGCGGTGACGTGGGGTGGTGAACAATTAGGTAAATTATGGTTGGCTAAACGTATGGTCGGTGGTCTATTTTCTTACCAACACCCATCATTGGAAAGCACGGTATGCGGTATTGAATTTCAGAACCCGGTGGGTTTGGCTGGCGGATTCGACAAAGACATGCGACTTACAGAAATTATCCCAGAGGTTGGATTCGGGTTTATGGAAGTAGGATCGGTGACGTATCACCCCTATGAAGGAAATCCTGGAAGGCGTCTTTTGCGTCTCCCGCGCGACCAGTCAATCATTGTGTATTATGGCCTGAAAAGCATTGGCGCAAAGGCAGTACATCAGAGGATTCAGATGTTTTCGGCTTCTAGAAAGTGGCCCCCTGTAATTCCTGCGGGCATTAATATTGCAAAAACGAACCGCGCCGATATTAAAGGAGAAAAATCCGTGGAAGATTATATGAAAACGTATCGTCTTCTCTCGCCCTATTTCGCTTATACAACGCTCAATGTGTCGTGCCCGAATGCGCAAGACGGCTGTATGTTCCAAAACCCAGCGCTTCTCGATACGCTCCTTGGCGCATTGAGTAGAGAGAAGAAACATACCCCAATATTTCTGAAAATCTCGAACAGTCTTACCTATCGCGAAATCGATGAGATACTGAAAGTGGTTGGGGGGTATTCCTTTATTGACGGTTTTGTTATATCGAATCTTTCCAAAAATCGTGACGCGCTCTCTTTGCATTCACCCAAAGAGCAACTCGATTTGTTGCCAGACGGCGGAATATCCGGAAGACCGATCCGCGATATTTCCACTGCACTCATTTCATATATTTATCGTGCGTCTGGGAGGAGATACACTCTTATTGGCCTCGGAGGGATTTTCAGCGCGGAAGACGCCTACGAAAAAATCAAGGCAGGTGCTTCATTGGTGCAACTTGTAACCGGTTTAATATACGAAGGTCCGGAAGTTGTGAAAAAAATTAATCACGGACTAGTAGAACTTCTTAGAAGAGATGACTATACAAATATTCAGCAGGCCGTCGGCGCAGCCTGCAGGCGAGGTGGTTCCCATTGATTACTTTAATTCCGCCCGCCGAACCAATCGCGCACAAAATCAGTTCGGATTTTTTCAAATATACACCGCCATTTAAAACAAAAAGCTGGTCTCCCTTAATGTGAAACCAGCCTTAATTATCGTGCGTTAGTTCAGACGAGCACAGAACCCTTTGTGTGTCACCAAACCTTTTTCAAACTCTCCTGATGGGACTACGTACCAACCCTTCTCCCAAGCACTTGCTACTTTTAACTCCCCGTTAATAATTACCCAGATGTTATCTTCCCTAATGTCATCATTAAACACGTAAAGTTTTGGTTCTTCTTCTTCTTCCAATCGGTACAAGAACGGACCATACCCATTTCCTTCTTCATTAGCTAGTAAAGCCGGAACGTCGTCTACAATAAAGTCTAAGTCAGTGGTTTCTTCATAGGTTATTGCATAATCTTCACTCTCTAATTCACTAAGGTTGTCGAACCTTTCTTCTCCGAGCGTCAACCACTGAACCATATGGCCAAATTCGTGGTCTAGAGTCTCTCCAAACTGATTGGTCCCCAGTAAAGTGCTATTTAGCGAAATTTCTGCGCCGTAAAGAGTTGGAACAAAAATACCATTTGTGGGTCCTTTGTGGGTGGGTATTGGCCCAGGAATCAAGAAAATGCGTAGTTCCTTCGTGAAACCCACTGACTTGAAAAACGCAGCAATTCCTTCTTCATCAACCCCCACCTGGCAACCAGAAAAGTTCTCTAAAGTCACAACCGGTATCTCTCCGACAGACTTCTGACTTGAGCTAGATGCCAATTTATCCCACCAGCCAAACCGATCCCCATAACCCATAACTGCTAATATTACTAGTGAGATTAATACTAGCCAAGGGAGCGGATCTCTACGCACGCTTCTCCCTTCTTGTTTTTCCTTGTCTCTCCTTACTTGGAAAAACATTCTAGCATAAAGGTTTCTGTTTGACAAAGCAAGCAAGTTAGAGTATTATAAAACGTAATTTATTAGAGAAGGAGGTGGGATCGAAGCAACATCTTTGGACTTCACCAAGGTGGTGAAAGTAGGAAGGAGAGCCAAATGGTACGCTCAAGAGCTTCGCCTCTGTGGAAGATCGCTGCACTCGCGGTGCTGGCTGTGGTAGTAATCGCGCTTGGAGCCTCACTGCTCCAACACGACACAACGCAGGCCGCAAGCATCGACACCGCAGCGGTACAGATGCACGAGGTCTCCATCACCGTTCCGAACACGGGTCTGAGTGAGACGTCGAGTGACGTCGTACTCGTCCCCACCGGCGAAGAGAAGGACATCTCGACTGCTACCAACGGCTACATCGGCGACAACGCCTGGCCGGACTGGACCATCGGTCTCGCTCTTCCGCTATTTGTCATCATCGCGACAGCTTTGACAATTGCGGTCAGGAGACGCAGCGCGACCAGCGCTTTGCAGACCGCGACTGACATCGGCGAAAGCCTCCTCGGTGGTCTACGAGGACTGGCGAGCATGATCGGCGGGTTGAGCATCACAACCTGGGCGACTTCTTCGGCCCACGCACGCGATGGTCCCAATTCCAGGGCTAGACACCGACGTTGTGCGGGCCATACACCTAGCGCCCGGAACCAGATAAGAAGAACAGGACGAGTGGCAGCGGCGCCTTAATTACTCGACCTAAAGGCAGGGAGAGGGACACTAAAGTGGCGCGCAGGGGATCTGTTTGGGACTTGTTTTCAGCAGATCCCCTAAATCTTTTCTAGGAGTTCTTTTGCTTTTTTAAAAACCTCTTTATCACTTTTAAAGGAAAGTTTTTCTTCCACTTCTTCCGCCCGTACCCATTCGGCGGTTTCCATCTCCCAATCGTGATTGGCGATATCGCCGCTAATATATTCCATCAAAAAATAAGTAACTTTCTTTTTAATTTTTTCACCCTTGAATTGATAAAAATACTCGGTCGGGGGTAGTTCCTTCACAATTTTTGCTTCTATTCCTCCTTCTTCTTTAACTTCGCGTAGAGCGGTAGTTTCTTTAGTTTCGCCGCTGTCAATAAGGCCTTTGGGAAAAACCCAACCGTGATGAGCCGAATGCTGCACCACCAATACTTCCAATTTAGGCTTTTTCGTCGACTTATCCTGAGCTTGCCGAAGGACTATCCCACCGGCCGAAAATTCTAGTTTCATTAAATCAATTTTATCATTACTAAGATTTCTTGGGCGAGATGTAAATGGCGTCCCTGGGGAGATTTGAACTCTCGACCTCAAGCTCCGGAGGCTTGCGCTCTATCCAGCTGAGCTACAGGGACACATTAACTGAATCTATAATCAAGCTTATTGAAGCAATCTTGCAACTGAATCTTTAAACCTGCGTGACCATTTCCACCCTTTAGGTATTTTTCCCGTCTTTTTGCGTCCGACCCTTCTTTGTAAGCTTCGTAATAAACCAATTTCAAAGGTCTCCTGTTCTTAGTTGAGGAAACAAATCCATTCAGGTGCTTTTTGATCCGTTGTTTCAAATCATTACAATACCCAATATAAAGCTTACTATCTCGTTCACTTAGTAACACGTATACGTAAAACATTATTTTGTGGCGGTCCGCTAAGCGGACCAATAGCCACGCTTAGAGTGGCGGTGGGAGGAGGATTTGAACCTCCGTAGGAATTGCTTCCTGCATGGTTTTCGAGACCAGCCCGTTAAACCGCTCCGGCATCCCACCTCTGGCACCCCCGAGAGGATTTGAACCTCCGGCCTCAACGTCCGCAACGTTGCGCTCTATCCACTGAGCTACGGGGGCTTAATTTAAACAAAATTATACTCTAACTTGCCTTAGTAGGAAAATAGCGAGAAAGGTTTGCAGCCAAAGTATCCATCCAATGCGCTTTAGGAACTTCACGGAAGGACAAATGAGACGACAAAAGTTCTTTAATTTTCTGCTTATCATTAATGATTAAAATTAATCTGGCCGGGAAACGTACTCTGGTATTAATGTGCAAAAGAACAAAATTGTCTTTTTCGCTAAACCAAAAATCTTCTAAATCCTTCCAGAAAAAAGTATGGGTGCCAACATTCAAACCGGCTGTTGTAATTTTATAATCGATTTCTTCTGGCGGTACCGTTGCTAAAACATAAGAAACAAAAGCAACGGCCAAAACCACTCCCATTAAAAGAAATTGGCGAATAAAAAGCAGGATTAAAAGCAGGATTAAAACTAGAAGGGCGATATTTGTAAACCATTTCCGATCCCGCCTGACAAATACTCTAGAAGGCGCACTCCAAGAAAAAAGCTCTTTAAAAGGTTCCTTTTTTTCTTGTAATCCAGATACCTCTTCGATTTGTTTTTGAATCTCCTGCAGCTTTTCTTTTAAATGCTCTAGTTTATTATCTTTATCTTCCATAAAAGTTAACAAGTGGCGGAGAGGGTGGGATTCGAACCCACGGTCCCGACAATCGAGACAGCGGTTTTCAAGACCGCCGCACTAGCCCGCTATGCGACCTCTCCAAATTAAATTATCTAGATCCAACTACCGTTAATTAGTTTTTCTTTCTTTTCCCTGACCCAACCCTTGATTTGCCTTTCTCTTTTGACAGCTTCCGTTTCTGTTTCGAATCTTTGGCTCCAAACTATTTTTATCGGTTTGTTCTGAGCTGTAAATCTTGCTCCTAACCCTTTTAGATGTTTATCTAATCTATCTTCAAGATTGTTCGTATATCCCGTGTAATACCTACCGTTTGAAGTCAAAATTATGTATGTAAAATATTCTCCCATCAGTTAGCTTGTCCTTCGATTACACTCAGGACATTCGACTTTTATCCCCACAACCTTTGTTTACTTACGTGTACTATCAATTCTTGGCCTGCCATGAGCAAGCGTAGCGCGTCGAATGGCGGAGGAGGTGGGATTCGAACCCACGTGAGCCTTAAAGGCTCAAGGGTTTAGCAAACCCTCGCAATGGACCAACTATGCGACTCCTCCACTTTTCAGAATTATATCAGAAATCGGCGACTCCCTCAACGAGACAAAGTTAGACCCCAAACAGTTTTTGCTCCTTTTCTTTTTAACTGCCCGCAAGCGGATCTTAAAGTAGCACCGGTTGTCCAAACATCGTCAAAAAGTAAAATCTCTTTACCTCTAACGTTTGGGTCAGCCTCAAAAATATTGGCAACATTTTTCTGCCGTTCTTTCCCTTTTAAAGTTACTTGTTCCCTTGTTGGTGTTTCTTTCTTTAAGGCATCTGGGTAAAAGCGAGTTTTTAGTCTCTTAGAAATTAACAAGCCCAAAATTTCTGTCTGATTGAAACCCCGCCAATTCCTTCTAAACCAATGTAGAGGAATTGGTACTAAAAAAGGGTCGCTAAAATTTGGCAAGATAGTATTTTTACTAGTAAATAAAATATTAACTAAATCGTTGGCTAAATCTTTGGTAAATTTATATTTTAGTTGGTAAATAGCTTTTTTAATTGGGTTTTTGTAGATAACAATAGAGATTAAACCGTCTAAACTAAGAGCGCTTTCACAACGAGGGTGCGTTTTACCGAAAATTGCGTTTTTTTCACAAACTGGGCAAACCGGCTCCTCGATAAAATTTAAAAGTTTAATACAGTTTTTACAAAAGTAGTTACCGAATCGGCCGCACGAGACACATTTTTTAGGAAACAGAAAATCTAGCCAGTTCATTTAGGCTGTTTATACACAAATCCGCACTCTTTAAGTGCGGATTAGTGATGGTGGACGTGGGGGGAATCGAACCCCCGTCCGCAAAGAAGTTTTGAAATCAGACTACAAGTTTAGTCGGTGAAATAAACCTAAAGCCCCTAGCACCGACACAAAAGCTTTAAGATTTAGTTTACTTAAAAAGGCCCCTCTAGGCTAAACTAAACCTAAAGACCTTTCCCAACTAATATTATGCTCTAATTTCGTCGTTGGGAAGAAGAAATTAGAACATACGCTTTAAGCTATTGCGTAAGCGTGAGTTTCTGCTTTGTTGGCATTTAATTGCTTGCCTCAATTTAACGGCTTTGAAGCAAATGCCGACTTGCCTTTTTTCGCGCTTCTTAACGTCGAATCCAAGTCACGCCCATAAGTTGCCGAGAGCGGTTTCAGATTAGGTTGTGAGGTGGTTGGGTTTGAGCGGTTTAACGATAGTTTAAGCGAAAAACCAACTGCAAGCAACCATAATTAGACTCTGCTCTCCTTTTGAAATTTTAGCTTTTCTTCTCTTAAGGTGCGTTCAATCTCTCTTTTTACATCTTTTTCCTTTAAAAAGGCTCTTTTATCAGCTACCTTTTTACTGGAAGCAAGGGCGATTTCAACCTTTATTTTACCGGCTTTAGTATACACCTTAGTAGGTATAATTGTCAAACCTAACCGCGAGACTTTTCCCAAAAGAGCGTTTATTTCTTTTTTGTGTAAAAGTAGTTTCCGATCTCTCTTAGGATCGCCCTTTTCGGCTTGATAGGGAGCAATATAGGCGCCCACTAAATAAGCCTCTCCCCTGGTAACTCTAACAAAAGATTCTTCCAACGAAACCTTTCCGGACCGAATCCCCTTTATCTCGTTTCCATGCAAACTTAAACCTACTTCTAGTTTTTCTTTTAAATTAAATTTGAATTTTGCTTCTTTCAACTCCAAACTATAAATCTTACTATCGCTTATTACAAATAAAATGCCTTTAGCCTCGTCAACAAGAATCTGACTAGCTTCCTGCAACGCTGGTGCGATGTATTGAGAATGATAAACTCCGGCCTTTTCCATCACAAAAATAGTACTTTTTTCTTTACTTAAAAGGTAAACGAAGCTTGTGTCTTCTTTTGAATAAACATCAGTTAAAAACCCGGGTTCTTCATCAAAACCTTGCAAGTTTATATCTTGTTTAACACCGCCGGCGTAATTTTCAAGTTTCCCGCCGTTAACTACCCAAATAGAACCATTAACGCTTAAACTGGTCGCATTAGTAAAATCTTTTTTTTGGGGTAAAAAACTTCCTTTTTGGTAATTATCGCCAGAAGGTGGGTATTTCCAAATAGAACCCTCTTTATCCAGAAGGTAGAAATTACTCAAATAAGTGTCTATATCCGCAATTTCTCCCAACTCTGAATCTTCCTTTGCCACTTCTCTTAACTCATTTTTTGAAAAATCTAGCCTTAAAATTAAGTCTTTTTGGTAGATAAATAAAAAGCGCTCACTTGCCGCAATCTTTACATCCTTTGTTAAACTAGTCTGGTCTTTAATTAAAGCTTCTACCTTTTTTTCTTGGGGAACTAATTTGTAAATTGATCCGGAAGATTGATCGAGGACAAAAAGAGCCCCTTTGAATAAAGTTATTGAACCCTCTTTAAAATTGCTGTTTAGATCTGACAGGTTGTAGAAAAGAGGTAACTGCGCAATTTTATAAACCTTGTTTAAGATGGCGAGAACTTCATCAACTTCAAGAAGGGAATCATTTAAACTTTTTTCTTTTGGTTTTAATTTTTTTGCTTCTTTCAGAGCGTTCTTTGCCTGGGTTGCTAAATTTTTAGCTTCAAGGGAGTTAAGAGAAGCTAAAGATTTTGCCTCTTGAATTTTTGTTTCGGCACTAGAAATTAATTCTTGAAATTTTTGGGCTTTTTTGTCTTGAGAACGATTGTAAAGAGTCCAGCCTAAGCTGGAAATAAAGAGTAGAATTAGTAAAAATACTAGGGGTGTAAAATTTCGGCGCCGGGCCCCGACTGCAAATTCTGGTTTTCTTTTCGAAATAAACCTCCGGAAAATCTTATTAATTAGTTTGAAAATAATTAGCAAGGCTTGACCAAGTATTTTTACTAAAAGAATCGGTGTCTTTATTAATCTTGGGAAAATTTCACTAACGAGGGTATTCCTAATATTGGTTGTCAAAGAAGTTCGGCTTTGAGTTAGAAGATCTTCAATTTCTTCAACTCTAAATTTAATCACTATACCCTCCAGATTTAAATCACTTGTAAAGACCGCCTCATCAAAACTAATCTTAGAAATTAGGTCTTTTATTTTTTCTTTATCTTCAAGATTCATTGAAAGGAATAAACGGTCTTCTTTTTGCAGGGGGCCAGAAGCAGTTTTCTCAAACCGTATCGGTTCGGGTTCTTCTCCTCTTAACATCCAAGCTTGCGTATTTCCTTTTTTAACTAAATACAAAACATTGTTTAAAACTACGCCAGAAATAATTTCGGGCTCTTCTCTTAAAGAATTTTGGACTATACTGGCGGCTTCATTTACACCAGTTTCTAGGGCAACTAGTGGGCTAGCATCACTTTTATAAAAGGTGTTTTTTAGAATTTCTTTAGCCTCTTTTAATGTTTCTACCGCCTCCTCTTTTTGGGTATTTACTTTAATAATTGCTAAAAGAAACCCTTTAGTTTTAATTTCTCCAAAAGTAAGCGGTCTGTAAATTAAGGTTTCAACAATAACTTCTAATTTTCCTTTAATTTCGACGGTTTGCGGATAAAAAATTTGAACCATTATTTTACTTTCTTTCGATATTATACAAGGAACTAGTTAAATGAATTTCTCCGGGAGCTCGTAAATCAAAAATAGCGCGAAAATCACTACCCGAAAAAGTTTTTATTCCCTTATCGGTTACAAAACTAATCTGATTTGTAAACCCAACGTTGCTGTAAACTGGTGGCGGTATATCACTCACCTGATTAATTGGGTCGCCGCCTCGATTCTGCAGTTCGGATCTTACTTGGCCTACCGACCAAGTGTCAGGATTTGGCTTATCAGTTTGGGATAAATGAGTTTGAGTAGAGGTGTCTCTTCCAAAAAGAAGGGTACTGTTAACAATATCGGCAATTTCGTCTTGGGTCAACCAGGCATGAGAGCGGGAACCAGATTTGTTACGCGGTTTATACCAAGCTTTATAAAACCAAGGAGAACGAGCGTAGCGGGAACCTTCAAAGGTATCGGTTGGCCAAGCACCCGCTGCTGACACATCTTTTATCCCGGTTGCCCAAGTAGTTGCTTTACCAAAACTATCAGCACTGCTTCTTGTAAAGCCACCGGCAGTCGAGGCATACCAAGCGGTTATTGGTTCGCCACTGGCGTTATCAAGAATGACCCAACCCCTGGTCGCGTTTACTGCTTGTTCCCAAAACCCGCCTTTATTGTAGCCTAAATAAACTTGGCAGCTTTCGGTTGCACAAATAGCCCCGCCACCTTTAATTACTGCTAAAGCATAGGTTCTGGCGGCAATTGCTTGGGCTTTAAGGGCTTCGAAACCAGCGTTAGCCGGATCGCCCCACTCCGAAGGCATCTCGCCGATTCCTTTCAAATAAAGATCTTCAAACGCAATTGTGCCGTAACCAATAACGGAAATTGATCCTGGGACTGGGTAGTTTTTTTCGACTCTGGCACTCGCATAATAACTTGTAAGAATTGTTTCCGCACTTTGACCGGCTTTAGAGCGACCAAAGGCACCGTATTGACTCATACCAACCCGGTGCGGAGCCCCAAATGAAAAGGCCGCAAAAGCCGGCGTAAAACCGGGATTTACCAGATGCTGGTCGTCTTCAGAAGGAGGAACCTCACCAACCGAGGTTGAAAAGGAGCCAAATTTTTCCGCTAATAAAGTCTGCTGTCTAGAGGTTAAGTTTTTTAGCTCGGTCTCAACACTACTTAAGCGACTACTAGTTTCGGTTTTACTTACCGCTAATTGGGTTCTTAAAGAATTTAGTTTGGCTAAATTATTCTCTAAGTCTTTTTTAGTTGCCTCAAGCTCCCTTTTATTTTGTTCGAAATCGCCAATTTCCTTGTTTAAGGATTGGATAAAACCTTTAGTTTGTTCGAGGGTTGAAAATTCATAAACAAATTCGGCCGCGCCTTGTGATGGGCTTTCACTACCAAATAAAAACTGCAAGGGATTTACATTACTCTTTTTGTATAAGGAGCGGACTCTTTTGTTCCTAATCTCGATTTGTTTACCCAATTTTTCTTGGCGATCGGCTAAAGCGGCTTCGATACTGGCAATGTTTTTTTTCGTAGTCTCGACTCTAGCGCTGATTTGGGAAACCTGGTTTTCTGTGAATTTTAGATTTTTACTTATTTTATCCAATTCTTCGGATAATTTCCTCTGCTCTTCCCGAACAGACGCTATTCTTTGCGTAAGTTCTTCCAATTCATCGGCCGCAAGTTTATTGACACTAAAGACGAAACCAAGTAGGATAAAAACAAGAGGAAGCATCAACAAAAACCTTTTGGCTGTTTTTTGTTGGCGGCTTTCTAATCTGGGTAGCATCTTCTGGACAGCGAGGTTTCTCACAAAGTTAATTTTACCATAGCGATGAAATCTGTTACCGACATGAGAAAATTAGTTTTACCCCTATTCTTATGTTTAATTTTTACCTTTATTTTTGGTGTTTTTATTAATTTTTTTCAAAAAGACGCTCGCGCAATCAATACCAACGACTGTCCTACCTTTTCAACCTTTGTTCCACGTGAAGGTACCGATGCTTTAGACAAACCACTAAAAGCATATTTTTCAGCCTCTAAAAATCCTATCTATGCTCCTCTAAGTTTTTTTGTAGTTATAACCAACGAACTTATTGATAAACCTCCTTCAGCAGGTGGCGCAGTTTTTTTAAAAGAGGAAACCCCAGTTGGGCCAGCCGGATGGGTAGCTGATCTTGGTGATATTCCTGCGGGAACGTATTTTTTATATTTATATTACAATAAAACTGGTACAATAGCCGACGCGGAGGAATGTGCCCATTTTCGATTTTGGCTACAAAGAAATGGTTCCTTCGGGGATTCGGGGGACGGAGCTACTGGGGAGGAGGGTAAACCAACCGCCTGCAGCGTTGATGGTAAAGAGGGGATTGAAACTGCCCTTGGTTGCATCCCGACCGATGTTTCTGGTTTTGTAGAAAGATTACTATCCATTTTCCTTGGGGTCGCCGGCGGGATTGCGTTTTTGATGATGATATTTGGTGCTTTTAAAATTATTGGCAGTAGTGGCGATCCGGATGCGCTGCAAGAAGGCCGAAGTATTATTACCGCGGCGATAACCGGTTTACTTTTAATTCTTTTTAGTGTTTTTATCCTCAACTTAATTGGGATTAAGATTTTACAATTGCCAATTCCGGGTATTGGGTTTATTCCTCCATCAAGTGTTGCCTACGCCCAATTTGCCGGCGTTCCTGACCCCACAAAATATGGTGGTAAAGATTTAGGCCAAGTGGTTTCTGATCTTCTCCCTTTTGTCTTCTCGTTAGCCGCGATCGTTACTTTTCTTTATCTTCTCTACGGGGGTTTTAAATACCTAACCGCCAGCGGCGACCCAAAGGCAGTGGATTCTGCCCGAAAGGTTATTACTAGCGCCATCACCGGTTTAATAATTATTTTTCTTGCCTTTACCATTATTACTGTTTTAGGTAGAGTTTTAGGACTACCTTTTGTTTTTATCTCGCCAGTATATGCCCAAGGGGTAGATATTGGTGAATCCTTTGGAATACCTAGTGATTTAAGGGAATTGGGTGGGTTTGGAGGTTTTTTAAGTCAAAAAGTCTTACCTTTAGTTTTTGGTCTAGCCGGTATTATTTTTTTCTTTTACCTGCTTTTCGGCGGTATAAAATTTTTAACGGCCAGCGGCGATCCAAAGGCAGTGGATTCTGCCAAAAGAAGTTTAACGACTGCTTTTATTGGTCTCTTGATTATTTTTCTCTCATTTTGGATAATGGTAGTAATCGGTAACTTAATCGGTTTTCAAGTTTTTTAACTGCCCTATGAAAAAAATACTTTTTTTTACTTCCATCGTAATCCTTTTAATAATCTTTTCCGCTTCTACTGTAAGTGCCCACAGAACTAGCTCAAGCGGTTCTTGTCCTAGCGGACATATAGTCTTAGAAAAAGTCGGTTCTACCTATCTTTGTGGTCATCCAGGCGATGGTATTGGAACTAGTGGCGAAAACCCTCTTGGAACAATCACCCTGCCAGGAGATTTGGCCGAGTCTACCAAACCTTCCAACATTATTAATTCCTTAGTTGGTCTAATTATTGCTATTGCTGGTTTACTTTTTTTCTTTTACCTATTAATCGGCGGAATTCGTTACATGACGGCTGGCGGGGATTCCAAAGCAATCGGGGCCGCAACAAGCGCCATCACGACCGCTCTTATCGGTTTTTTACTAGTGATCAGTGCTTATTTTATTGCTCTTTTTATAAGCGAAGTCTTTAATATTGAAATTTTAAGACCGAATATTCCGATTCTTGTAGGACTCTAATATTTCGACAAGACTTCGACAATGAGCTCAGTCGAATTGCTCAATATAAAGAATGAATTTAATTAAAAAAGTTTTGGCAATTGAAATAGAAAACCCAATCGGAATTGATGCGCCTAGCGGTCAGGAGGGTTTAAATATAATCTTAGGACGGGTCGTAAATATAGTGGCGGCGGTGGCGGGAATTATCTTTTTGGCGATGTTATTAGTCGCTGGTTTCCGCTGGCTAACTGCCGGCGGTGATCAAAAAGCCCTAGCATCCGCCCGCGGTATGTTATTTAATGCTTTTATCGGTATGATCTTAGTGGTTGCTTCTTTTATTATTGCCCAGCTAATTTTCAAGGTTTTTGGCTTAGGAGGAGTCCAAATCGGTGAATGACTCTATAATTCAGTTTCGCGTTCCCTTTGTCAGTGGTGTAACGGAATTGGGAGGTCCTGGCGGTCTTTTGACCATTATATTACAAATCGTTTTTTTTGTTGCTGGGCTTTTAACTTTAATTTATTTGCTTGTGGGTGGTCTGCGTTGGATTACTGCCGGTGGGGACAAAGAGGCTTTGGCAGCCGCAAGAGTCAGTATTTGGAATGCTTTAATTGGTCTTACTCTTGTAATTGCGGCTTTTAGTATTGCAAAAATAATTGAGATAATATTTGGTATTAGAATCGTTTCTGGCGTAAACTTGCCAGGACAATAATTTTGTGATAGGCTAATTTAAGGAGGTGAAAATGCGTTTTGTAAATTCTGCTCTTACAATTCTAGTGACTTTAGGCGTTTCCGTTATTCCTGTTTTTGCTCAAGACGTGGCGCCAATTCCTACAGAAACAGTTCCCTTTACTGATCTTGGTGTACTCTTAGGTAATGTTTTGGCCCTACTTTTCTTTGTGGCTGGTCTTTTAGCGTTTATTTTTATTATGATCGGCGGTATCCAGTGGATTGCCGCTGGAGGAGATAAGATCGCTGCTGCCGCGGCTAGGGATCGGATAACCGCAGCGATTATTGGTTTGGTTATTGTCGTTGCCGCTTTTGCGATTACTAGAATCTTAGAAGCTGTTTTTGGTATTAGAATAATTTCGGGGGTAAAGTTTCCGGCGGCTACTAACGTAGTGGGAGACTAAAACCTTGTTGAAAATCCGCCACTATCTTCTTCTTAACCTAATTATATTTTTTTATCTAATAACCACAGTGCCTGCAGTCGCGGCGGAAGTGGCCGAAACTGGCGGTTTCGTACCCTTAAGCGGATTAGAAACTGTTTTCAGCAATTTTTTGGGGTTTGTTGCCGGCTTAGCCGGAATTTTTGCATTCCTCGCGATTATTGTTGGTGGTTTTAAATATATTACCGCCGAAGGCGATCCGAAAGCAATTGCGTCGGCGCGGGCAACCGTTACTTGGGCTATTTTAGGATTAGTTGCCCTAATTTTGGCTTGGCTTTTCTTACAGTTTATCGGGGTATTTAGCGGTATAGACGTAACTATTTTCAAGATTCCACAATAGTTCCTACTGCTGCAACCATTCCTGGGCTACTGCTGGTAACAGAAAGGTGGCTTCGGCTCTCTTACCATTATCTAAATAAGCTTGCCCCTCTAATTTATAAACAGGCGCGATTATCCCTTTGCCGGTGCTTTCAGTATAGTAGGCTAAACTTATTTTGTTAAAAGAGACACTCTTCAAAACTATACTTTCAGTAAATCCAAAAATATCTTCACCTAAAACTTTGACAAATACTGGCGTTGCCAAGTTTAATTCTTTTTTCACTTGATTTATTTTTTTAAGTGGGTAGATACCCTGCCTACTAGTGTTTATGAAGCGGTGTACGACTCCGGCAATCAAACCGTCTATTCTTAGACCAACGCTGGTTTGGGCCAAAAATGAGTTATTAATAAGAAACTCGGTATTTCCTATAATTGGGTAAACAGAGATATCAACAAAATCTGCACTTAGTAAATCTCTGACTGATCTAAATTCCATACCGGAAGCGACCAAAAACCCAGTAATTTCTAGTTTTAAGGAAGTATTTTCTTTGTAAAAACCAGCTTCGTACAAAAATTTTAAGGCCGCTTGTTTTAATTCTTCTTCGGAAAGACTAATACCAACTTTTTCTCTAGCAATTTTACTATTAGGCAATCCGTAACGAAGTTCTTCTCTTACCGGATCGTAAAAAAGTTCCCGATCACTAGTTAGCCAATAACTCTCGTCAAGGGTATTAATTTTACTTTCTATTCCGGAAAATAGTTTTTTAGTTATTTTTTCTAGATTTTCTTCGGCACTATCCGTTTTTTCAAAAACAGTGGCGGTTTTAATAGAACGAATAACGTTCGTATCAAAGTTTTCCGAGATTTGAAAATCTTTTGCGATCTTAGCGTAAGGGGTAATAGCTGCTTTAGGTAATTTTCCAAAAACTGGGTTGATGGCGGCTTTTACCCCAAAAATTTGAAATAAAAACCAAATTAAAATAACTAAAATTAGTAAAATTACTGAAAAAGCAGCAGTAATTTTAGTTTTTAACGAAAGGCTTGTTAAATTCATAGTTCGACGAGCTCACTACAAGTAGTTCGATAAACTTATCACAAATTAAGGCCGCCACCAACACCCGCCGGCGGTAACCTCCGCACCAGATACTGCATTTCCAGTAAATTTCAGCGGATCAACTAATTCTCCGTCTACCCTGGTTTCGTAATGTAAATGAGTACCGCTACTTAACTTAGGGATTGCTCCTGGATTCGTAAAGCCAATCAAAGTCCCACCAGCAATTCTACTACCTCCCTTACTTTTCCAATTTGTAAAGACATTTGCATGTAAGTGCCTATAGGTGGCTGAGTAATTTTTTCCTCCCACCGTACTAATAAAAGTTACCGCCACTCCACTTCCTCGGCTTTCGACAAAATCTAAAGTGCCACTAAGACTCGAATAGACTGCCTGTCCGTTTCTTACATCATCTCCGTTTGCGGCTATATCTACACCAGAGTGATGCTCCTCGGCAATTGTTGGTTCGCCAAATAAAGTACTTATATTTCCACTAGCTGGCCAGCCGCAGGGAATTGTGTCTGGAGGCTCGCCAACAATTACCTGGGCAGTGGATTCACTCCCAGCTTCACTTTTACCGTCAATAACTCCTGCTACTGAAGCAGTATTAGAAATTATGCGCTCTGAACTAGTATTTGGTATAGTAATCACACTGTAAGTTTTTGTGTCAGACGCTCCTGGTTCTAGGGAAGCGAGTAAATAAGAAGACTCAACTCCCAAAGGTTCGCTAAAAGTATCAGTAACCACGATACTAGCAGCCGGCTTATCTGAATTATTAGTTACCGTGATTGTATAACTTACGAGGGCTGCTAAGCCGATAGCCCCTTTTTCAATTTGACAGCTACCTCCAAAAGCACTTCCGGCGCAGGAAACTTTTTTCTCAATCGCTAAAAGAGACGGCGGAATTTCGGCTGCTTCGCCTTTGATTGGTGCAAAACCAAAAAAGAAAGTAATAATTATAAAAATAATAAAACCAACTAAACCTAAAAAAAGAAATATACACCCGCAGCCGATTAAAACAATCCATTTAAAAAAGCGAGTGACAATAAAACCAGCGATGTAGCCAATAGCAGTACCGATTGGTCCGGCAACACTACCAAGAGCCGCCAAACCTTTAGTAATAATCTGGCGCACGACAGCAGCAATAATTTTTCTTATCCCCCCGCCAATTACTTGCCCGGCGGCTTTTCCAGCCGCTTTACCGGCTCTGGCACCGACAGTTTTTACGGCAGTTACTACCGGAGGTTTAACTTGTCCTTTATAAAGGGCTCGAGTAAATCCCCCAAAAACACCGTGCTTTTGAACTTCCCTCAATACTCCGCGGCCCCGCAATAATTTCCATGGTCCAGGTAATTTCCTTAGACCAAATCCGCCTTTACCTCCCGGCAAAGGATACTCTCGGTAAATAAATTTACCGAAAGCATACGTAAAAGGATGATCAAGAAAGCTCCTCCACTCTCCCAACCGACCAGTACCACTAAACAAGCCGCTTCTAAATGTCTTAGGCGAAAACCAACGCTCTAGAAAAGGCCGATCTTTTTCGCTAATACCCATTACGGCTGATAAAGTAGGGTCGCTGCTGCCGGTTGGTTTAACAAGCCGATCAAGATTACCCCGCCAAACCCCAGCGTTTCGTAGTTCTGGATGGTCTTTTAAAGGCGTATATTTAATATTAATTACCCGACCGCCTGGGTCTTTAATCTCAATAATTCTTCCGTAATTATCCGCAGTACCGACTTTATCCTCAACTCTTTTTCCTGTACGCGGGTCAATATGAAAATTAACTAGATTTCCTCCATTATCGCGTAGATAAACATCCTTACCTTCTACTTTTAATAAACCGCGTTTTGGACCTCCAGTTGGCGGGTACGTTGGTTCTAGATAATCAACTTTTATTCCTTCGACGCCACCGTATTTAACTTCCTCGGCGATACCATAACCTTTTTCAACAGCACCTTTTAAAAACCGATCCGCTAAATAATTATTCCAGACATATTGATAAACTAAAGACTTACCAGTTCTAGAAATATAGCGGCCCGGAGAAAAATAGTCTTTAAGGGCGGGTTTAATGACGCTATAGCGGGCATCGCCTTCCCATTCGTTATAAGCGGTTTTTAACGCTTCTTGTTTAGTTGGATCAGTTTCAGTATCAATTTCTTTTAGCCAATCCCCCTTTGATTTTCCTCTGCCTAAAACAGTTCTTAGGTTTAATTTATCCGAATGGACCACTCTTCCTTGAATCGCTAAATCATTAAGATCTTCGAAAAAATTGCTGAAATAATTATCAACCGGCGCGCCAAAAGCAGCCACCGGCAAGGCGGCTAAATAGGCTTCTTCACTACCAGGAGGAAAAGAGCCGGAAGGCGGTTTTTGGGGTCGTGGAAAAGGCGCGGGAGTTGGTTTGGGCCTAGCACCAAACATTCTTTGCAAAAATGATTGTGGATTCTCTGGACTTTGGGCAGCCATCTTTCGTTAATCCAATTTTATCACGCCAAATAATTCTTGAAAAGCTTTAGTTGACATCGCTACGAGATATTTGTAGAATTTATTTACAGTCTGCCCAATGAAAAAACTTTTTTTCAATAAAAAAATCCTTATCTACCTAATCCTATTTAGCTTTTCTCTAGTTTCCTTGGTACCAGTCGCTTTTGCGCAAACCCAATATCAAAATATTCCGCCACTGCAGGAAAATACCAAACCAACAACTCCTGTTGTTTCTGACGAACAAGGCCAAGTACTCCCTTTTCATGACACCATTATTGGGGCTTTTTCCTGGTTCTTTGATAAGGTTAAGGCGGGAATAAAAGATATTATTCTTGAAATAATAAAACATTTACTTATCCTAATAGCGTCTTTGTTTGGTTTTGCCGCGGGTTTAGCAGAGAATGCTTTTAGTACTATTGAAATCTGCGATCAACAAGGAAAGGAAAGTACGGCTTGCAACAAGGCGTTAGCTAATTATAAAGATTACACTGAAGCGGTCGCTTCTCAACCAGCCAATAGCTTTAACATGATTGGTTTTGCGTGGATGGGGATAGCCACGGCTTATCAATCAATACCTGCTTTTAACCCAGTTGATTATTTAGCCTATGAGTTTAAGAATAATATTTTAGGAATTCAAACTGCTTCAGCTCAAGGAATTGGTACTTCGACCTTAAGCCCCCAACCGATTATTGATCTTTGGCAAAAAATGCGCAATTTAGCTTATATTGTGATGGTTCTTATTTTGGTAGTAATTGGTTTTCTAGTTCTTTTTCGTTTTCGTTTGGATCCGAGAACAACACTCACTGCTACAATGGCTTTACCAAGAGTGGCCATTGCTTTGATCCTAATCACTTTTAGTTTTGCGCTATCCGGGTTATTTATTGATTTAATTTACGTAATAGTAAATTTAATTAGTCAGTATTTTGATATACCACTCAACATAGCTAACCCTTTCAGACTTTTTTGGTCTACTGTTCCAAATTCCATTTTTGCGGCTGAGGCTTGGATAGGTAGTTTAGTAATACCTATAGCTGGGCCTTTAGCTATTATAGTTATGGTCCTTATTGAACTAATTATCCGACTAATTTTATTTGGTATTGCAGTTTTTATATTTATAAGTCTATTAACCCGCTTTGCAACATTAATAATTCTAACTATTTTTGCACCGCTTTTTTTCCTCTGGGGAGCTTTACCTGGACAGGAGGATACGACTTCTGGTTGGTTTAAAAGAATGACAGTCAATGCAATTTCCTTTCCAGCTATTTTATTAATTTTAGGCGTTAGTTTAAAAATAATTAACCTTGGAACCATTCAAATACCGCCACCCCTGTGGGCTGGTGCTAATAACTTATTAAATTTTTCCACTCTTATTGGGTACGGAGTAATGTTTTTTGCAACGAGAGTTCCGGCCCTTTTGGAGGACGCCTTGCGGGTTACACCTTCGGCTCATGCGGCCAGGGCTGGAACTGGTCCTGGGCAAATTGGACGTCGGGTTCCTTTAGTCGGCGGTATGTTTAGATAAACCCTCCTTCGCTAAAGCTTCGGAAGAGCAAAGAAAAAGGCCTTTAGCTTGAAAAAACTAAAGGCCTAAACCTCAATCCTTAATTATTTACCTCTCGCCGAACGGTGCGCTACGTAGCGCAATCTAAGAACAAATGCCAGTGTTATTGGTATTATGAATACCAAAGCGACAATGATTATTCCCAGTGCGTTAAGACTATCTTCATCTCTTTGAGTTCGTATTGTTGAGAAATCAAATGCGCTAGGATTTAACACCGCCCAAACTAGTACTAGCGGTGCTGCTAGAAATACTCCAACCAAAATTGAAAATACCAGGAAGGCCATAAAATCGCCACCAGGCAGGCCGTCCCGGAGAAAGTTAATAATGGCGTGGAAGAACCCAATTGCGGCTATCTTAGGCCTTTGTGCCTTTTCAATGGTACTTTCTACGGCAGAGACTGGTCTCCGTCTCCGCTTTTCTACCGGAGTATCTTTGTCATAAACCGCAACGTGATCGCCGGCAAGATCTCTTAGGGCTGCTGATTTTCTCAGTTTTTTCGGCACTATCGTTCCTCCTATCGACGCCGACGAACTATTCGCCTGATATGAGGTAAGGCCTTGTCCAAGCGATCGTAATGTCCTTGAAGTCTTTCCATAATGGCGTTAAATTCTTCCTCTTCGCCAAGATCAAAGTGCTCAAGAAGGCGCTCACGTTCCTTTTCCGAGAGGATTCCCAACGCCGCGCGATCTTTTGGACTTAAGCGCCTTGGCATAAGTTTACCTCGCTTAATTTCTTCTGTCGTCGCACGAAAACCTTCTTCTTCCGAAGCGTCGGCGAATTGAAGTACTCGGCCCACTCTACCCGTCGCGTCCTTTTCCTCGCTGGAATAGGCACGACCGCTATAATCCCAAGCAAGGGAACGTTCCGCTTCTGGACCAAGTAACATCCCTTCGGTACCGCCAGCCACAATTGGAGCTGACCCACTGGGACCGCTCTGAACATGAGCAGCTAACTGCATTCGCCGTAAAACAGCTAAGGCAGCTTGGGTTTTAATCATGGCTGCTTTCAGTCTTCTTGCTGGCTTTGACAGCGTCCAATAAGCTTTTTGTTGGATATAAAGCTTATACACTTCTTCGAAGTCCAAAGAGCCGTACCAATCGGCCTCGTCTAGTACTTCTTCGGCGATTCTGTCAGCCCGTTGTAGCCACCCGGCAATGCGTTTGCGGCGTTCGGCTTTGGGCAATCTGGCGAAGAACGCCTTTTTGCCGACCATTTCGTCAATGACGTAGCGATGATCGAACGCGTTTCGGTAAATCGCTTCATTGGCCGAGCGGATCGTGATAGCATCGGCCCGAACAAACCATAGGTTTCTTGGTTCTCGATAAATCCATTCGTGGGTAAGCCAAACAAGTTCGGCAATGACCGGACTTAGGTTAGTGTCCAAGTATTCTTTGGAAATACTAATCCACTTATCGAATTCCTTTGTTACATCATCGTAAGTTGGCCCCCGATATTCTCGAAAGGCAAGTTCCAGGTCTCCGTAGAACGGTTGATTCTTCAAGTGAAATAGGACGTGCGCACACCACAAAAACCAAGGTCGGTCTCGACCAAACATAAAGTTATACTTATTAACCCATCTTTCCGAAAAGTAGGTTCTTAATTCTTCTACCAATTCGGTTGGATCAGGAAAAACTGTTGGATAGCGGCGGTGGATACGATGGAATTCATTGTCCGCCTTACTAATAAAGCCTTCAACGCTGCCGAACAAAGCTTCGATCTTTTCGTTAAAGCGGTGGGTGGCCCATTCAGAGAACATCCCTTCGCCAAGGGTAAGTTCATCCAAGGGATCCAGCCACTGATAATGCAGTCGTTTAAAGTAGAGAACCTCGCGAGGATCTCCGCCACGAAGAAGATCTTCCTCTTTTTGCTGACGAGAGTCGGGAAGAGTCTCTTTTCGCAAATCGTCCGGAGTAACGGAGCGGTGGCGCATCCAATCAAGTAATTCTTCGCCATGGCGGTGATCCCGACCTATGGCAAAGTAGCCGGCTCGTATCATCGCGTCGGCCAAAGTGTCTTCGGTTGGTATCCGCGCTGTCCAATCCCAATTCTTAAAGGGTCCGGTTAATTGGCCGGCTATTTTAAGCTCCCGCCAAAGCCAATGAGTCCAAGCCCAACGCCGCGCGTTTCGGCCACCACCACTGCGCTGACCGAATCCTTCAATGTCTTTAGCTTCGATCAACCGTTCATTATGGATACGCCGGTATGAGTAGCGGGCGTGGAAGTGCTCTATCTCGCGCATCCAGTCCAAAAGCTCTTCGGCATTAAGGGTGCAAATTTCGGTTTCGTCGAAATCCACGTGCCCTTCAGTTAGTTTTGGAGCCCGGTTATAAACGCAAAGTTTACCGTCTTGAACTAAGAAATAGCGCCTTAGCAGTAATTTAATCTGACCGTTCCGATTAACTCGGGAAAACCGACCAGCGTACTCTTTGCGTTCGTCTGGTTTATCTGGTAATTCTTTCGAGGAGTGGCCTTTACGGTTTTCTTCCGTATCCTCAATCGGACCGGTCTCTAGGTGACCACCGATCCAGCGGCAAAGATTAACTGCTTCGTAATTTGCAGTTGCCCGGTCTGTTATTCCCTTACCTTTAGCCAGAATTCTAGAAAAGCGGGTTAAGTATTCGTGTTTTTCAGTTTCGGTAAAGTCTGAATAGAACAGCTCAACGTCGCCCCAAAACTCAAAGAAGAAGTTCTCATCCTTAAGTAACTTCTTCCCCTCTCCTTCAACTTCTTCTTTCCTTACGGCTAGATTCTCCCAGAAACTAGCCTCAAGAAACTTGAAGGCAAAAAGTCGAAGCTTCCAACTCCCATCCAAATCGTTAAGGGAACTGGATATATGTACAAGCTCACTTAATGGTACAACACTACCATCAGTTGGGTCTTCCACGGCAATAGTTGGATCGATTTCAGAAATTTCCGTGAGATACTCCATCTCACCCTTAATGTTCAACTTTTTGCTACCTACAATCCGTAGAAAATCCCAGGCGGTAATCCAGGACCAACGCACACAATGCTCCGCCGAATGGAAATATTTAGCGGACTCCCGGTGCGCTACCCTCAAAATCCCCTCGAGGCTTAGTCCTTCATCTTGGAGATCAGAAGGATCAGCCAAAGGAAGTCTCTTGGGCGTTCGGGTCCAAGGATTATCAACAAGATTACTTTCCGAGTTTACTTTGAGTAAACCCCGACGGATAAGTTGCAGGTTTCGTTGCTTTCTTGTTTTCAGGGAAGCGACTTTAAAATCCCAAAAGCGGGTTGGAATTTGGAGATACCAGCCGCGGGGACGCTGACGGCGTTCCTCAACTCGGTCTGGTTCCAGATCCCAGAGCCGAACTAAATTCTTTTTTCCTGGAAAAATTCCTAACCTACGTTTTAGAGACCAAACAAAAGTACGTTGGTTTCTTTGGGTTTGTTTGAAAGGATTTTTAGCTAAGACCCTAAGCAGATAGATTTTACCTCCCTTTTTCTTTTTAGTTTGAATCTGGTTCACTGAATCTTGTTCCAAAGATTCAATTACGTCAGTAGGAAATAGTTCCACCCAGTAAGGAATCCAGGAACGCAGACCTCCGCCTGCTAAAAGATTGGCGATAAAATTACCGGCATCAGTTCTTTTCTCGGAAAGAACTTTAACGGCACTATCAAGGGTTCTAGTTCGGGCGCTGATACTAGCGTAGATGAGATCAGTGGCCCGAATAGTTTGTTGGTGGAGCATCTCCCGAATTTCTTGTTCGGTAGGTGGCCACCTACCCAACTCTTCATAGGTCGGCAATTAGATTCCTCCTTCTTTTTGAGTCAGGCCGACTCTTTCCTTCCGGCGGATATTTATCGCCACCTTCTTGAGAGAGTCAGCTGACTCTTCAAAAAGGAGAAAATGATTTTACCCGTTTCGGATTTAGTTGTTAAAGAGCGGCCCGCTAGGCGGGCTTCGGCCGAATTTTAGTACAAAATAATCTAAATGTCAACCCATAGTTAGATTTAAAACAATTAGCAAATACTTTCTATTAGATTTGATTTATCGGTTTGATATAAATTGTTCCAGTTGATTTTTAAGCTAGTATTTAGACTATAATGGATAAACGAAAGATTAAGAGAGACGATAACTGTCTATGCAACAACACGCTGTTCCCCAAAATATAATGGCGGTTGAATTCCGTTTGATCGGTAATTTAACAATCCGCCAATTTGCTTACGTTGGTGGGACTGGGCTTTTTGGTTGGCTTATTGTGTCCTCACCACTGCCAGTTTTTATCCGCTGGCCGGTAGCGCTTTTTATATTCCTTTTTGGCTTAGGTTTGGCTTTTCTTCCTTTTAATGAAATTTCCTTAGACCGTTGGTTGACAATTTTTTTACGGGCTATTTTCGCGCCCACTCAACGCATCTGGAAAAAAACGCCTAAAACTTTGGAATTTTTAGAAATTGAGCTATCCAAAAGTAGCCAAGAAACGCCCCAACTTATCTCGGAAAATCGTAAAGTATTAGACGAATATCTAAAAACATTTAAAAAACCCAAAGACCTTAATGAACTAGATTTAGCCGAAATGAATTATTTAAGAGCCCTAAATTTCGAATTAGAGGTGCCCAATGTCCAAGCAACGGCGCATATCCCCTCTTTTTTTCCCGAGAGAAGGACAGTCGCGGTCCCAAAAAATACTTTATTGGCTAGTCCGGTTCCCTTCGAACCAATAGCCGCCGTCCATTACCCCAACGTCAGTTTGTACGTCAAACCAATAGTCAGCCAGTCTAGAGGTATCCGCAATATTCCTTCAGAGACACCAAAAATTCAAACTCAAACTCTACCGCCATTGCCAACCCAGTCTCGGAAAATCTTCTCCCAAGAAGATCTAATAAGAATTGCTAATGAATACCGCAATCAACTTAAAGTTTTAAGAGACGAACGTGAGTATTTACTAGCCCAAGTTCAAAACTTCCAAAATCAAACGAAAGAGCTGCAAACGAAATCTGCTTATACACAAATCAGGCCGGAAGTGGCGGTGGAAATAAACAAATTAAAAAATACTTTAGCGGCTACTCAGAAAGAAAAACAAGAGTTATTGGAGCGGGCGGAAAAATTAACTAGTGTTATTGAGGATTTAAGGAAAGCTTCGGAAACGGTGGTGGCAACCGCTCCTCGCGCCAAAATAATCGCGCCCCAGCGAGCAATTGGAAAAATGGCGCCATCACTAACCGCAACTGCCAACGTGATCAACGGAATTATTAAGGACGCCAAGGGTTTTTTGTTAACCGATGTAATTATTGTGGTTAAAGATAAGGGCGGTGAACCAGTTAGGGCTTTAAAAACCAACAAAATAGGGCAGTTTGCAATCAGTACTCCGTTACCTAACGGCGTTTATGTTCTTGAACTGGAAAGAGAAGGTTACAACTTCGACATGATTGAAATAAAACTTGAAGGCAACGTTCTTTTACCGATTGAAGTGAGGGCAAAGCGGCAATGAACCCTAAAAGATTAGCTAGTACCCAAGATCATCTAGAAATCGAAGATATAAGAGATTCAATCGTGATTCTTAAAAACGGTAATGCGGTTAGTGTTCTTCAGACCACGGCGGTAAATTTTGATCTTCTTTCTGAAGGTGAGCAAGACGCAATGATTTTTACTTATGCGGCGTTATTGAATTCATTAACATTTCCAATTCAAGTTATTGTTCGTTCAAAAATAACCGACATCTCCTCTTACCTAGCTCGTTTAGAAGCCCAAAAGAACAAACAAAAAAACCCTAACTTGGTAGCTACTATCAGCCGTTACCAAAACTTTGTCCGTGATCTAGTTGCTAAAAACCAGGTTTTAGACAAACGTTTTTACGTAATTATTCCTTATTTGGAAACTAGGTTTACCAAAACTGGAATTAAGGCTGTTTCCAAGGGGAAAGTGAATAAATGGGATACCTTAGAACAAGCGAAAGTCCAACTTGCTCCTAAAAAGGAAACTATTACTAAGTTGCTCGCTAGAATCGGTGTTAAAGTAAAGGAATTAAACACCCAGGAACTAGTTGAGCTTTTTTATGATATTTATAATTCGGAAGTCGCTAGAGAGCAAAAAATAGCCTTAACGGCTAGTGATTATACTAAACCATTAGTGGAGCCTCACCTATTAGTTTTAAAAAGAGCTGTCGTTACGGAAAAGGAGGGAACTGGTGTTTAATTTTTTTAAAAAAAAGAAACAAGAAGTCAATAAAACAACCGCTGCTTCCCTGATCGCCTCGGGTATGGTTGATGTCAGGGATATAATCGCCCCACCAGCGATTGAGGTAGATTTCGATTACATCAAAATTGGTAATATGTATTACCGCACTCTCTATGTTAGTGGCTACCCGCGTTTTGTTGGCGCTAATTGGCTCGCCCCCTTAATCAATTTCAATCACAGTCTTGATATTAGTTTTTACTATTACCCGGTTGAGGCAAAAGGGGTTACTGACGATTTAAAAAGAAAGATCGCGGAAATGGAAGCCACAATGCAAACTGATTTAGAGTCCGGTAAGATTCCAAACCCAGTCGTAAAAATTGCTCTTGAAGATGCTAAGGATTTACAAGAACAACTTGTTAAAGGAACGGAACGTTTCTTTCAATTTTCCTTTTACATAACCATTTCAGCTTTAAGTTTAGAAGAGTTAATTTCAATAACTAAACAAGTCGAAGCCACCCTCGGTTCGCTTCTGGCAATTAGTAAACACGCTACTCTTCAACAAGAACAAGCCTTCCAAACTACCTTACCCTTATTTACTGATAAATTATTAGTTACCCGTAATATGGATACCACAAGTTTAGCGACCACCTTTCCTTTCACCTCTAGCGAACTTACCGCTAACGAAGGGGTGTTATACGGAATCAATGAGCATAATGGTTCTTTAGTTATTTTTGATCGTTTTACCTTGGAAAATGCTAATAGTGTGGTTTTTGCAAAAAGCGGTGCGGGTAAAAGTTATCTCGTTAAGCTAGAAGCCATTCGCAGTTTAATGTTTGGCACGGAAATTATAGTTATTGACCCGGAGGAGGAGTATAAAGTTCTAACTGACGCAATTGGCGGTGAGTACATTAACTTTTCTTACGAAGCCGGAACGAGAATAAATCCTTTTGATCTTTCGGGAGTGTATCAGGAAGGAGAAAATGAACTTGGGTTAAAGATTCTTTCCCTTCATTCACTGTTTAGAATAATTCTCGGTAATTTAACTAACACCGAAGATGCGATTTTGGACCGCGCCCTAATTGCTACCTATAAACTAAAGGGGATAACCCCAGATCCAACTACCCAAAAAAACCCGCCACCTCTAATGAGTGATTTGTACAATGTCTTGTTAAATTTTGCTGAAAACGAAGCTAGGGGTATGGCCGAAAGATTAGAGCGCTTTATTAAGGGTAGCCTCGCGGGAATTTTTGACCAACCCTCTACTGTCGATATTAAAAATACCTTTACTGTTTTTGGAATCCGCGATCTTGAAGACGAGTTAAGACCAATTGCCATGTTTATCATATTAGATTATATTTGGTCGAAAATTAAGCGCGATAAACGCAAGCGCCTTTTAATAGTTGACGAGGCTTGGTATTTAATGAAAAACCCGGACAGCGCTTCTTTTATCTACGCAGTTGCCAAAAGAGCCAGAAAATATTACTTAGGACTAACAACGATAACCCAGGACGTTGAGGATTTTTTAGCTACGGATTACGGTAAGGCGGTCGTTACTAACTCTTCAATTCAAATATTGCTAAAACAATCGCCAGCCGCTATTGATAAAATTGCTAAAGTGTTTTACCTGAGTGAAGGTGAAAAACACCTTCTTTTAAGTGCGGACGTTGGCGAAGGTTTGTTTTTTGCTGGTAACAATCACGTTGCCCTAAGAATCCAAGCCGCTCCCCACGAACATGGTTTAATTACCTCTAACCCAGCCGAAACCAACCAAGCTTCTAAAGAAGCTAGCGAGTCGACAACTACCTCGGTTTTCTTAGAGCCAAATAAGTAGTCGTTAAGCTACTCGGTTTTAAATTCTTCTATTTTTCCAGCCGCGATTTTTAAAATTAAAGCTTTTTTTTGGACGTTTTCCGGGAAGATGTCTAGTGAGTTTGTAGTTATAATCGTTTGATTTTTATCTAGAATCTTGATGAGATTTTCTTGATGAGTTTTATCCAGCTCACTAAAGACGTCGTCTAGAAGAAAGGTTGGGTCATTGCCTCTTTCTTTAAAATATTCAATTTCCGCTAGTTTTAGGCAAACAGCCGCAATTCTTGCTTCTCCCTGGGAACCAAACGAGCCTAGATCTTTTGATATTACCTTTTCCTCAAATATTGTTTCTGAGATAATTTTAAAATCATCCCGATGCGGCCCAATTAGGGTTGTCTTGAATTTAATTTCACTGTTCCGGGCTTTATTTAGCTCAAGGGCAAAACTTTGTTTTATTTGTTTTTCTGATTTAGGTACCATCGTTTTTATCTTTGTCTCATACTCTAAATGTAGCGTGCCCAAATTAGATAAGTCTGCGCTTATTTTTTTGAAAATTTCGTTTATGTCTTTTAAAAAAGTAGCCCGTTTTAGCCAAAGACGAGCGCCGTAATTTATCAATTCTTGGCTCCAAATATCTAAATCCTCACTTCTACCTTCATTCAAGAAAAGGAGAACTTTGTTTCTCTGTTTTAGAACCCGGTTGTATGAAGCTAGATTATATAAATACTCCTGATCGGTTAAAGCGAGAACTATATCTAAAAATTTTCGTCGATTAACCGGTGGACCGAAGACAAGTTCTAAATCACGGGGAGAAAACATAATTGCTTTAAACTTACCTAAAACCTCTAGACCTGTTTTCACTTTAGTATTAAGACGTATTTCCTTACCCCAAGGAAAAACCGAAATTTCTAATTGCTCTTGTTCGAAAAAAACAGTTACTACCGCTGTGTCTTCACCAAAACGAATAAGTTCTTTATCAAAAGGGGCTCTGACGGCTTTTAAAATGCAGGCCAGGTAGATACCTTCAATTAAATTGGTCTTTCCCTGTCCATTTTCTCCAAAAACGACCGTAGTTGTTGGTGAGGGGGAAATATCGGCTTTAGCAATATTGCGATAATTTATTAAAATTACCTTTTTAAGCATTAGCCCTGGACTCTAACTGGCATTACGATATAAATAAAGTCTGGTTCTGCTTTCGGTTGGATCATAATTGGACTAGTTGAGTTTAAAGCACTAAAAGTAATTTCCGAACCACATTGAGCTAAACCCTCTAAAAGAAATCGAGAATTAAAAGCAATTGAAAGCGGCTCTTTTCCTTCAATCTTAGACGAAAGTTTACTACTGCCTGATCCAAGCTGGGCGGTTTGGGCGTTGATCTCTATGGTTTTGGCGGCCGGGTCAAGTTTTAATTTAACAACACTACCAATATCTTTAGCAAAAATCGCGGCGATTCTTAGGGACCTTAATAGTTCTTCTACCGGTAACTGGGCTTTAATGACGCTTTCTTTAGGAATAATTCTTTCATATTCTGGGTAAGAACCATCGATTAAGCGGCAGGAGATTACCACATTGGTAGTTTTAAAAATAGTTTGGTTTTTTGACTCATCAAGAAAGAGGGAAATATCGCCTTCTTCATTTTCCGCAATTCGCGCCACTTCTAATAACGTCCGCGCTGGTAAAACGAATTCCTGGGTTAGGTTGCCCGCGTTTTTAAACTTAATTGTGTTTTTCGACAAACGGTAGCCATCAGTAGCTACTAAAGTTAGCTCGTCTGGGTTTCGCAAGAATAAAACGCCGTTTAAAACCGGCCTTCCTTCGTCTGCTGAAGCGGCAAAAACAACTTTATTTAGGTTCTGAGCGAATTCACTAGAATCTATAGTTAAAATTTCGCCGGTCCCTGGTTTAGGTATCTCCGGAAACTCGGAAGCGGAAATTGTTGCTAGACTCGCGCGAAACTGTTCCGCCTCAACTTCCAAAGTTTCGTCTTTTAGAGTTACTTCGATTGGGAGTGGCGGTAGCGCATTAATAAAATCACTGAATATTTTTGCCGGGACCGTCGTATTTCCTACTTCCGATACTTTTGCGGGTATATAGGCGGTGATTGAGGTTTCCAGATTAGTGCTACTTAAATACAAGCCCTCTTTTCTAGCTTCGATTAAAATATTCGAAAGTACCGGCAAGGTAGATTTTTGGGACACGGCTTTATTAACAAGGGAGAGTCCTTTATTTAGATTTTCTTGAGATACGGTTACCACCATACTTTTTTATTAAAGATATAAATAGTATTATTAGGTTGTGTGGAAAAGTGTAAAACTGGCGAAAAACAGGCAAGCGTTTCGCCGAAAATTCGTGTTAAGGAACCAAGGTTAATTTGGGGATAAGGAAGTAAAAAATCAACTCTCATACAAGTGCTCCGTTATTTCCTCAACTAATCCACGAATTTCAGTGCTTTTTTCCACAGTTGATGAAATTTTCCTAATACCGTGAATTACCGTAGTGTGGTCTTTTTTATTCAAAAGGGAGGCAATTTTTGTTAAGGTTAGCCCGCCTTCCTTGCGGAGTAAATAGTAAGCGATGTGACGGGGTAAGACTACCTCCCTTGAGCGTCTAGGACTTTTTAATTCGGCTACCTTTAAGGAGAAATATTCAGCAACAGTATCAATTATATCTTTATGATTTAGAAACCGTTTTTTAATATTAGCCCGAGAGAGGTTTAAAACCTCTTGGGCCAAAGTTAGATCAAATTCTTTTTGGTTTAAGGAAGCGTGGGTTTTTAATTGTAAAAGCGTTCCTTCCAAATCGCGGATACTCGCACCCAAATTTTGGGCGATAAAACTAATAACCTCTGGGTCCAAAGCAATTTTCTCATACTGGCATTTCGCCCTAATAATCGCTTCTTTTAGCTCCCTATCAGGAGGACTAATATCCACAATCATTCCACCTTCAAAACGGCTTCGTAAGCGATCCGCTAGCTTGGCAATACTTTTCGGAGGTCTATCCGAGGTTATTACAATTTGTTTAGATTGACTATGAAGTTGGTTAAAAGTATGGAAAAACTCCTCCTGCGTTGCTTCCCGACCGGCGATAAAGGCAATATCATCGATTAATAAACAATCACCGGTACGAAATTTTTGGTGAAAGGAACTAGTTTTCCGATTTTGGATAGCCTCAACCAGCTCATTTGTGAAAGTTTCACTAGTACAATACAAAACCTTTAAAGAAGGAAAATTTTTTTGGATTTCATTACCAATAGCTTGCATCAAGTGAGTTTTACCCACCCCAACCCCACCATAGATAAATAAAGGGTTGTAGGCAGTAGCTAAGTTTTTAGCAACCGAGCTAGCAACCGCAAAAGCTAGTTTGTTAGAATTACCAACTACAAAATTAGCAAAGGTGTAACGACCGTTTAAATTGGCTATTAAGCGGCCTTTAATAGTTTCTTTATCTTCTTCAAAAAGATTTTTCTGGGAGGCTAGATCCTTCTTAACAAGCACTACCTTTGGCTTAGAAACCGAACCAACCCTAAAGATTACGTTATTGGAAGTACCAGTTAATCGATCCAAAATTTCCTTAACCTTACCCTGATAGCGAGTTTCGAGCCAATCCTTGGTATAAGAAGAATTACAGTCGACTTCCATTATTGAGTTGTTCACATTTATTATCGTTGTTTTATCCTTAAACCACGTTTGAAAGCTAGCCTTAGAAAGGGTGAGCTCAAGTTCTGCCAAACAAGCAGACCAAAGAGTTTTATTATCAATGTTTGGACTCATAAAGACTAAAGGTTGTTTGGCAGCTAAAATTAGTAGGGCCCTTCTTATGATAGATAACTACTGATTACTTTTTCAAGTCCCCAAAAAAGAGTCCTTACCACTATAAGATGGTAAAATTGACATCTTGTCTTTTTGGACTTAAACTGTTGGAGAATGAAAAGAACATATCAACCAAAGAAACTGAAAAGAGCCAGGAAACATGGATTTAGAGCAAAAATAAAAACTAAAGGCGGCCGAGCAGTATTAAAAAGAAGACGTTTAAAGAAGCGCCAGAAACTTACGGTTTAATGTTATCAAAACCAAACCGGTTAAATTTAAGCAGGGAATATTACAAAATAAAAAAAGGCAGCTTGTTTATTCAGACGCCAATCTTTAAAGTATTTTACGCTGAATCTGGCGATGTTCAACCAAGGATCGGTTTTGTTGTCAGCCACCATATTGGTAAAGCAGTAGTACGCAATAGAGTTAGAAGGTTATTAGCCGAAGAGGTTCGTAAGAACCTTTCTAAATTTCCTAAAAAAATGAAACTAGTTTTTATTGCTAAACACAATATAATAAGTTTGAAACATGGCGAAATTTCTACTTTCATTAATCAGGTTTTATCAAAAATACCTGAACCGAAATAACGTCTTTCTTAAGGGTACTTTTATTGCCGAGGCCGGTGGGGTTTGTCGATTCCGACCGACATGCTCGCAGTATACTTATCAAGCAATTGAGCGTTACGGATCTCTAAAAGGACTCTACTTAGGATTCCGGCGAATTTTACGCTGTCATCCTTGGAATGTTGGCGGTTACGATCCGTTAAAATAATCAGAAACCTGGGGAAAAACCAGATCTATTTACTATAAGATGAAAATATTAGCAGGTATTTGGAATAATTTTTTTTACGAACCAATTTTGTGGTTACTCACTATTCTTTATAATCTTAGTTTTCAAAATTTAGGATTGGCAATTATTATGGTAACTGTTCTTATTAGAGTGGCGTTGCTTCCCTTAATCTTACCTTCACTCCGTAGTGCGAAAAAAATGCAGGATTTGCAACCACAAATGGCCAATTTGAAACGACGTTTCGCTCACGATCGGAAAAAACACACCCAAGAACAACTTAGACTTTATAAACAGCACGGTATAAACCCAGCCGCCGGATGCCTACCTAATCTAGTCCAAATATTATTTTTAATCGCCCTTTACCAAGTGTTTTTTTCGACACTTAGTAGCGGATTTAACAAAGAGTTTCTTATTTGGGACCTGACAAAAAAAGATTCAACACTAATTTTGCCGATTCTGGCGGGAATTAGTCAGCTAATTCTTTCTAAAATGATGTTACCTAAAAATAGGACACCCGTTAAAGGTCAGGGAGGTATGGAGGAAGCGGTTTACTCTATGCAATCTCAGATGTTATACTTGTTCCCGATTATGACAGTTGTTATTGGTTGGCAATTCCCTTCGGGGTTAGTGCTGTATTGGTCAGTGACTACAATATTTTCAATAATCCAACAATACGGCGTTACCGGGGTAGGAGGATTAGAAAGTTGGCTAAGAGTAGTGAAAAAATAATTAATATTAGTGAAAAAATTGTTACCGAACTTTTTTCTAAACTAGGAATAGAAGCGTCCCACCAAATTTCTCTTGATTCCGAAGATAATATTCAAATTAAGTTAGAAAGCCCGGATTCAGGAATTTTAATTGGTTACCACGGTGATAATCTTTTTTCTTTGCAACTAGTTCTGTCTTTAATGATCAATAAGGCCTTAGGAGAAGAGTTGTGGAGGAAGGTTTTTTTAGATATATCTAGTTGGAAAAAAGACCGAGAAGAAATCCTTAAAGAAATGGTTAAAAAAGCCGTCGAGAGGTTAGGAACAAATGTTGTCGAGATTCCACTACCACCTATGTCTCCTCCTGACCGGCGGCTTATTCATATTTTTGTTCAGGAATATACGGACGTTATCAGCGAGAGTAATGGTGACGGCAGAGAACGCCACGTTGTGATTAAAAGAAAGAGCTAGAAAACCCTTAATTCTAAAAATGTTAAAGCATAATCTTGTAGTTTATTGTGATGGTGGAGCAAGAGGCAACCCAGGACCAGCCGCGGTTGGGGTTGTTATCTTCAACGGTGAGGGAAATCTGCGGGATAAATGCGGGAAATATATAGGAAAAACCACTAACAATGTCGCCGAATATGAAGGAGTGGTTACTGCTTTTGGGATTATTTTAGATTTAAAAGATATTAACCCTAAAAAAACTGATCTAACCTTTAATCTAGATTCAAGTTTAGTAGTAAACCAACTTAATGGCTTATATAAGATAAAAAAAGGACACCTGCGTGATTTATTATTCAAAATCCGCCATTTCGAACAAAATTTTCCTAAAGTGAGTTATAATCTTATTCCTAGGGAAAAAAACACCGAAGCAGATTTTTTAGTTAATCAGGCTCTTGATAATTATGAACGAACTTCGTGATTATTTAAATTTTCTTAAAAAAAATTCCGTTATTATTTTGCTCTTTGGTATTTTAGGTGTAGGTGCAGGTTTTTTTTACACTAGTAGTAAAGAAATAAATTATGAGGCGGTAGCGAATCTTTATATTATAAATACAGCCCAAGGACAGAATGAACGCTATTACACCTACGATGGTTACTATTCACAACTTGCCGCCAAAGAGTATACTGACACGTTAATAGGCTTGATTAAAAGCTTAGATTTTACAAGAGTAGTCGCTGCGGATATTGGTACGACACCTACGCAAATCGCCAGTTCACTAAGGGTAAGAAAAACCGCACCGGCAGTTATTAATCTTTCGGTAACAAATAAAGACGCAGAGGCCGCAAAAAAATTAGTAATTAAATTAACTACTGCTGTAAACGACAAAATTTCTTTTCTAAACCAGGGTTCTGATAACCCTCTAACTACTAAAACGCTTCAACCGGAACCTTTTGTAAATAAACTCCAGGAACCAATAAAAATTAACACTTTATTGGGAGCTTTTGTAGGAATGATAATAGCGATAGTTACTAGTGCGTTAATAACGTATTTGAAACCCAAAGATTAACAATATTTTTCCTATACTTGAAATTGAATTAAGAGTTTGTTAGACTTATTTTTGCATACATGGATAAAAAGCTTATGTATCAATTTCAAAAACAGTTTGGCAAATACTTAAACTGTAGTTGCAAAACTCCTCTTGATCTTGGGAAACTAGAAATTGTCTCCGAAACTGAAAATACAATATTAGCCCATTATCTTTGTCCTAATTGTGGTCGGGAGCAGACTTTAGCGGCTTCGGTGGGCATAATTGAAGAAGCGCAAAAGAAACAGCCATTCAACACTTTAACGAGCGATGATGTCTTAGATATAAGAGAAGAGTTGAAAAAAATAAAAGCAGGTCAACTTAAAAGCCTATTCAAGACTAATAAGAAAAACCAAACCCAGCCGGATATCGGGACCTCTTTTAAGGAAGAGTTGATTTAACGACCGCTTATTTATATAATACCTCCCTATGATTAGACCCAAATTAAAAGTAGAAGAGCGTAAGGTTTTAGGTAAAAAAGTAAAAAAGTTAAGACGAGAAGGATTAATACCAGCTAATATATTTGGTAAGGAAATTAAAACAACGGCGTTGCAGGTTGAAGGTAAGGAATTTAGTAAGCTATTTAAAGAAGTTGGCGAAACTTCTTTGGTAGATGTGAATCTAGGCGATAAGACACTGCCGGCCCTTATTAGCAATGTCCAAAAAGACCCCTTGAGTGGTCAGCCCCTACACATTGATTTTCACCAGGTTTCTCTAAAAGAAAAAGTGGAAACAAAAGTACCAATCTACCTTATGGGAGAAGCACCGGCGGAAAAAGCTGGTATTGGTTTAATTTTACAGACTTTACAAGAGCTGGAGATCGCGTGTTTACCGCAAGATATACCTCCCAAAATTGAAGTCGAAGTAGCCTCTTTAACGGAAGTTGGTAGCAGCCTCCATGTTAAGGATATAAAGTTAGACAAACAAAAAATTGAGGTTAAAAATAACCCCGAAGAAGTCGTTGTTAGCGTTCAAACTGCGGAGATGAAAGAAGAAGTAGAAGAAGTGGTAACAACCCCAGCAGAGGTAGAAGTCATCGAAGAAAAGAAAGAAGAGGGTAAGGAAGTCGAAGCTGAAACCGAAAAAACAGAGGAATTTCCAAAACAACCTTCTGAATAAACCCCTCTTAGATTCTATTTTTGATTTGGATTATTTTGCCTATTCAACCCGTTATTTATTAGCTCTTGGAGTTGTTTAGTAGGTTCGTAATTTGGATCTAGCGCTAATGTTTTAGTAATTGCTACTTTTGCCTTTTGGAGATCATTAAGCTGGTAATAAATAGAAGAGAGTTTTAACCAAGCGTCCCGCCAATTAGGTTCCCTTTCGGTTTCTCTCTCCCAAAAAACCACCTCTTCTTTTAATTTTTTGGGGGTTTCAAGAGCTAGAGGCATCTTACCAACCTCCATTTTGATTTTTCCATTCCTTCGGAAAACTTCTTCTGACAAACTGATAGAAAGTAAGAAGGTAAGAGTAATCAATATAAGGTAACCCTTTTTGGTAAATTTGAAGAAATTTTTAAATTTTAATCTCTGGGCCATTTAGTGAGCATTATTGGGCCGCTATTGCCTTTAAACCGTTGCCAAAGTTCTTCAGTAATAAAAGGCATAAAGGGGTGCAAAATAATTAAACAAGTTTCCAAAACCTGCTCTAAGGTGGCTTGAGCGTGGGAACGGCGTTTCTTTGCTTTTTCAATATAAATATCAGCAAATTTGTGCCAAACGAAGTCGTAAAGAGAGTGAGCTGCTTGACCAAAACGGTAATTTTCTAAATCTTGGGTTACTATTTTCGTGATTAGGTTTAGGTCCTTTAAGATCAACTTATCATCATTATTTCCTTTACCTTTAACCTTGGTTCTTTCAGATAGTACAAAACGGCTGATATTCCAAAGCTTGTTAGCGAAATTTCTGGCCGCAATAATAGCATTTTCACTAAATTTAATATCTTGCGTACCGGTGTTTATGTACATTAACCCAAACCTGGTTGCGTCAGCCCCGTACTTTTCGATTAAATCAAGTGGGTCTATACCAGTTCCAAGAGACTTACTCATTCTTTTGCCCTCAATATTAAAAATAGTCGGGTGGACGTAAACTTTACTAAAAGGTTCTTTACCCATAAACTCTAAACCAGAAAAAACTAGGCGACTTACCCACAAATTAATAATATCCCTAGCCGTGGAGAGAACTGTAGTTGGATAAAAATATTTAAGGTCGGCGGTTTTTTTAGGCCAACCAAAAACCGTAAATGGCCAAAGAGCTGACGAGAACCAAGTATCTAAAACGTCCTTTTCCCCAGGCAAAGGAATTTTATGTCCCCACCAAATTTGTCTTGAGATATTCCAATCTTTTAAATTCTTTAGCCAATTTAAATAAACTTTAGACCACTTTTTGGGGATAAAGGTTACCGCCCCCTTTTTAACGGCGTTAGCGGCGAGAGGCGCTAATTTATCCATTTTCAAAAACCACTGCTTGGAAACTAAAGGCTCAACTACGCTGTTACAGCGGTAACAGGTAGGCATAGAAATTTGATATTCCTCTTCCTTTTCTAAGAAAGCCCCTTTTTTTAGATCTTCTAGAATCTTTTCTCTAGCTTTTACCTTGTCTAAATTAGCATAAGGACCACCTTCTTTGGTGATTTTTCCTTCCTCATTAATTACCTTTATTAAAGGTAATTGATGGTGGCTAGCAATTTCAAAATCAATTGGGTCGTGGGCCGGAGTAACTTTGACAGCCCCGCTACCAAGGTCTTTATCGACTAGAGAATCAATTACAATTGGTATTTCTCGACTAAGTAGCGGTAAAATAACCAATTTGCCCTTCAAAGAGGCATGGCGACTGTCCTTGTTGTGAACAGCGACGGCGGTATCACCGAGCATAGTTTCGGGTCGGCTGGTGGCTACAGTCACAAAACCACCGTCCTTAATAGGGTATTTAATAAAATAAAGTTTACCTTTGGTTTCAACATGGATAATTTCTAAATCGGAAAGGGAAGTGGCACAGCGGGAACACCAATTAATAATTCGCTCACCTTTGTAAATCCATCCCTTCTTATAATAATGGAGAAAAGCGGTTTCTACTGCCTTGACGTAAGCGGGATCCATTGTATAGATAAGGCGACTCCAATCAGCACTAATCCCGAGTTTCTTAAACTGGTTGAGGATTTCAAAACCGTATTTTTCCCGCCACTCCTTTACTTTTTCAATAAATTGCTCTTTCCCTAAGTCGAGACGCGTTTTACCTCTCTTTCCTAATTCTTTTTCCACTACCACTTGAGTAGCAATTCCAGCATGATCAGTTCCGGGGACCCAAAGGGTAACTTCTCCTTGCATTCTTTTGTAGCGGATTAAAACATCTTGAATTGTTAAATTCAGGGCGTGTCCCATATGCAAAGAACCAGTAATATTTGGTGGAGGCATTACAATGACAAAAGGTTTTTTATTTCTAACTATTTTAGCTTTAAAGTATTGGTTTTTTAACCAATCTGAGTAAATTCTTTCCTCAACATCTTTAGGATCGTAAACCTTATCCATTGAGCCAATTATATACGTATCGGTTATTAAGAGCAATTACTTTAAGTAAGGGAATAATTTAAAAATGAAGACCGGGGTCGGTTTTTATTTTTTGCCAGGCAACTGGTTTGTAGTTAAAATAAGCCGCTGCCGCAATCATCGCCGCGTTATCGATGGACAGACCAGGACCAGCGGCTATCACCTTACCAGTAAAAGCCATCTGCATTTTTTTGCGCAACCGCTGATTTGCCGCAACCCCGCCAGCTAAAACAACCTCGGTCACCTTGAATTTGTTAGCTGCTTTTACGGTTTTTGTAACTAGAACGTCAACTATGGCTTCCTGAATACTTGCCGCCGCATCAGGAATGGCTAGAGATTCTTTATTTATCGTTTTAATACTATTGGTAACGGCGGTTTTTAAGCCGGAAAAAGAAAAATCAAAATCGCCAGAGTCGATCATCGGTCGAGGAAAATTAAACGCTTTCGGGTCACCGCTCTTGGCAAACTTCTCAATCTCTGGACCTCCAGGATAGAAAAGTCCTAGAAGCCTGGCAGTCTTATCAAAGGCTTCACCAGCCGCATCGTCCCGGGTACCGCCTAGCCAAAGATAACTACCGTGGTTTTTTACTAAAAGCAGGTCAGTGTGAGCCCCACTAACCACTAGCGCGATAAAAGGGAATTTTGGAGACTCTTGTTCTAGGAAACAGCCGTAAATATGACCAATTAAGTGGTTTATAGGTACGATTGGCTTTTTCCAAGCAAAACTCAATGTTTTGGCGGCTTCAACACCAACTAACAAGGAACCAATTAAACCAGGACCGACGGTTACCGCAACAGCATCAATATCATTGTTGGAAAATCTGGAGAAACGAAATGTTTCTTCTAAAACAGGAATTAATGCTTTGACTTGTTCTCGGGCCGCAGTTTCGGGAATTATGCCACCAGTTTTAGAATGCAATTGGGCAGAAGAAGAAACAACATTGGCCAAAATTTTTGTTCCGTCGAGAACTACCGCCGCCGCAGTTTCATCACAACTAGTCTCAATGCCTAAAATTTTCATCCAAACTAATTGTACTTTATCCGATAGTACTTGACAATGCTTGACTGCTTTGCTATAATGCTCCTAGTTTTCAAAAGGCTGAAACGGTTGAGCCTGGTTCGGAGTAGAGGGGTCTTCTATACCCCTAGGTCTCTACGGAGGCCACTGTAAGGACCCAGAGCAAAAGACCGTGGAAGCGTATCGGAGAGGATCTGGCCGGGTGGTCAAGGAAACAGCGCTTAAGCGCGAAAGGAGAAGGCCATATATGTGTGTGGTGAGTAACCGGTCGAGTTTCGAAAAGCTCAACGTCTTCGACCCGGTCTCCGTCAGCGCCGGCGCCATCAGCCCGACCTGAGGTGACCATCATCGTTGGCCAGGTAACCTGATGGTGTAGTCCATAGGATCCTGGTCAAGACAAGCCCGCTGGGAGGAAAATCGCTACTCGAGATGATCAGAGCGAATAACCTTCTCCCAGCGGGCCTCTTACTTTTATAGACACTTTTAAACAGGCTGTTTTGGCGGCATTAAAAATTTCTTAGACTCTAAATCCAGGTCAACAAAACTATCCGCCTCACTAATTAATTTAGCACTGGTACTTTTCCCAAAACCAATCACCTCAACTCGGTGTCCCTGGTTTCGTAAATACTCTAGGGCTGGTACGTAATCTCCGTCTCCAGAAACTAAAACCATAACGTCTAGTTTTGGTCCTAGCCGGATCATATCGATCACAATGCCTACGTCCCAGTCACCTTTTTTTACTCCTCCGGGAAAAATTTGAATATCTTTAGTCTTTACTTCAAAACCACTTTTTTCCAAAGCCTCAAAAAAAGTTTGCTCTTCGGGTATATCAGCCTTTATCACGTAAGCTAAAGCTCTTATTAACTGACGAGAATTAACTCCGGTTTCTAAAATTTTAGAAAAATTAACTCTAGCTCCGTAAATATTGCGGGCACTATAATATAAATTTTGAACATCAACAAAAACACCGATCCGCTGATTTATATTTCTCAAATACCTTCACCTCCTGTTCCAATTAAATAAATTGCTTGCCAAGGTTGATAATGAGTAACAAAATCTTCTTTTGAAACTAAATTACCCTCCTTATAAATTTTTCTTGAAAAAATAGTATCGGCTCCCCAAGCCTCAAAATCAACCTGCTTTTTTGCACCGACCGGTAAACTTACATCTTCTTGGAAAGAAGGAAATGGTGGGGGAACTAAGTTCTTAACAATTGGTTTGCTAATCTCAACAACCCGATTGTCAGCAGTACCGTATATTTCAAAAGCTAGAAACGAGCGGGCTAGATCAATTCTTCTCTGAATCAACAAATAATTCGGAGTGTCGTTTTTAAATTTTAAATCCGAAGCGGGAAAATAAACTGAAGCATCAATTCCCGGAGGGGAATCCAGTTCGTAATAGCCAACTCGGTAGGCGTGGGGATGGCGTTCAACAACCGGCAGACCAGCGTTTAAGATAGCTCTAAAAAGGGTAGTTGAAACCTGACAAATTCCGCCACCGATCCCAATTCGCGTCCGGCCATTTATAATAATGTAAGCTTCTCTAAAACCAGTGGTGGCTTCAACATCACCAATCGCTTTGTGCATCGAAAAAGTTTCTCCCGGCGCAATTAAAACGCCGTTTAATCTTTCTGATCCAAGTTTTATGTTATGAACTCTTCCCTCACCACTACCGCCAAATTTTGATTCTCCCTTGCCAATAAGTTCTTTTATACCCAAATCATTGACGTTTTCGATAGTCACAGCGGGGCTGGTAATTTTCACCGGTAAATCAAGCGTTTTCTCCTCACCACTAAGAGAATTACTGATTAAGGCAGCCAATAAATCAGCATCAACCTCTCTACCTTCTTGATGGGGTACAAAATTGGCGACCCTTCCTCCCTGAAATTCAAAACGGGCGTTAATCGCCGGTTGATTGATTTCTTGGGTGATTTTGGTCACGTAATCTTTTACCGCGGCCGTATTTATCTGGACAAGTTGGTTTGATTTTGGAGAGGTTAACGAATAAATTTTCTGTACTTGTATTGTGTAATTGGCAGTTTTTATTTTGAAAGCAGAGGAAGAGTCTCCAGAATCTAAACTGATAAACTTCTCTAGCTGCGTTTTATCTAATTTCCAAATTTTATTTCCCAATCGCAACGTTAATTTAGTGTTAAAAATCTTTTTGATGTCTTCTTGGGCAGCGATAACATCGGCTTCAGAGACAGTTGGTTCAACGATCCGAAGCTGACCAACCACTAAGGAAGAAAAATTTTTACTAGATTTTAATAAGGCGTTTTTTAAACCGGTTTTATCCAATTTTACGCCATTTTCCCCACCTTTAACGACAAAATCTTTTCCATTGAAGCTAAAAGTAGCGTTTCTCGGAGCAACTTCAAACTGGGAACTTAAGTTATCTAAAAACTCGCTAATTTTTGCTTCATCAATATCCAAAGAAACCTCAATTTGTTTCTTACCAAAAAAAACCTCTAAAAATTGCCCAGTTGCCAGAAAAATATTTGAATCACGACCGAACCTAAAGGCCTCTTTAAGTGTTGCCTTGGTATTAAAATCTATTCCGGCGTCTTCGGGTTTAAAATTTTCTTGGTAATTGTATACTTTTAAAGTAAACCCTTCTTTTTTAAAACTAGTTACTTTTTGAATTACCCTTTCTTCAGCCAGCTCTAAATTTTGCGACCCCAGATTTATATTAGCGGCAAAAATATTTGGATAGATCCTTTCCCTAAAGACGTAAAAAAGGAGAAAAGTAAGGCACAAGAGGGCAAATAGAACAACGTAAAAAGATGTTAGAAACCGACCCTGTAGGTAAAAACCAGTGGATAAGTTTTTACTAATGGGTACTTGGTCTCTAATTTTCTTAGCCATATTTTTAAGTTGAAACTACTCCTACCTTATGATACCATTTATAGGTTAATGAGCCAAAAAATTCGTAAAGCAATAATCCCAGCGGCCGGCTACGGAACCAGGTTCTTGCCAGCTACCAAAGCAATGCCGAAAGAAATGCTTCCAGTAGTGGATAAACCAATTATCCAATACGTTGTTGAGGAAGCAGTCGAGAGCGGAATCGAAGATATAATTATTGTTACCGGAGCAAACAAAAGGGCAATTGAG
>Ga0209541_10001629_pt1 | contig 44169 bp, 53 predicted proteins | sample RifCSPlowO2_01_FD_184027 | JGI IMG/M metagenome (GOLD analysis project Ga0209541, IMG submission 184027) | Groundwater microbial communities from Rifle, Colorado - Rifle CSP2_plank lowO2_0.1 (SPAdes) (version 2) | ecosystem: Environmental > Aquatic > Deep subsurface > Groundwater | place...
ATCTCTTCTTCTTGCTGAAAAAATAAAACTATCGAGTGTTAAAGCGTTTTTACAAAGAGAAGGATTTAATGAATCAACAGTAGGAGAAGACGGCAGTTCTCCTACGTCTACCCCATATGACATAGCACTTTTTTTTGAGAAATTATATAAAGGAAAACTTGCAAATCCGCAAGATACAAGTAAAATGTTAGATCTTTTAAGCAAACAAAAACTTAACGATAAATTGCCTAAATACTTACCGTCCGAAGCTATAGTTGCTCATAAAACAGGCGAGATAGGCTTTTTTACACATGACGGAGGTATTGTTTATGGGCCAAAGAGCGATTACATTATCGTGGCTTTATCCAAAAGTGATTTGCCCGCCGCTTCTGAAGAACGAATAGCAGATATATCTAAAAAAGTATACGATTATTTTGAGAATTAATTTTTGCTGATTTTCAAGATGAGTTAATATAGTTTCTATTTCCTTCTCGGCTTTACTGTCGGTTTCAAAATCATGTTCTGCCCGAAGTTCGGCATGCTTGCCTTGAATGTTTTGCCCAATCATTATAAGAAGATGAAGCTGAATAAATGTTATTAGGCTCTTTCATCTTTTTTTAATATATTTCTCTTCGATTTTTTTCAACTTATCACCAACTGCTCTTTCTATATTTACTCCTGCTGCTTGGGCAAGCTGGATTGTTGTTATTATAACATCGGCAAATTCTTCGTAAATGTTTCTCTTATCAAATTTTTCAAGCTTTGATCTTCTTTGAAGTTTTAAAATAGATAAAATATCATTACATAATTCTCCGACTTCTTCGTTAAGTTTTACTGTCTTTGTCAGAATTTCTTTTTCCGTCTGTGAATAAAGTCTATAATGAGGTCTTGTTTTTTCGTTTAAAACTCTTATTTTCGCCTGAAGATTTTTAAGATTCATAATTCAATTATACCATTTTAATTCCTATTTTATTGCAAAAGAAATTTTCATAACCTACAATAAGTTCATGAAAGAGGTAAAGTTTGAAGAGTCCTGGAATAAGAAGAAAGTAGGCATTACGCTTATAATTCTTCTACTTTTGGTAGGGAGCGCAGTTTATTTATTAAGAAACAGCCTCTTCTTTGATACCAAATCCGAACGAGCTCAAAATCAAAAGGTTTTATCGGCGTCTGATCAAAGTCTTGAAGACATTATCCAAAGACAAGTCCAGGCAATAAAACAGCAAGCGGCAAATATAAATGTTGAGGAGATAGCGTCTTCATCACCTCAGATTCAAAACTTAATAAACGATCTTAAGGCTCTGCAAAACTTACCAAGCAGCAAAGTAAAAGAAGCATGCTTTAAAATTTGCAGCGGATTATAAAATGAAAAAGATTAAAAAAATTTTTTCTGTTTTAGGTCCGGGATTTATTACAGGTGCATCAGATGACGATCCATCCGGTATTGCTACTTATTCCCAAACAGGAGCTTTGTTTGGGTTTGCCCAAGCATGGACAGCTCTTTTTTCTTTTCCCCTTATGGCAGCAATCCAAGAAATGTGCGGAAGAATCGGTCTTGTTACCGGAAAAGGTCTTGCCGGCGTAATAAGACTTCATTATCCTAAAAAGGTTCTTTATCTTACTGTTTTTCTTCTTCTTTTTGCAAATACTATAAATATTGGAGCAGATCTTGGAGCAATGGCTGCCTCGGCCCAGCTTGTATTTGGTTTTCCTTTCATCTTTTGGTTGATTGGCATGGCTGTTTTAACGTTGGTTCTTGAAATTTTTGTTTCTTACAAAACTTATTCCAAATATCTTAAATATTTAGCTTTTGCCCTTTTATCTTATATTGTCGCTGCTTTTGCAATAAAGATTGACTTGAAGGAAGTTTTTATTTCTTTGATTATTCCCCATATAGAATTTAGCAAAACTTATATCTTTAATGTTGTTGCGATTTTGGGAACAACAATTTCTCCTTATCTTTTTTTCTGGCAGGCAGATGAGGAGGTAGAAGAAGAAGTTTCGCATCATAAACTGCGAAGAATGGGAGCAGGGCAGCCTAGAATAACCCCTAAAGATATATCAAGACTGCGCCTTGATACTGTAGTAGGAATGTTTTTTTCAAACCTGGTAATGCTTTTTATAATAATAACAACAGGCGCAACACTTTTTACTCATGGTATAACTAAAATCAATAGCGCATCTGATGCGGCTCTTGCTTTAAGACCATTAGCAGGCGATTATGCTTTTCTTCTTTTTGCTTTGGGAATTATCGCAACAGGACTTTTGGCATTACCAATTCTTGCAGGTTCTGCCTCTTATGCGGTTTCTGAGTCTTTTGGATGGAGAGAAGGTCTGTATCAAAAACTCAAAAGAGCTCATGGATTTTATGGGGTTATAACAATAGCAACTTTAGTTGGACTTTTGATCAATTTTATTGGAATCGATCCGATCGTGGTGCTTTATTACACCGCGGTAATAAATGGTATAATAGCTTCTCCTCTTATTATAATGATTCTTTTTATTGCAAATAATAAAAAAATTATGGGAGAGCGAACGAATAGTCCTTTTCTTAATATCTTAGGGGTAATTACAGCTTTTATTATGGGATTATCTACAATAATTCTAGTTTTTAGCTTTTTTATTAAATAAATTATGGATGAGTTAAGGCAGAGAGCAAAAAAACTCCTAGGTAGTCTCAATATAGAAGAAAAAAGAAAAGGAGTGCGATTAATCGAGGCTCAAAGTTCTGATCCTTCTTTTTGGCAAGATCAAAAATCGGCTGCATTAAAAATGAAAGAGTTAGCGGGTCTTCAAAAAGAAATAAGTGATGTGGAAAAACTTAAGGAACTTATTTCAAATAATAATCTTAGGCAAGCAAAAAAACTTATTGAGGAGCTTGAAGTTCTAATATATTTGTCCGATCTATATGACTTGCGTCCTGCGATTGTCTCTATTCATGCAGGCCAAGGCGGCGTTGAAGCAATGGACTGGGCTCAAATTTTATTTAGAATGTATACAAGATATTTTGAGCGAAAAAACTGGAGTTTTGAAAAACTTGACGAGACTTTAGGCGAAGAGGTAGGAATTAAAAGCACGACGCTTTCTGTAAATGGCAAATATGCATACGGATATTTAAAAGGCGAGGCAGGAGTTCATAGATTAGTTAGACTTTCTCCTTTTAACGCAGATAAGTTAAGACACACTTCCTTTGCCTTAGTTGAGGTTATGCCGGATTTAGGAGAAGAGGAAAAACTTGATATAAAAGAAGAAGATCTTAACTGGGAATTTTATAGGGCAAGCAGTAAAGGCGGGCAAAATGTTCAGAAAGTTTCAACAGCAGTGAGGTTAAGGCATAAGCCTTCGGGAATTGTGGTAACTGCGCAAAGTCAAAGATATCAGGCGCAGAACAGAGAATATGCGCTAAAACTCTTAAAAGCAAAGCTTTGGCTTTTAAAAGAAGAAGAAAGAAAAAAGGAAGAGCAAAAATTAAAAGGCGGATATAAAACTCCCGGCTGGGGAAATCAGATCCGGTCTTATGTTTTACATCCTTACCATATGGTGAAAGATTTAAGGACCGGTTTTGAAACCTCGAATACGGATGCGGTCTTAAACGGCGAAATAGACGGATTTATAGAAGAGGAGTTAAGAAAGTTTTAAGATTTGCCAAAACGAAGGAAATGTGCTTTACTATGGATAGGAGGTGAGGTTAGTTTAGTGGAAGAAGAACAAAAATCAGAATCGGAAAAACAGCCTTTAATGAACACCTTCGACAATAAAGAAGGTTCTTTTTTAACTGCGAAATTATTAGTCGCTTTATTATTAATTGCTATTTTGGGTGTTGGGAGCGGTTATCTTTTGTCTAAAAAGGGAAGTATTTCGGAGGTTAATCTAAAGGGAGGTAAAACTTCCTCAAGTGTCTCAAAGGGAACAACTGTGGGATCAAGCGACACTAAAACCTTCAGGGACACAGCAGAAGGAGTTTTAAAAATAGGAGGAATTGACGGAGAGGGGCAGTTCCATCTTCAAAGGCCTGGAGGCGAGAGTCAAAATGTGTATCTTACGTCCTCTATTGTGGACTTATCTCAATACATAGGCAAAAAAGTTAAGGTTTGGGGAGAAACTCATAAAGCACAACGCGCAGGTTGGCTCATGGATGTTGGCAGACTAGAAGTTCTATAATCTGCCAATATATCTTCGGATTTATGATCAAATTAGATAAAGTTTCTAAAAAATTCGGTACCGGAGATTTTGGACTTATCGATATAAACTTGTCGGTTGATAAGAAGGAATTCGTTTTTTTGGTTGGCCCAACAGGTAGTGGAAAAACAACAATCTTTAGACTCTTAATAAGAGAAATTCTTCCGAGTGAGGGAACAGTCATAGTTAATGATTGGGATTTAACTAGGCTTCCAAAACATCAGGTTTCCCACCTAAGAAAAAAAATAGGTGTGGTCTTCCAGGATTTAAAACTTTTATTTGATAGAACTGTTTTTGAAAATGTAGTAATGCCTTTGGAAGTTACGGGAGTAAAGATGGAAGAAGCAAGACAAAAAGTTGAAGAAGTCTTAACCCAGGTTGGGATAATAGAACATAAAGATAAATTTCCTATTCAGCTCTCAGGCGGCGAGCTTCAAAGGACTGCTATTGCAAGAGCCCTTGCTCTTTCTCCTGAAATACTTTTGGCCGATGAGCCGACAGGAAATTTGGATTCTGCGACTTCCTGGGAGATTGTAAAGCTCTTGTCAGACATAAACGAGGAAGGTACCACCGTAATAATGGCTACTCACAATGTCGATATTGTGAAAAACCTTTCAAAAAGAGTAATTGGTCTTGAAAAAGGCAAATTAGTAAGAGATGATAAAAAGAAGGATAATAAATGACCCATTCGGGACATTCGGCTGAGCTCAGTCGAAGCCCAAGCTCAGGGTCATGCTGAATAGAATTGAAGTATGAAATTTATAAAATCAAGTCTTCGAAATATCAGGCGCTCTCCATATCAGGCAATGGCCGCGGTACTTATAATGATGCTTACTTTTTTGACCATATCTTTTTTCACTTTTCTTCTTTCAGGGTCATCGCGGGTCATCAATTTTTTTGAATCAAAACCCCAGGTTACAGCTTTTTTCAAAAATGAAGCAAAGCAAAGTGATATAAATGCACTTGAAAAACAGGTTAAAAATACCGGAAAGGTTGCCTCTTTGAAATTTGTTTCAAAACAAGAGGCGCTTAAAATTTATAGGCAGCAAAATAAAGACGACCCCCTTCTTTTGGATTTGGTAACAGCAGATATTTTACCTGCCTCGCTTGAGATTTCTGCTTATAGAATAAATGATCTCTCCGGAATATCTGAGATGCTTAAAGAATCGTTGGTTGTTCAAGAGGTTATTTTCCAAAAAGATATTGTAGCTACTCTTGTTTCTTGGACAAGTGCTGTTCGAAAAATCGGAATCGGCTTGATAGCTGTTCTTTCTTTGGTTTCAATTTTTATAATGGTGACAATTATAGGAATAAAAATCTCTCAAAGGAAAGAAGATATAGAAATAATGCGTCTTATCGGAGCATCTAATTGGTATATAAGATGGCCGTTTCTTTTTGAAGGAATGTTCTATGCGGCTTTAGGAGCTGTAATTGGATGGATGATAGCCTCTTTTGCGCTTTGGTATTCAACGCCGTTTTTATCGTCTTTTCTAAAAGGAATCCCAATCCTGCCTATTTCTCCCGTCTTTCTTCTTAGGGTATTATTGGCAGAGCTGATTCTTGCCATAATATTAGGTTTTCTTTCAAGCTTTTTGGCAGTTCTTAGATATCTTAGGTAATATGACTTATGGTAATTGGAAGAAAAAATCTTGTAATGTTGGTATTTTTACTTTCGCTTTTGGTTTTCATTTTTCAATTTAAAGAAATTGCAACTTCCCAAACCGAAACCTCAACACCAACCCCAACCCCAACCCCTACACCCTCACAAGATAATTCGCAGGCTGTAAGGGATTTACAGAATCAAATCAACGATTTACAGAATAAAATCACCGATTTGCAAAAGCAAGGAAAAACTCTTTCGTCCCAAATAGCAGTAATGGACAGCCAAATTAAATTGACTCAACTTAGAATAGATTCAACCAAACAGAGAATAACAGACATTACTCTTGATATAGATACTGCTAATAAGAAAATTTCAACTCTTCAAAATTCCTTGGTAAAACTAACAGGAGTTCTCATAAATAGAATTGTTGCGACCTATGAGGTTGGTGCCGTTCAGCCATTTCATATACTTCTATCTTCCAATAATGTTTCCAATTTTTTCTCAAGACTTAACTACCTAAAGATAGCCCAAGAACACGATAAGAGACTTATTTATGACACAACTCAGGCAAAAAATGATTACGCAAATCAAAAATCAATTTTTGAGGATAAGAAACGTCAGGTTGAAGCTCTTAAGGCAAAGCTTGAGGCTTATACTACAGAGCTTGATCAGGAAAAGAAAGATAAACAGGCATTGCTTGCTATTACCCAGAATAGCGAATCTATCTATCAGCAGAGGCTTGCGGCGGCACTTGCAGAACAGAGAGCGATTCAGCAAATTGGTGCCGGCGGAGGAAATGTAATAAGTGTAGGACAAGTCAAGGAAGGTGATGTGATAGCATATGTCATTAGCGGCAGATCTTCGTGCTCTTCTGGTACTCATCTTCATTTCGAAGTTCGAAAAGACGGAGGATTACAAGATCCGAGCCAGTTTCTTTCAAATAAAAGTGTTACTTTTGAAAACTCTCCAGATGGATCTTTTTCTTTTGGGGGATCATGGAGCTGGCCAATCTCAGATCCTATTTATATAGAGCAGGGTTATGGAATGACGTATTGGGCAAGAATTGGATGGTATGGCGGAGGACCACATACCGGAGTAGATATGTATTCAAGCTCTTCTTTGGCAGTTAGAGCGGTAAAAGACGGAGAATTATTCCGCGGGAGTATTGCGTGCGGAGGAGGAAGCCTTCTATTTGCAAGAGTAGACCAAAGCGACGGAATACAAACATTTTATCTGCATGCGCTTCCTTAAATGAAAATTTCAGTTATCTTTATTTATTTTTTTTTATTTCTTTTTATTTTTTTGCCTCAAAAAGTTTTAGCTGGAGATGTAGTAATAAATGAATTCCTGGTGGATCCTGATTCAAGTCAATGGGTGGAGCTATACAACAAGGGGACAACCCCAATCGATATAGGTAGTTGGTTTATTGATGACAATGGAGGATCACAGAAATTTACGATACCAAGCGGAACATTGATTAATCCTTCTGAATATAAAATTTTTGAGAGTGGTTTTTTTAATCTAAACAGAACAACCGCCGATACAGTTCAATTACTTAATGGAACATCACTTGAAGACAGTTACTCCTATACAACTGGACCAGGTTCGAATAAATCTTACGGACGTGATATCGACGGGGTTGGAGAGTGGGCCATTTTCAATAATCCAACAAAAGGCAGTACAAATAATTTGTCAGCTCCAATGTCTGTTCCGACGTCTACTTCTGCTCCAACACCAACTCCTTTGCCCAGCCCAACTTCTATTCCTACATCTAAACCACCTTCTACAAAGTCTTCAGCAAAAACAGTAGTTTCGCCAACGTCTACGCAGAAAATTCCTCTTTCAAGTCCTTCCCAGGGAAAAATTTTAAGCACGACAGCGAGCACTAAGGTAAATATTCCAACTTCGGTTCTCGGACAGAGTACGAAAAGCGCAACTGCAACACCATCTGCTGGCGCTACTAACTCAAATAAGGAAGTAAAAATACTAGAGAGCAATCAAAATAATATTTTCAAGATTCTTATCGGGGTAGGAAGCATTTTTATTCTTGCTTGTGGTATACTTCTCTTTCGGTATTTTAAGAATAAAAAGATCGGTAATGAATAAAACAAAACAGAACATTTTCATTACAAATAATTCTGGAGAAACTCAAAACCTAGGTGAGAATTTTGCAAGGAGTATCCTTGCCAGCCTCGTGCAAGGAGTATCTTTGTCAAGAAGCGGAGTTGTTGCTCTTTATGGAAATCTTGGCAGCGGAAAAACAACTTTTGTGCAAGGGCTGGCGAGAGGATTTGGCATCAAAAAAAGAATTATTTCCCCAACTTTTATTATTGTCCGTCAATATAAAGTTTCACCTCTGAGGAGTCCATTCGGCCACCTCGGAGGTGGCGAAGGCATCAGACCTTCGACTCCTCCAAGGTGTAACACTTTTTATCATGTCGATCTCTATCGAATTGAAAATCAACGAGAAATTGAAGGACTGGGATTAAGAGAAATTTTGGAGGATCAAAACAGTGTTGTTGCGATTGAATGGGCAGAGAAAATGAAAAGTCTGTTGCCAAAAAAAAGTTGGGATATAAAATTCGAAGATTTGGGAAGGAATAGAAGAAAAATAACAATCAATCAAAAATTATGAAAGACAACATAAAACAAGCAATAAAAATATTAAAACAGGGTGGTATTGTTATTTTTCCCTCTGACACGACCTTTGTTATTAGTTGCAGGATGGATAATAATAAAGCAGTAAGAAAGTTATTCAAGATTAAAAAAAGATCAAAAAACAAAGCAGTCTTGGTTTTGGCTGATAGTCTTAAAATGGCACAGAAATATGCATGGCCGATTAGTAAAGATGTTAAGAACAAACTTATTAAAAAATTCTGGCACGGGCCTTTAACAATTGTACTAAAAGCCAATCTACAAAAAGTAAGCTCTCTGGTTAGGGGAGGTGGGACAACTTTGGGAATAAGAGTTCCAAATCATAAGACTGCACTGCTTTTAATAAAAGAGGTTGGAGTTCCTCTTTTGGGGCCTTCTGCAAATTTCCAGGGAAAAAAAACACCTTTTAGATTCGAGGATTTAAATCCTGATTTAATTTCGCAGGTGGATCTTCTTTTATCGGGGAATACAGGAAGTTATAAAAAACCCTCTACGATTATTGACTGTTCGGTCAAGCCTTGGAAAATTTTAAGACAGGGAGCGGTTAAATTAGATTTATGAATATATTAGTCATTGATACGTCAGACAGTTCAAATATAAAAGTAGGACTAAGAGTCAATAATCAAGAATACAAAATAAATCAGAAGATGAAAAGGGCTCAAGTTGTTCTAAGGCTTATAGATAAACTTTTAACAAAACATAAACTCAGTATTTATGACCTCAATAAAATAAAAGTAAATACCGGGCCAGGCTCTTTTACGGGACTTCGAGTTAGTATTTCAATTGCCAATGCCCTGGGGTTTTTTCTAAAAATTCCTATAAATGGAAAAAAAGTTGGGGAATTAGCTCACCCAAAATACAAATGATATACTAATATAGATGAAAGAAATCTTACATCATCTTTTTATACCGCGGGAATCCAACAATTACAGAGTAAAACTACTGCATCAAACAACATTATTACTGTTTATAGTATTTTTTATTATAGGGGGTTTATTGCTGAATTTAACAAAAACCAAATATCCCTCTGTGCTTGGTATTTCAACAAATGTAACCTCGGAGCAACTAATAACATTAGTAAATCAAAAAAGACAGGAAAACGGACTCCCTCCTTTATCATTTAGCCCAGAACTTGCAGTAGCAGCTCGAGATAAAGCCAATGATATGCTTTCAAAAAACTACTGGGCACATAACTCCCCTGATGGAAAAACCCCTTGGGAGTTCTTTAAAGAGGCTGGATACAACTATGTTTATGCAGGAGAAAATTTAGCAAGGGGATTTAATACGAGCTTGGATGTTACAAATGCCTGGATGGCAAGCCCAACCCACCGAGCAAATATGCTATCTTCGAATTATTCAGATGTTGGATTTGCAGTTGTTACAGGCAACTTAAGCGGAGAGGAAACTGTTCTTGTGGTAGAAGAGTTTGGAAATAGGGCCTTAGCAGCTTTATCCCCACAAGGTGAGAGCAGGTCGTTATCTAGTAGCTCAAATAATTCTCAGGAAATTACGTTAAAAAAAGAAGTAGCTGTAAATCCAAACAGATCTGTTCAATCTTCCCTTAAAGCAAGTCCTCCTTCTGGAGTTAAAAACTTGCCGCTTGTCGATAGCCTGCATCTTACGACTAATATAGTAAACTTTATTATTTTAATGTTTATTCTTGCTTTGATTTCAGAAACAATAATTTTGGAAAGGCGCAAAATTGTCAGCTTTGCAGAGCATAATCCAGACCATATACTCTTTTTAATATCTGTTCTATTGATGATCGTTATTTTAGGGAGAGGAGTTATATTGTAATGTATATTAAAAGTAACAATATAGATCTTGAATATTATATTTCTCTTATATTTATACTATCCCTTGGTCTATTTTTTATTATTTTAGCCTCACCAAATAAAAACCTTCAATTAATACTTGTTTTATTAACAACCCTTTTTTACATAGTTTTCGGCTTAGCTCACCATTTGATAAACCATGATTTAAATATTAAAGTTGTGGTACAATACGTAATCATTGGCGCTTTGGGCGTCACAGTTATTTTTTTCTTCTTAAAAGGAGGACTTGGACTATGATCCTTCGGCAAGCTCAGGGTCATATTGACCATTCGGCCTCGAGCTCATGGCCGAGAGGGGAATTCGAAATATGAAAGGTGTAATTTTAGCAGGAGGCCTTGCCACAAGACTTAGGCCGTTAACGCAGGTTACAAATAAACATCTGCTTCCCGTATTTAATAAGCCAATGATTTTTTATCCACTTGAGGCTATGCAACAGGCAGGAATCAAAGAAGTTCTTTTAACAAGCTCTCCGGATCATTCAGGACATTTTGCAAACTTGCTTGGTTCAGGCGAAGAGTTCAATTTAAGACTTTACTATGCAATTCAAAAAAATCCAAAAGGAGGGATCGCCGATGCGATTTCTTTTGCCGAAGAATTTGCAAAGGATGAAAAAATACTAGTGATTCTAGGAGATAATATTTTTAAATTTAATTTAAAAATAATTGCAGAAAAATTTGAAAAAAAGCAAAAAGGAGCAATGGTTTTCGGAATTAAGATAAATACAGATTCAAAACAATACGGTGTTATAGAAATAGAAAAAAATGGAAAAGTCATATCAATTGAGGAAAAACCAGAAACTCCAAAATCCAATATAGCCCAGACCGGAATCTATATGTATGACAATAGAGTTTTTGAATTTATTAAAAAAATTAAGCCTTCCGTAAGAGGTCAGTTGGAGGTTACAGATCTTAACAATTTTTATCTAAAGGAGGGAACGCTTGAGTGTCAGATAATAGATTGGTGGATTGATGCCGGAACATCATATGATGAGCTACTTAGGGCAAATAATATGGTTGCAGAAAAAGTGAGAAACAACGAACTCTAATGAATAAATGGAAAATAAAATCTCAAAAGACTATCTTTATCCAGCGATTTTTCAAAGTTAAAACGCAAGAGATCTTATTACCGAATGGGAAAAAACGGAAATATAGTATTGTTGAGAGGCGGCCAATATCTGTAATTTTTCCTGCCTCCGATAAACTCGAACTTTACCTGATTAGTCAATTTCGACATTTGTTTAATAAAAAAATTCTTGAAGCGGTAGCAGGACATATAGATACAAAAGAAACACCTCTTGGGGCAGCAAGGAGAGAGTTAAAAGAAGAGACAGGGATAACAGCTTCAAGTTGGAGGGAGATTCTCGAATTTGAAACGTCTGCAAGCGTAATAAAATCTAATATTCATATGTTTCTGGCAAAAGGAATTGAGCTTGGTGTTTCAAATCCAGAAGAAGGAGAAGAGATTGAATTGGTTAAAATGTCTATTGAAGAAGCTATAAAAAAAATAATGGACGGCGAAATTAGAACAGCCTCAACCATTATTGGAGTTTTTTTGCTTGATAAGCTGAATAAGGAAGGGAAATTATGAAACTGCTTGTTACAGGAGGGGCGGGATTTATTGGGTCTAATTTTATACGTTATTGGACTGTAAATCATCCGGATGATGAAATATTTAACTTTGACAAACTAACTTATGCCGGAAATTTGGAAAATCTAAAAGATGTAGAGAAAAATCCAAAATACACTTTTATCAAGGGAGACATAAGTAATCCGGATAAAGTTAAAAAAGCAATAGACGGAGTTGATGTAATAGTAAATTTTGCTGCCGAAAGCCATGTAGATCGGTCGATATTAGAACCTGCCCCATTTGTTATGACAAATATAGTAGGGACTCAAGTGCTTTTGGATGCTGCTTTGAAGTTTAAAATAAAAAGATTTATGCACATCTCAACGGATGAGGTATTTGGAAGCCTAAAACTTAAAGATAAGAGTAAATTTAATGAACGAACAAATTATAATCCCACAAGTCCATATTCGGCAAGTAAAGCCGGATCAGACCATTTGGTTAGAAGTTATTACTTTACGTATGGACTACCAATAAACATTTCAAACTGTTCTAATAACTTCGGACCCTATCAATTTCCGGAAAAATTGATTCCTCTTGTCATAACAAATATTTTAGAAGGGAAAAAAGTTCCGGTTTACGGAGACGGATTATATGTTAGAGACTGGCTTTATGTGGAAGATCACTGCAGGGCAATCGATCTTATTATTAAAAAAGGAAAAATCGGAGAGACTTATTGTATAGGGGGATTAACAGAGGACATAAATAACTTATCTGTTATTAAGAAAATTTTAAACATACTTGGTAAAGATGAAAGCGTTATTGAATACGTTAAAGACAGGCCGGGCCATGATAGAAAATACTCTATTGATTGGTCAAAGATCAAAAATGAATTAGGATGGAGCCCTCTTCACAGTTTTGATGAGTGGCTTAAGAAAACAGTAGAGTGGTATTTAAAAAATGAGGACTGGTGGAAAAGAGTTAAGAACAAAAACTATTTGAAATACTACGAAACACAATATGGAACTTTATGACCGTCCTTCGTTAAAACTTCGGAATGGTCATACTTGCGAAGCACGCTAGAGGTCTTAGAGATAAAAAGCAAAATGCAACAAAAAAAACTATAATATTAGATTGGAAATTAGCGTAGGAGCATGAAAATTTTGGGAATTGGCTTGTCCGGTCTTGTTGGATCTAGAATCGAAGAGCTTTTAAAAGATAAATATCAATTCGAAGACTTGAGCCTTACTACGGGCGTTGATATCACCGATTCTGAAAAAACTCTTTCTTTAGTAACTTCATCAAATGCTTCTTTAGTTTTGCACTTGGCTGCAAAAACGGATGTTAACGGGTGTGAGGAAGATAAAAAGGAGGATATAAAGATATTGGGATATAAAGATATCGGAAAACAAGAGGAGGAGTTTAAAATAAAAAAAACGGCATGGGCGGTAAATGTTTTAGGAACAAAAAATATAGTTGAGGCATGTATTAAATCTGGGAAAAAACTTATCTATATATCGACAGATTTTGTATTTGATGGTAAAAAGGAAAAACCATATATCGAAAAAGACAGCCCAAACCCTGTTAACTGGTATGGCAGGACTAAATACGAAGGAGAAAAACTTGTTGCCAAATCTAATTTGCCATGGATGATCTTAAGAATTGCCTATCCATATAGAGCAAATTTCCCAAGAAGAGATTTCGTGAGAGTTTTGATAGATAAATTAGAAAATAGAGAAAAATTAAAGTTGGTAACCGATCATATAATGACACCTACTTTTGTAGATGATCTATCAACTGTTTTAGATAAAATTATTGAATCAGACTTAACCGGAGTTTTTCATGCAGTGGGAAGTCAATTTGTGAGTCCTCTTGAGGCGGGTGTTATTATATCCAATTTTTTTGATTTCGATAAAAATTTGCTCCAACAAACAACCCGTGAGGAGTTTTTTAAAAACCGAGCCCTAAGGCCTTTCAACTTAGCACTTAAAAATGATAAAATACAAAAATTGGGAATTAAAATGAAAACTTTTGAAGAAGGACTAGGGGAAATAAAAAAACAATTGACCTAATTACACTAATTAACCTAATTTCTAAATAATTTCGAAATTTAGAAAATTATTCAGGTTAATTAGAAATTAGAGCACTTAGAAATTTATGACAATAACGTTTATCGGACATGGATATGTAGGTTTGGTTACAGCTTCTGTTTTTGCAGATTTAGGAAATACAGTTTGGGTGATAGGTCACACCAAGGAAAAAATTGAGAATCTTAAAAAAGGGATTATTCCGATTTACGAACCGGGTCTTGAGGAAATCGTTAAAAGAAATGTCAGAGCAAAAAGGCTTCTTTTTACGCTTGAATACGATAAGGCAATTTCTTCCTCTTCAATAGTTTTTATAGCTGTTGGAACTCCTTCCAGAGAGAATGGTGAGGCAGATCTTTCTTCAGTTTTTGAGGTTTCGGAAAAAATAGCACAGCACTCGACTGGTTATACAGTAGTTGCTACGAAAAGCACAGTTCCTGTAGGGACAAATAAAAAAATAAAGGAGATAATCGAAGAGAAAAAAAACCCAAAAGCAGAGGTTGATGTTGCTTCGGTTCCTGAGTTTCTAAGAGAAGGCCAGGCAATATCAGATACTTTAAATCCCGACAGAATAGTCATCGGAACAGAATCAAAAAAATCCGAAAAACTCCTTCTTGAACTTCACAAACCCATTGATGGAAATATGGTTTTAACGAATATCGAAACCGCAGAAATGATAAAGTATGCAGCAAATGCCTTTCTTGCCACAAAAATATCATTTGCGAATGCAATAGCGCATTTAAGCGAAGTAACAGGAGCTGACGGACTTAAGGTTCTTGAGGGAATAGGATATGATAAAAGGATCGGGGCTTCTTTTCTTTCACCGGGAGCAGGATATGGAGGAAGCTGTCTGCCCAAAGACATAAAAGCTCTTTTGAATATCTCGCAAAAAAATGGATATGATTTTGGTCTTCTTAGGCAAGTCCATAAAGTAAATGAGGAAGCAATAAAAAGAATATCTAAAAAAGCAAAGAAAGTTCTCCCGGATCTTTTTGGAAAAACAATTACAGTCTTGGGACTATCCTTTAAGCCAAACACAGACGATATGAGAGACGCCCCGTCGATCCCCATAATAGCCTCTCTAAAAAGAGAGGGAGCCAAAATAAAAATTTACGACCCTGTTGCTATCACTAATGCAAAAAAAATAATTAAAGATATAGTTTTTTGCAAAGATCCTTATGAAGCTTGTAAAGATTCCGACCTTTTAATAATTGTTACAGAATGGAATGAATTTAAACAGCTTGATCTTAATAAAATTAAGAAAATAATGAGAAATCCTGCAATTATCGACGGACGAAATATTTATGATGCTCAGAAAGCAAAAGAGTTAGGCTTTAACTATGTTGGGGTGGGCAGATGATCCTCCTTTGTTAAAACTTCGGATGGATCATGCCTCCGAAGCTTTTATTTCTATGAGTAGAACGTTTTGGAAAATAAAAAAAGATACAAAAGAGAGGCAAGGAGCATGAAAAAGGCATTAATAACCGGAATTTCAGGATTTGCAGGAAGTTTTCTTACAGAGCACCTTTTAGAAAAAAAAATTAGGGTCTCGGGCATATATGTTGATGAAAAAAGCCTTGTTAATTTAGATAAGATAAAAAATGACATTCAGCTTTTTAGGCTAGATTTACTGAAAGGGAAAAAAGTTCTAGATTTGGTTTCACAAATAAAACCAGACTACGTATTTCATCTTGCTGCCTTAACAGCTCCTAAAAACAGCTTCGATTCTCCTTTTGAAACAATAGAGAATAATGTTAAGGCGCAGTTGAATATACTTGAATCTGTAAGGAAGCTTAATCTTCTTAAGACAAGAATTTTAGTAATATCATCCGGGGAAGTCTATGGAATAGTAAAGAGGGAGGATTTACCCATTGATGAGAGTACTCCGCTTATGCCACTTAATCCATACGCTGTGTCAAAAATTACACAAGACTTTCTAGGGCTTCAATATCACCTTTCTTATAAACTGAGAATAGTAAGAGTAAGGCCATTTAATCATATTGGACCCAGGCAGTCAGAGCATTTTGCTGTAGGGGCATTCGCAAAAAAGATAGCAGAAGTTGAGAAAGGAATAAAGGAACCTGTTCTTCCGGTTGGAAATCTATCAAGCAGGCGAGATTTTACAGACGTAAGAGACATGGTAAGAGCATATCTCTTGGCACTTGAGAAAGGGAAAGAGGGAGAAGTCTATAATATAGGTTCCGGCGTTTCTTACGCGATTTCCGAAATTTTAGACAGATTGTTGACATTATCAAGAGTAGAAATTAAGATTAGAAAAGATGAGTCCCTAATGCGTCCAGTTGATAATCCTGAACTTGTCTGCGATCGAACAAAATTCAGTAACCTTACAGGTTTCAGACCAACAATCCCAATAGAAAAAACACTCGAGGATACTCTGGACTATTGGAGAAATATTATTTAAAATTTAAAGATAAATGGCAAAAAAAGCTTTAATAACAGGAATAACCGGCCAGGATGGTTCTTATCTTGCTGAATTTCTTTTATCAAAAGGTTATAAAGTTTACGGACTTACAAGAAGAACAAGCACCATCAATTTTGAAAGAATCAAGGATATTGTAGATCAAATCACTTTAATTCAGGGCGATCTTCTTGATCAAAGTTCACTTTCATCAGCTGTTTTGGAGTCGGAGCCGGATGAAGTCTATAATCTTGCCGCTCAGTCATTTGTCAAAACCTCCTGGAATCAGCCGGTTTTAACAGGAGAATTTACTGCTTTGGGAGTGACCAGACTTCTTGAGGCAATAAGAACGGTGAATCCAAAAATAAAATTCTATCAAGCCTCATCCTCTGAGATGTTTGGAAAAGTTACCGAGGCCCCTCAGAAAGAGACGACCCGTTTTCATCCCAGAAGCCCCTATGGAGTTGCGAAAGTTTATGGACACTATATAACTGTAAATTATCGCGAAAGTTATGGAATATATGCATGCTCAGGTATCCTTTTTAATCACGAATCTCCGAGGCGGGGTCTTGAATTTGTAACAAGGAAAATAACCCATGCTGTCGCCCGAATAAAACTTAAGAAACAGAAGATCTTGGAGCTTGGTTCTTTGGAGCCTAAGAGAGATTGGGGATTTGCAGGAGATTATGTTGAGGCGATTTGGCTCATGCTTCAACAGGAAAAGCCCGATGATTATGTTATTGCAACAGGAGAAAACCATAGTATCAAAGAATTTGTTGAAGCCGCTTTTAAGTATGTAGGCATTGATGACTTTAAGAAATATGTTAAGGCAGATGTTGAAAGGCACTTAAGACCTGCTGAAGTAGATTATCTTATAGGTGATGCAAGTAAGGGTAGAAGGGTACTTGGGTGGAGACCAAGAACAAACTTTAGGGAGCTTGTTGAGATGATGGTTGAGACAGATTTGGATAGAGAAAAAAAATCAGCATGATGATGAAGACCGCCTTAGTCTGTGGAGGAGCAGGATTTATTGGTTCCCATCTTGTAAAAAAACTTCTAAATCAAAACCTAAGAGTTGTTTGCGTTGATAATCTTATCTCAGGAGATAGAAGGAATATAACTGATCTTTTTGCAAATCCTAGTTTTAGATTTGTAGAGAAAAATATCGTTGACAAATTTGAAGATGAAAAACCAGATTTTATTTTTCATCTGGCATCTCCTGCCTCCCCGAATAAAAAAAGCCCAAGAAGCTATATAAATTTTCCAGTAGAGACTCTTTTGGCAAATTCTTCCGGTACATACAATCTTTTGGAGATAGCAAAAAAAAATAAGTCAAAATTCCTTTATGCATCGTCCTCCGAGGTCTATGGCGATCCGCAAATAAGTCCACAAAAAGAGGATTACTTCGGAAATGTAAATCCCACAGGCATAAGATCTGTTTATGATGAAGGAAAAAGATTCGGTGAGGCAATTACAATGGCCTATTTCAGAAAGTATAGTCTGGATTGTCGCATTGTTCGAATATTTAATACATATGGACCGAAGATGCTGTGGGATGATGGAAGAGTTGTGTCAAACTTTATAAATCAAGCCATACAAAATGCAGCTATTACAGTTTATGGTGATGGACAACAAACGCGGAGTATTTGCTATATCGATGATATGGTGGAAGGTCTTTTGAAGGCAATGTTTTCGGATGGAAGCCGCGGCGAAGTCATAAATCTCGGCAATCCAGATGAGAAGACAATTTTTGGTCTTGCAAATCTTATTAAAAAACTTACTAACTCTAAGTCCGAAATTGTTTTTGAACCTTTGCCTGAGGATGATCCAAAAGTAAGAAAACCTGATATTGAAAAAGCTAAAAAACTTCTATCATGGGAGCCAAAAGTGAGCATTGACCAAGGGCTTTTAAAAACAATAAAATATTTTAGGGCCCTATAAATGAAGGTTGTTATCGTAAATCCCACCTATAACGAAAAAGGAAACATCGACCGCCTTATCCCGGTTCTTGAAAGCGAAATTTTTCCCCAGATAAAAAACCACGATATGAATATTTTGGTGGCAGATGATAATTCTCCTGATGGTACGGCAGATGAAGTGAAAAAACTTATGCAGAAATGGAAAAATATTGACATATCACAGGGAGAAAAACATGGACTTGGGGCAGCCTACATAAGAGGTATGACATATGCAATTGAAGAGATGGGAGCAGATGTAGTTTTTGAAATGGACGCTGATCTTCAGCACGATCCTAACAAAATTCCAGAGTTTCTTAAAAAAATAGATGAGGGGTGCGATATGGTGATTGGGAACAGATATAGTGACGGAGGGTCAATCCCCCAAAACTGGCCACTGCCCAGAAAGATCTTTTCAATAGTTGCAAATCTTTTTGTGAGAGCTATATTTATGAAGTTTTCAGTTCATGACTGGACAGGCGGATACAGAGCGCTTAAGAAAGAAGTATTTTTGAAAGAAAGGGAGGAGTTGACAAATTATAAAGGATATATTTTCCAGATATCTTTTTTGCATAAAGCAATACGAGACGGATTTAAAATCGGGGAGGTTCCTTTTCATTTCTCAGATAGAAATCTTGGAAAATCGAAAATTGCGCCTCTGGGGTACATTATGGAGGTATTTAAATTTGTAATTTCTACTCGAATACGAGAAATACTTCTTGGAAAATTTGGTAAATTTTTGGTTGTAGGTGGAATAGGATTTTTTATCAATTTTATTGTATTAAAAGTGCTATCCGATTCATTTCACTGGGATCATTCTTGGGCAAATTTAGTCGGCGCAGCTCTTGCTATCTTTTCAAATTACAATCTTAATAATATTTGGACTTTCGAAGAAAGGAAAGCAAAAGATATTGGAAGCTACTTGCTTAAAATGGCACAGTTTTATGCAACTTCTGCTTTTGGGGTAATATTTATTCAGACGGGAACAATTTTTTTAGGAGATCGACTTATTGGAGAAGGACAATTCCTTTTTTTTCTTCCAATTAAATATTATTACATTTATTTTGTAGTCGGAACAGGGTTTCTTTTAATCTGGAATTTTACAATCTATAATAAAATCATCTGGCGAAAAAAACCCCATAAATGAAATTTCAAATTCCAAATTTCAAATCCCAAATAGAAAATGGGAACTTTTGGATTTTTTTAATCCTGATTTTTGCCGCTTTCTTAAGACTTTATAGAATACAGGATTATATGACATTTCTTGGAGATGAAGGAAGAGATGTTTTGGTTGTATATAATATTCTTCACGGGAAATTAACTCTTCTTGGACCCACTGCCTCTGTCGGCGGATTTTTCTTGGGACCAATATATTACTATTTCATGGCTCCATTCCTATGGCTTTTCAACTACAATCCCGTAGGACCTGCCATAATGGTTGCCCTTTTTGGAATAGCAACTGTTTATCTTACTTACAAATTTTCCGAAGAATTTTTTAATAAAAGAGTTGCCATTATTGCCTCCTTTATCTATGCTATTCCTCCTCTGATTATTGCTTATTCAAGATCTTCCTGGAATCCCAATATTTTCCCTTTTTTCTCTATTTTGTCTGTGTACTTCTTATATAAAGCCGTCAAAAACAACAGTTCAAAACTTTTTGTTTTGACAGGAATACTTTTGGGAATTTCAATACAGCTTCATTATCTTGCGCTTTTTTTGGGTGCGGTAATTTTCTCTTATCTTTTGGTAATAAATTTAATAAGAGCAAGGCTGGTTAGTTTTAAAAATTCGATATGGAACCTTGTGAAAGAAAATTTATCTATTTTTGCAGGTTTTCTGCTTGGAGTTTTTCCTTTTCTTGCATTTGAGGGAAGACACGGATTCCCCAACACAAGGAGCATTTTAAATTTTATTTTAAATGCAGGCGATACGGGTTTTGGAGGAAAGTTTCTTGACAATATTTCAAATGTATTTTTCAGACTTTTTGGAAGGCTTGTTACAAATTTTCCGCCCCCTGAACAGGTTGCCGTAAGAGCGCATCTTGATATGGCAGTTTGGTACTATTTAACACTTTTCTTGGCCATCGTGTCTGTTTTGATACTTTTGTACAAGTTTGTCCAGGTTTATAAAAGTTTGGGAAAAATTAAAGAGAGCTTAAGGTTTTACCAACTCTTGCTTTTGATTATCTGGCTGGTTGTGGGGATAGGTCTTTTTGGTTTTTATAAAAAGCCCATATACGATTATTATTTGGGATTTATGTTTCCTTTACCTTTTATCCTTTCGGCAGTTGCTTTTGATTTTTTCATTTTTAATAAAAAGAACATTTTTAAAATTGCCGGAATAGCAGGTCTTATAGCTGTTGTTTATATAAACTTGACTGGAGTTCCTTTTAGACATGAACCAAATAGACAGCTTGCGCAGGTGAAGAAGATTTCAGAGTTTGTTTTGGAAAAAACAGATGATAAACCCTTTAATTTTGCCCTCATAACAGGTGGTAATTCAGACCATGCTTACAGATACTTCTTTACACTTGAAAATAAATTTCCAGTGATAATTCAAAATTCCCAAGTTGACCCTCAGAGAGAAAGCGTTACAGATCAGCTTTTGATAGTATGCGAAATTAATCCCTGCAGTCCCTTAGGACATCCCCTTTGGGAAGTCGCAGGATTCGGCAGAGCAGAAATCGTAGGGGAATGGACCGTGAGTGTGGTCAAGGTTTATAAACTCGTCCGTTATAAAGGTCAGTAGTAAATTATGGTATAATTGCGGCGTACTTATGCTTAATATCGAAATAAGATCATATGTTCCATCTGATTATCCCTCAGTTAAGAAAAATCTTACTGAAGGAGGGATTTACGATGAAAACATGGACGCAGAAGAAAGACTTACAGAGAAAATTCAAAGGAACCCCGATTCCATTTTGGTTGCAGTTCTAGATGGTCAAGTAGTTGGCAATGTTTTAATCATGGAAGATGGTTGGGGACCGTTATTATTCCGCTTAGCAGTTGGTCAGTCATTTAGAGAGAAGGGTATAGGAACAAAACTTTTGGAAGAAGCAGAAAATAAATTAAAAGATAAAGGATACAAGGAAGTGCATATATTAATTGGGGAAAATGAATCAGAGCTTCAAGAATACTATGCAAAAAGAGGTTATAAAGAGGGCAATCTTTACCGCTGGATGTATAAAGAATTCTAAATTAGGTTTTTAATTGACTTCAGAAATTTGTCAGAAATAGAAAAACCCCTAGAAGAAGATAAGTTCAAAAAGGGGTTTTTCGTTTTGTTCTTGAAGGCATAAGTTTTTCCTTCGAAGGACCTTCAAGAAAATTAGCCTCCAATCCTGTACATTCCTGTACCACAGACTGGGCATTTGCCCTTAAGAGCTGGTTTGCCGTTTTTCATAGTAACCTTTTGAGCATTCGGATCATCTCTTTTGGCTCTGCATTTTACACAGTACATTGATGCCATGTTTAAAAATCACCCCCTTTCTAGTAGCCAATACCGGGTATTGACAGTATATGGCTCTTCAGTAATAAAAATAATAAGATTTGGATAGCAAGAATTGCTCCGGTAACCATTGCCGTTTTTGAAATATCCGCAATTAGGAAGGGGTAATTTCTTAAGGTATTTTGATTGATGGCAGATATGACTTGTCTGCCGCTCACCTGCTCGCCTTGCGGCGGAGCGGGCCGGACGGGCAGGGTTTCTACAACTGCAGTTTGTATTTTTGGTTGTTTTTCTTCTTGGATTTTTTCAACAGATTTTTCAACAGAAACAAGTGGCTTATCTCTTAAAGAATAAATCTTGCGATGAAGATCCGAAAGAATTTTTTGTCTTTTTGTTTTTCTTTTGTGCTTGCTCATCGCGATAGAGCCTAGATTACACTATTGACATCGTGCCTGTCAAGAGGCTAATATAGATGGATATATATGTTACCCAATTTGATACTCCCCGTATCTGTTATTTTTTTCGTATGGCTTTTAATACTTACCTTCTTTTTTTGGCAGATGTATGCTCACTACAATAAGATAACAAAAGGTACCAGCGACAAAAATCTTAGATCAATTCTCGAAGAACTTCTTTCAAGAATCGATGAACATAAAAAGGATATCGAGTCGCTTAAAGATTATTCAAATAATTTACAAAAAGAGGGACTATCCCATATACAAAAGATCGGTCTTCATCGGTTTAATCCCTTTAAGGATACGGGCGGGGATCAGAGTTTTGTACTTTCATTTTTGGATTCAGATGATAACGGGATAATAATTTCAGCTCTTTATTCAAGATCAGGTACAAGATGGTATGCCAAGAGAGTTGAAAACGGCAAAGGAGTCGAGTACGAACTGTCAGATGAAGAAAAAAAAGTATTAAAACTTCCCAAAAAAGCCTCACATGGACAATAAAAAAATTTTAACTATAATTTTGGTTTTTGTAGTATATCTGGCAACAGCTGGAATATCCTTTTTTGCTTTTTCTAAAGTTTCAAAAACTTCAGAAATTACCACTCCCGTAGGTCTTCCCTCAAAAGGAGCAACAGGAAGACTGGAATTTGATCCTAATGCTCCAAAAACCCAAGAGTGCCCTCTGACTGGAGCGCTTTATTCAAAACAACAAAAAAAATGGTGGGAGGACCATAGGCCTTTGGGAGTTATGATAGAAAATCATGAGGAAGCAAGGCCTCAATCAGGGCTTTCCTTTGCAGACGTTATTTATGAAGCAGTTGCTGAAGGAGGAATTACAAGATTTCTTGCAGTTTACTACTGTCAGGATGCAGGAGTGATAGGACCGGTTAGATCTGCAAGAACCTATTTTATAGATTTCTTATCTGAATATGGAGATTATCCTCTTTACGCTCATGTGGGAGGCGCAAATCAGCCGGGTCCCGCGGATGCCCTCTCCCAGTTGGCAGATTACGAATGGACGGGTTATAACGACTTAAACCAGTTTTCAATAGGATTCCCGGTTTTCTGGAGAGACTATGACAGACTTGGACACTCCGTGGCCACAGAACACACTATGTACTCGACAACGGAAAAACTTTGGGAGTATGCCTCAGAAGAAATAAAACTTGGCAGCAAAGATAAAGAAGGCGATGCATGGGGTAAGAGGTTTGTTAAATATTCCTTCAAAGAGGATGCTTCAGTTTCAGACAGAGGGAAATCTCAGTCTGTTCATCTTGAATTTTGGGAATCAATGCCGGAATATTTTGCAGATTGGCTATATGATCCCAAAACAAATCTCTATAAAAGAAACAACGGTAATAATGGAGGGAGTCAGCAACTTGATAAAAATAACAACAACCAATTGACTTCCAAAAATATTGTAGTATTATTTATGCAGGAAAGTAATGCTTTTGATGGATATGAAAATAATATCCACCTATTATACAGGACAAAGGGGACAGGAAGAGCAAGAATATTTATGGATGGAAAAGATATAAAGGGAACCTGGAGAAAAGATAGCCGAACTTCGAGAATAAAACTTTTTGATGAAACTGGCGCATCCGTTCAGCTTAATAAAGGAAATATTTGGTTTGAGATTCTGCCCACGGATGGAGTCATTACGGTTAAATAAATTCTAGAATTTAGGATTTAGTGCTTGGGATTTATAACGAGGTGGGCCTATGTTTTCAGATCTTATTACATCAAAATCTCGCGTTAAACTGCTAAAAATATTTTTGGCAGATCCTTCTTCTATGTTTCATGTCCGTGAGCTTGTCCGAAGAACCGGGGATGAGATAAACGCAGTAAGAAGAGAGCTTTTGTTTCTTGAGAAAAAGGGAGTTCTTACTAAAGAACCAAGAGCGAATCGAGTTTACTATTATTTTTCCAAAACCTACCCCTTTTATTTTGATCTTTTGAAAATAGGAGTAAAAACAATTGGCCTTGGGGCGGATATTCTTTCAAACAGGGCAAAGTTGGGGAAGATCAAATACGCAATGTTCTCGGGAAAATTTGCAAGAAGAATGAAAGTTGAGCCAGATGAAATAAGTCTTCTTATAGTAGGGACAGTTGTCCTTCCGGAACTGACTCTTCTTATAAGAACAGAGGAGAAAAGATTAAATACAGAAATAAATTACACAGTTATGTCCGAAGAGGAATTTGATTTTCGGAAAAAAAGAAGAGATCCTTTTATCCTTTCCATTCTTTCAGCTTCAAGGATTATGCTTTTGGGTGATGAGGAGAGTATGCTCGAATGAGAAAGCCCCGGTTTCTTTTTTTTTCCATCATTTTCTTGACACTTCTTGCTGTTTTTGTTGATCTGCCCAAAATATCCAATCTATCCATAGGGCCTTTTAAAAAAATCAATATTGATTCCTCAGCTGTTCTTAGAAATTTCAAAATAAATAAGGAATTTGTTTTCAGACGCGGTCTTGATCTTGAAGGAGGGACCTCGATAACCTTCAGAGCAAACATGAATGATATTCCGTCTTCTCAAAGAACAGACGCTTTAAATTCGGCAAAAACAATAATTGAAAGAAGAGTCAATCTTTTCGGAGTTTCAGAGCCTATTGTTCAGACCGCAAGTGTGAATGGGGATTCAAGAATAATTGTTGAGCTCCCGGGGGTAACAGACATAAACCAGGCAATAAGTCTTATAGGAACTACCGCAGAGTTATCGTTTTGGGAAGAGGGAGCAACAGAATCTGCAAAAATTGCAAGTCCCTCCGCCCTCCCCTTAGGAGTTTATGAAATATTAGGCCCGAATCCTAAAAAGACTTCCCTCACAGGCAGTGATCTCCAGCGTTCGGGTGTTAGTTTTGATCCCAACACAGGAAGCCCTCAGGTACAGCTTATCTTTACCTCTGATGGTGCAAAAAAATTCGCAGATATAACCAAAAGAAATGTAGATAAAATTGTGGCAATTGTTTTGGATAATCAGGTGATTCAGGCGCCAAGAGTCAGCCAGCCAATCTTAACGGGAGATGCAGTAATTACAGGAAAATTTATTCTTGAGGACGCAAAACTAGTAAGTACTCAGCTTAATGCAGGAGCTCTTCCTGTTCCCCTTTCGGTTCTTGAGCAAAGAGTCATAGGACCTACTCTTGGAGAAGAGTCACTTAAGAAAAGTCTTTTTGCCGGAATTATAGGTTTTTTGATAATAGTAATTTTTATGATAGTTCTCTACGGAAGATTAGGAACAATTGCAAGTTTTGCTCTTCTTATTTATGCACTTTTGGTCCTTTCGATATTTAAAATCAGCAATGTTACTCCTTATGGAATAACTCTGACTCTTTCAGGTATTGCAGGTTTTATTCTTTCAATCGGAATGGCAGTTGATGCAAATATTCTGATTTTCGAAAGGATAAAAGAAGAGAAGAGACAGGGTAAAAGGAATGATGTTGCGACCGAGATAGGTTTTTCAAGAGCCTGGACCTCAATTCGCGATTCCAATATATCAACCCTTATTACAAGTATTGTTCTTTACCAATTCGGGACAGGGATTGTTAAAGGGTTTGCGCTTGTTCTGGCGATTGGTGTTCTTGTTTCTATGTTTTCTGCAATTATAATAACAAGAACATTTTTAAGGTTCCTTTATGAAAATTAAAATAAAAGATCTAAATATAATTGAGAAGAGAAAATGGTATTTTATTTTATCCGGATTGGTTGTTGTCCCGGGTCTTATATTCCTTCTTCTTTTTGGATTGAATCTGTCAATTGAATTTACAGGAGGATCAAGACTTGCCATAGAATTTCAGAAGAAGGTAGGAAGTCAGGAGGAAAGCGAAATAAAAGCACTTCTTACGCGCCAAAAAATAAGAATTTATACATTGGAGAAATCGGATCAAACACTTTTGGTAAGAACAAGTCCAATAAATCAAAACCAGAATAAAAAGTTTACAGAAGAATTAACAGAAAATTTTAAGGGAGCCGGAGAGACAAGTTTTGAAACGATAGGGCCTACAATCGGTAAGGAAACAACGGCCAATGCAATAAAAGCCGTAATTCTGGCCTCTGTTCTTATAGTTTTATATATCGCTTGGTCCTTTAGGAAGGTTCCCCATCCCGCAAGTGGACTGCGATTTGGAGTCAGTGCGATTATTGCCCTAATCCACGACGTACTGGTTGTTGTCGGTGTCTTTGCAATTTTTGGAAAATTTCTTGGGGTTGAGGTAGATTCTCTGTTTGTTACAGCACTTCTTACAGTAATAGGATTTTCAGTTCATGATACTATTGTAGTTTTTGACAGGATCAGGGAGAATCTCAAGAGATCAAGCGGTCCTTTTCCAAGAATTGTAAATGACTCAATTCTTCAGACTCTTGATAGATCTCTTAACACTTCTCTTACCGTTGTTCTGGTTCTTGTTGCGCTTCTTCTTTTTGGAGGAGAGACAATAAGATGGTTTGTAGTTGCCCTTCTTATTGGAATAATCTCAGGAACCTATTCTTCAATCTTCAACGCCTCTCCGATTTTAGTAGTTTGGCAGGAGTGGATTGAAAAAAGAAAAAATAAAAGATAAAATATAAAAAATAAAAAATTTATGGGAAATAAAAAAGAAGCTATTTCAGGGGAAAAAGAAGATATTATATTGATAACAAGCAGGCAGGGTTTTTTGAAAGAGGAGCCGAAAGCGGATCCTGAAGAACAGGCAATGCAGAATTTCTTTCAAGCTCTTGCGGCTGAACCTTCTATTGTAGGGATTGGTTTATCAAGAATGAAAATGGGAGGACTTTATGTGGACGTCTTTGTAAAGGATTTCAATGATGCTGAGGCGATGGGAAGAATTGGAGATGTAGTAGATAGTGCTTTTGAGTCCTTGGAATCAGCATCAAACGAAAGCACAGGTTGTCATAGTTTTGCATCGGTTGATGGACAAGAAATCAACGAGTTTGCAGAGGAGTTTAAAAAACGGTTTAACACTCCAATAAGCCGAGAAGAGGTAGACAGGAACCCGTTTGCAGTACTGAGAACTTCGACAGATAATTCTACACTTCTAGAAATAGTAATGTTTGAAGATTAGGAGAGGTTTTCGCGGACTATTTTGCTTACTAAACTTGCATCGGCTTTGCCTTTTAGTTTTGGCATTAAGGCTCCCATCACTCTTCCCATATCTCGTATCGATTTTGCGCCGGTTTGGGAAATCGTTTCCTCAACAGATTTTCTAATTTCATCTTCGCTCATCTGCTCAGGCAAATATGTTTGAAGAATTTCAAGTTCCTTTGTTTCTTTATCAACCAATTCCTGCCGTCCTCCCTTTTTGAATTCTTCAATAGAATCGCGTCTCTGTTTTACCTCTTTTTGAATAACAGATAAAACATCCTCATCCGTTGCTTCATATCCTGCACCGCCTTTTTCAATTTCAGAATAATTAATTGCGGAGAGAAGCATGCGAAGAACCGAAGTTTTTAACTCATCCCTTGCCAGCATCGATTGCCTCAATTCTTCCTGCAAATCCATTTTAGACATATTTTTTAAGCTCTTTTATTTTATCAGTTTTTTCCCAAGAGAATTCCGGACGTCCAAAATGACCATAGCAGGAGGTTTCCCTATAAATCGGACGTTTAAGATTAAGAGTTTTAATGATTCCTGCCGGGGTCATGTCGAATACATTTCTGATTGCTTTCTCGATCTGTTCATCGTCAATTTTTCCTGTTCCAAAAGTTTCGACATGAACTGAGACAGGCTTAGGATAACCAATGGCATATGCTATTTGGACTTCGCATTTGCCTGCAAGACCTGCGGCAACTACATTTTTTGCGATATAACGCGCCATATAGGCACCACTTCTGTCTTGTTTGTTGGGAACTTTTCCTGAGAAAGCGCCTCCTCCGTGTCTTGCCATACCGCCATACGTGTCAACTATTATCTTTCGTCCGGTTACCCCTGTGTCTCCCTGAGGCCCGCCAACAATGAATTTTCCTGTTTCATTAATATAAATTTTCACTTTGTTATTTAGAAGAGATCCACATACAGGTTTTATAACGTGTTTGATAATATCCGAACGGAGTTTTTTGTATAATATCCCATCATCATGTTGGGCAGCAATAACTACTGTTTCGATACCCACAGGTTTATCATCTTGATACTCAACTGTTACTTGTGTTTTTCCATCCGGACGAAGGTATGGAATTGTTTTAGTCTTTCGTACTTGGGCAAGTCTTTTGGCCATTTTATGTGCGAGCATGATGGGCAAGGGCATAAGTTCCGGAGTTTCCCTACATGCAAAGCCTACCATCATGCCTTGATCTCCGGCTCCCTGAGCTTTATGAAGAGCTTTCTTGGGATTTTCTCCCTGGGCAATATCTTTGCTTTGTTCGTGAATAACATTAACGACAGAACAACTTTTATAATCTATTCCGTAATCGGCATTAGTGTAGCCGATATCTTTTAAGACATCGCGGACAATTTTTTGGATATCAACATAGGTTTTTGTGGTAATTTCACCTCCAACAACTACAAGTCCGGTAGTTGTGAATACCTCACAGCAGCAGGCGCTATTTGGATCATCTTTTAATACCGCATCAAGTATAGTATCAGCAATCTGGTCACAGATTTTATCCGGGTGCCCTTCGGTTACAGACTCAGATGTAAAAAATTTCCTCATCTTTTTGTGAATAATACCAAGAAGAATTAAACTAGGCAAGTTCTTTAATTCTTTTAATCAAATGTTCTTTCTTATTTTTTGAGAGGTCTTCGTCGACTTCCTCAAATAGCTTTTGAAGAAGTTCTCCGACTTTTGGTCCCGGTTTGATATTTAATATTTTCATTACATCATTTCCATCAACTGCGAGATCACTTATAGAGAAAGGTGCAGGTTTAAGTTGATCCTCAACTCTTTTTTTGAAAAGCTTAAGCCTCCAGCTCTCAGCCGTTTGAGTGCCGCCCCCAAGCCTGTCTCCAATTCGAAGATCCATCATATCCTTAACACTCTCAACACCAACTCTTCTTATAAATCTTCTAACAGCTGCATCTGTTATCTTCTCATCTACGGTAAACATGTGCCAACGAATAAGATTAACAATTTTTTCTCTGTCTTTTCTTGAGAACTTAAGTCTTTCGCAAATTTCTCTTGTCATTTTAGCTCCCTCAAGTTCGTGATTATGAAAAATTACTAGACCTTTTTCATCAAGTGAAGCAACGTGGGGTTTTCCAATATCATGAAGAAGAGCAGCAAATCTTACAATCGGATCTTTTGAGGAACAAAACTTAAGAGATAATATGTTGTGAGTGAAAACATCTGTCTTATGATGTCTTCCTGGTCTTTCCTGAGAAATACCAATGCCTTCAAGAAGTTCAGGCAAAATGTACTGTATAAGGCTACTATTTTTAAGAAGCATCATTCCCTCATAAGGATAACTACTTCCCAAAATTCTTAGTAGTTCGTCATGTACTCTTTCTTTCGATATCTCATTCATAAGAGGCGCATCATTTACAATTCCATTCCAAGTTTTTTCTTCGATAGTGAAGGAAAGTTCTGTTGCAAGTCTAATTGCTCTGATAAGTCTTAAGGCATCCTCTTTAAATCTTTTTTTAGGGTCACCAACCGCTCTGATAATCTTATTTTTAAGATCACCCTGTCCATTATGTGGATCAACCATTTCAAAATTTGATAGTTTACCCTGAGTGAATGAAGTGAATCGAAGGGCTATCGCATTTATAGTAAAATCACGTCTTGACAGGTCTCCTTTGATTGTTTTTCCCCAAGAGACTTTTTTGGGATGTCTTCTGTCAATGTACCCGTGTTCGGTTCTAAATGTAGTCACTTCTATTACATTTTTATTTTTATCTGGTATGCCAACCGTTCCAAATGTGTTGTCATAAAAGGCTTTGGGAAAAAGTTTTAGAATTTTCCTGGGAGTTGCATCTGTTGTAAGATCCCAGTCTTTTACTTTTTTCTTAAGAAGAAGGTCGCGAACGCACCCGCCTACCAAATAAACCTGAAATTCTGCTTTTTCAATTATTCTATAAATAGAAATAATTTCATCCGGGATAATAAAGGCCATAGTCTTGTTCCCTAGGGTGGCGTTTGCTATAGTATAGCAGAAAGAATTTTGCCAGATGAATTGGAACATTCTACATAAACTTCAGTTGAAATCCGGATCCAAGAAACAGAGACTTGAAAAAATTACAAAAATCCTTCTTGAAAATCGCGGATATAAAAACAAAAAAGAAATTAAGGAATTTTTAAATCCCGATATTAATAAAATAACCCCAAAATCTGTGGGAATTAATCAAAAGGAGCTTAAAAGAGCACTTTCGAGGATAAATTCGGCAATCAAAAACAAAGAGCAAATTGCTGTTTTCGGAGATTATGATGCAGATGGCATATGCGCAACGGCCATTCTTTGGGAAACCTTAAATGAAATGGGAGCCGATGTTATGCCATATATTCCTTATAGAATAGATGAGGGATACGGCCTGTCAGAGACAGGAATTAAAAATTTAAAATTAAAAATTAAAAATTGCTCTTTAATAATTACGGTTGATAATGGAATAGTTGCGAATAAGGCAGTCGATTTTGCAAACAAAAAGGGCATTGATGTTATTATTACCGATCACCATGTTCCATCAAGAAAATTACCCAAAGCATATTCGATAATTCACACGACCAAACTTTGCGGGGGAGGAGTGGCCTGGCTCTTAAGCCAGGAAATCCTAAACTCGAAATTCGAAATCCTAAATAAATCACAAATCACAAATCACAAATCACAAACTAACCAGCACCTAGAACTAGTTGTGTTGGCAACCATTGCTGATTTGGTTCCTTTAACTTTTGCAAATAGAGCGCTTGTCAAATGTGGACTTGAAGAACTTCGAAAAACTAAAAGAATTGGACTTCTGGCTCTTATTCAAGAATCCCAGATTAATAAATCCGCAATCGATGTTTATGAAGTTGGCCATATTATAGCTCCGCGTCTTAATGCGATGGGCAGAATCGAATATGCAATGGACAGTTTAAGACTTTTATGTACCAAAGATCGCAATCGGGCAAAAACACTGGCAGAAAAGCTGGCAAGTACAAATAGAAGGAGGCAAGAGCTTACAATTGAGGCATTTGAGCACGCGAAAATAAAAGTCAAAAGTCAAAAGTCAAAAGTCAAAAGTTTAATTTTTATAGGGCATGAGTCTTATGAGCAGGGAGTTATTGGTTTGGTTGCTGGAAGACTTGTTGAAGAATTTTACCGTCCCTCTATTGTTTTGTCTTTGGGAGAAAAAATAAGCAAAGCTTCTGCAAGATCAATAAATGGTTTTAATATTATCGAGTTTATAAGAGGAGCAGGGGAACTTTTGATGGATGTAGGAGGGCATCCTATGGCAGCCGGATTTACAGTCGAAACATCAAAAATAGCTTTACTTGCCCAAAAGTTTGAGAGTATGGCAGACAAGCTTCTTTCAGACAAGAGTTTTCAAAGGGATCTTCGGATCGATCTTGAAATTCTTTTTTCAGATCTTAATTTAAATTTAACAGAAAGACTTCTTTTACTTTCCCCTTTTGGGGTAGGAAATCCAAAGCCTACGTTTCTAACCCGAAATCTTACAATTTCCGATATGCGATTGGTTGGAGCAGAAAATAAACATTTGTCTTTAAAATTATCGGGGGATAATAGTTCCTTTTATGCGATAGGATTTGGGTTTGGCAAAAGGGCAGATGAGATAAAAATTGGTGACGCTGTAGACCTTGTTTATACACCCGAAGTGGATGAATGGAACGGAGATAAAAGAATTAAACTTAAGGTCAAAGATTTTAAAATAAACTCAGGTTAGTATATCTTACGCTCTGTTCCAGCCGCGATAAACTGTATGTGCTGCTTCAGATATTGATTCTTCCACTAAAGGCCATTTTGGTATACCAGTTCCTCCCATCTGCATACTGTTTTGAATGGTTCTTTCCACTGCTTGAAGTGATATGCCGTGACCTATTAAACTTCCGGCTCTTCTGGCAATTCTCCTTTGGACATCGTCTGGCGCTTCATACCGTTTTAAAGTTGCCTCAAGAGGACCCGTAGGCTTAACACCTCCGTATGGTCTTGCCTCTCCTTCATGTTTTCTACCCATTTTTAATTTCCACCTCCTTAAAATAAAAACTCCCTTTTTCAATTGAAATTGGGAGGACTGTCTTCCTTCCAACAAATTCCCCCTCTTCTTATTTAACAAAGAGGATAGCGGACTTTATAAGATTGAAAGAAAGACTCATATATATCAATATATATCAGGCATATAACACCTTGTCAAGAGGGTAGATATAAACTAAAATGAAAAATGAAAAATGATAAATGATAAATTAAAAAGAATTTTATCGTCGGATACGCCTCAGCTGATTGGTAAAAAAATTCTTCTTGCGGGGTGGATTAAGACAAGGAGAGACCATGGAAAGCTTATTTTTTTCGATCTTCGCGATCGGACCGGCCTTGTTCAACTGGTTGTAAATCCAAAAGTTTCAGGAGGCAGTTATAAAATTGCACAGGATTTAAGACCCGAGTATGTTATTGGAGTGATCGGAGAAGTCAAAAGACGACCAGAGGGGACTGTTAACAAGGATTTACATACAGGGGAAGTCGAAGTTGAAATTAGCGAAATTAATATTCTTTCAAGAGCAAAACCTCTGCCATTTGATATTGGGGGAGAAGAGTTAAGCTTAGAGTTGCCAACTCTTTTGGACCATAGATCGCTGGGATTAAGGCACCCCAAAATTTCCGCAATTTTTAAAGTTCAGGAAACGATCGCAAACACTTTCAGAAAGACACTAAGAGAAGAAGGATTTACAGAAATTTTTGTTCCGACACTTGTCCCGTTTGCAACAGAGGGAGGAGCAGAAGTTTTTCCTGTTGACTATTACACCCATAAGGCATATCTTGCCCAATCTCCTCAAATGTATAAGCAGATAATGACATCAATATTTGAGAGAGTTTTTACAATTGCCCATGCTTACAGAGCAGAGCCCTCGGTTACCACGAGACACCTCTCTGAATATGTGAGCCTTGATGCAGAATTCGGTTTTATAGATTCCTGGGAAGATCTTATGGATATGGCAGAAAAGATCATTAAGGAAATCATTGATGAGGTTGAAGATAAGAACGATAAGGATCTTAAGATATTTAATGTAAAAAAACTTCCCGAAATTAAACATAAAATTCCAAGACTTAAGATGAGAGAAGCTCAGGAAATAATTTTTAAAAGGACAAATACAGATCACAAGGGAGAACCCGACCTTGATCCGCAAGATGAAAAGGAAATTTTAAGATGGGCAGAGGAAGAAACAGGAGCCCCTTTTGTTTTCATCACCCATTACCCTACAAAAAAAAGACCGTTCTATACAATGCCCGATCCTAAGGATCCTGACTTTACATTGAGCTTTGATTTGCTCGGCATAAATGAAGAGTGGGTCACAGGCGGACAGAGGATAAATAACTACGACCAGCTTTTGTCAAATATAAAAAAATGGGGAAACTCTCCTTCAAATTTTGAAATCTATCTTCAGGCTTTCCGGTACGGCATGCCTGCCGAAGGAGGGTTTGCAATGGGACTTGAGAGAATTACCAAGGATATCTTAGGGCTCTTAAATGTGAGAGAGGCAAGTCTTTTTCCCAGAGATATGGAGAGAATTGATGAAAGGTTTTCAAAGACAGATTCAAAAACAGACTGACTTCCTCAAAAAGAAAATTATTGAGAGAGATATACTTCTTGTCCCTGTAAGTCTTGTTTTTATTCTATTTTCTCTTTTTGTTTTTGATCTCTATCAGAAGGGGAATTTTATTGTAAAATCCGTTTTAAATCCCCTTTTTTCCTATAGTCCCAAGGAATTCCCATATCTTAAGAATAATTTTGATCCCCGGATTTCTGCAGAATCCTCTGTTATCCTTGATAAGGATACGAAAACCGTTATTTATAATAAGAATGGAAATCTCAGATTCTCTACAGCCTCCACTGCAAAAATAATGACTGCTCTTATCAGTCTTGAATTCTTCAATCCGTCGGATGTTCTTGTCGTTAGGCAGGCAACCTCGGAGGGCTCGATAATAGGACTTAAGGAGGGAGATAAGTTTACTTTTGAAAATCTTCTTTATGCAATGATGCTACCCTCTGCAAATGATGCAGCGTACGTTATTGCCCAGAATTATCCAGGCGGGGTGGACAGCTTTGTTTCAAAAATGAACGAGAAGGCAAGATATTTTAATCTTCTCAATACTCACTTCCAAGATCCTGCGGGACTTTTGGATGAAAACGATTACACAACAGCTTTGGAACTTGCCCGGCTGGCATCCTTTGCTTTGGAGAACGAATATCTTTTAAAGGTTGTAAATACTCAGTCAAAAGTTATCGCAGATATCTCAGGTTTTAGGACTTATCAGGTTTTTAATAGAAACAAGCTTTTGGGAATAGAAGGGATAGAGGGTATAAAGACGGGTTTTACAGAGGAGGCCGGCGGGATACTGGTTTCTTCAAAGCCTTTTGATAAACATAGCATTATCTTCGTAGTTATGAGAAGCGAAGAGAGATTTGAGGATACCTTAAGACTTGTGAATCTTGTATCTTCCGGAAATCTTACTTTCCTATCCATTCATCCTTAACTGCCAAGATATAGGCAGCAAATCCACTGCCGTCTTTGAAGACAACAATCGGCATAAGATAATCTTGCTTTTTACCCCCCATATAATATCCAAGTTTTACTTCTTTTACAGAAACATTTTTTCCTCCTGTGCCTGGCGAGGCAATAAAAGCCTTTCCCTCCCTAAGTTCTTCAAAAGCCTCATCGGCTGTTTTAATTGGGTATGTTGAAGAATCCTTTGAGATATTTTGATGAAAAAAATCTCCTTGTATGACTTGAGCAAAACTTTCCCCTCCTCCTACAAAAAGATCCATAGTGGAGTCTTCGGGATTTGGATAAAAAACAGGAAGTTTATCAAGATCTTTTTGAAAAAAATCCACTTTTATAACTTGAGCAGTTGCTACACTGGTTGCTGGAATAAGACTGGAATCTCTTATGGTAAAAAGTGAAGTTCTTGTTTTGGGAAGATCAATGTCTTCAGAGAGAAGAGAAAGATTTGACAAAAAGTTCTCTCCAGTTTCTCTTGCTGCTTCGGGTCCTGAAAGATTTTTTCCCGATAGAACAGAAGGATTTGAGTAGAAAGAAGAAGTTACAGAGAACTCATAAGAAAAAATATCCATAACTATTTTTTTACCGATCTGGGAGTTTGGATCGGTCCATTGAAACAAGTTTCCCTCGGCCTTAATAGGCGGTGAAATAAATCCTTCCTTTGCGACTTTCTCACTTGCCTTTTGAAGAGCAAGAAGATCAGGTTCCCCTTTTTCAATCTTAAAAACCTTTGCTCTGTCCGGAAATTCAGGAAGAGTCCCCGTTATAGTATCAATAACGTAGTTGTAGTTGGTTTGGTTTGAATTTCGAGGAAATTCTATTTCGGGAAGTTTTCCAAAAGATACAGTCGGGGGAGAAGGGGGAGTTGGTGCAATCATTTCCTTTAGAAAAACTCCTATCTTGAAAAGAATTACGAGAGTAATTATTGAGCCTAGGATTATGGCAGACCACTTAGCAAAACTTTTGGTCAGAGCTATTGCCCGGTTTAAGGTCAGCATGTCTTGATACATTCATTAGATGAACGTATCTTGAGTATAGGAAATATATGGGGTACAATGCAACAAGAGAGGATGGATTTCGGGGTCCTGTCCCGGGTTTCCCTCCCGCCAGTGCTCGTTCGAAATATTCCGCTTTGCGGAATATTTCCTGCGCGCTGTCGGGATCCCTTCCACCCGTGCCACCCCTCAATTTAGAAAATGATTAGGGTTAGATTTGCACCAAGTCCTACGGGAATACCTCATATAGGAAATACAAGAACAGCACTTTTTAATTTTTTATTCGCGCGCCATAACAATGGAAAATTTATCTTAAGAATTGAAGATACTGATAGGACTAGATTTGTTAAAGAAGCAGAAAAGGCAATCCATGAAATATTGGAATGGCTGGGTTTAAGCTGGGATGAAAAATATGTGCAATCTGAAAGAATCAATATTTATAAAAAACATGCGGATTATCTTCTGAAAAAAGGACTTGCCTATAATGACAAAAGAGCTCTTAGGTTTAAAATGCCCAAAACCGGGGAAACTTTTTGGCAAGACCTGGTAGGCAATAAAAGAATAACTTTTAAAAATGACACACAGGAAGACTTTGTAATTTTAAAATCAGACGGATTTCCAACTTATAATCTCGCAAGTGTAATCGACGATCACCTTATGAATATAACCTATGTTATAAGAGGTGAGGAATTTATTTCCTCGACACCAAAACATGTTCAATTATATAAAGCATTCTCATGGAATCAACCTTTTTTTGCACATCTTCCGATAATTTTGGGTAAAGACAAAGGGAAGTTGTCCAAGAGACAGGGTGCAAAATCGGTTCTTGACTACAGGAATGAGGGGTTTTTAAAGGAGGCTCTCCTTAATTTTATGAGTCTTTTGGGCTGGAATCCCGGAGAAGATAAGGAGCAAATGGGTTTGGATGAAATGATAAAACTATTCAAACTCGAAGACATAAATACTGCAAATCCTGTTTTTGATCCACAAAAACTCGAGTGGCTTGATGGTGTCTGGATAAGAAGTATACGAGATCTCAAAGAGAGACTTCTTAAATTTTATAAAGATGATCATAAGGTTTTGAAAGTTTTAAATTCGGATAAGTCTAAGGTTTGGATTGATGCGGCAAGATCAAGAATAAAAACGTTAAAAGACTTCAGGAATTTAATAAATATCAAAAAACAAAGAAAATATACGAAGGAGGAGAAACAGAAAGCGCAAATACTCCTCAAGTTTCTGAATTTAAAGCTTGGAGACAAATGGGAGGATGAGAAGCTTCTGTTTACCCTTAAGGATTTTTCATCAAAAGAAGACACAACATTTAGAAAAATATATTTTCTTATGACTGGCAAAGAGCAGGGAATTGGAATTTTGGAGCTAAACAAGATTTATGGTAAAGAATTTTTTATGAAAAACCTTTCAGATGATTAAACTTCTTGCAAAAATTATATCTGTTTTCTCAAGTCCCTTGATACTTCTTCTACCAACACCATATTTGCTTGTTTTTAAAGAAACTTCCGATGTTTGGCTTTCTTTAAAATGGACAGCCTTTTCATATATTTTTCTTTTCTCTATGGTTTTTTTTGTAATTGCCGGAACTTTTTTGGGATTTTTCTCTGATTTTGATGTTTCGAAAAAAAGCGAGAGGCCTCTTCTTTTTGCAGGAGGAGGTTTTATTGCATTTTTATACCTTGCAGTTCTTATTATTTTTGGCGCCCCTAAAATTCTTTATGTTCTGATTTTAGGAATTATCTTGGGAGTAGTCGCTGTAAGTATTGCAAACAGATGGGCTAAGGTAAGTATACATACTAGCACTGCGGCGGCTTTTTCTTTGTCTTTGGTAATAATGTATGGAGCCGGTTTACTTCCCATTCTTTTTTTGCCTCTTATAATGGGATGGGCAAGGGTAAAGGTTAAAAAGCACACCCCCCAAGAAGCCTTTCTTGGTGGATTTCTTGGGGCAGTGCTGACTATAATTGTTTATGTTACTGTCAAAATTTTAAGTTTTTAGCATATGATTTATATCTTAAGAGTTATTCAATCTTTTAAACACGCCTTCCGCGGTATATTTTTTATGCACAGATTCAGTACAAACATCCCTCTTTACTATCTATATACAGCAGTTGTTATACTTCTTTCAATTTATTTTCAAATCAACTATTTTGAAATCGTAGTACTTCTTGTTATGGCTCTATTTGTAATTTGTGCAGAAATGATTAACACGGTAATTGAAGAAGTAATTAATCTTATTACACAGGAGCATCGAACTCCCGCAAGAGTTGCCAAAGATGTTGCAGCAGGGATGGTGCTCATGGCAACAATAAGTTACATTATTGTCACCTTTTTTGTTTTTACCCCACATATAGTAGAATTCTTTAAATAAGGTTTCAAGTCTGGTAAAATAAACCTGCAAAATACTGTTGGGTCACCCCGCCTCGACTCGCTGTCGCTTGTCGACGCGAGGCGGGTCTAACGGTAACCAGCGTCTATGGCGCGGTCTCGCCGGAGGCGATGAGATAGCGGACTCTGAAAATATGTATAGCATTTACATTATCAAGAGTTTGAACAAAGAGTGGTATTATGTTGGCCATACTCAAAATAAGAATACCCGATTAAAATATCATAATGGCGGGAGAGTTAAATCAACAAAGTTTTATGCACCGTTTGCCCTGGTATATAGCGAGGAATTTAAAACTAAAAGTGAAGCTTTTAAAAGAGAACAGCAAATCAAAAAATATAATCACGGGGAAGCCTTTAGGAAGCTCGTAGCTGGAGCTGCCGGATCATCTAACGGTAGGATAGCGGACTCTGAATCCGTTCATCTTGGTTCGAATCCAAGTCCGGCAGCCCCATCTGCGAGCTAACGGTAGCCAGCGCCTATGGCGCGGTCTCGCCGGAGGCGATGAGATAGCGGACTCTGAATCCGTTCATCTTGGTTCGAATCCAAACCCAGCAGCCAATTACCTTTTTGTGCCCGTGCAAAGACCACATCGAAGCCATTTTGGGGCGTAGGGACAAGCTTTTCTCCATTTAGTTTGAAGTTCGAAAATACGAAATTAAGAAGTTCCCGTTTTTCATTATCTGTTGACTGTTTCTCGTACACTTCTCGTCCGACTTGAGCTAGTTCGAAAATGTTAAACCCTAATTTAAGATAATTGATATTTGCATTGCTATGTTTTTGCTTTGCATCTATGAGGTCATTTAATTGTTGCTCATACTCTGCCTGCTTCTGAAGATAGGTCTCTTTGCTTATTAGGCCATCAACTTTATCGTCATACAATTTGCCAAGTCGATTCTTAACCTTTAAGTATTCAGCATGTAGTTCATTCATTGTGCTTTCATGGTACTTATCCTCATCCTGATGACTTTCTTTAAGTGCCTTTCTAATCCACTCAAGTAGTCTGGAATTATCAACTTTGAACTTATCGAAGGTTTCAAGAACCTGTTGAAGTAGTGTCTCCTCTCTGACATATTTTCTTTGGGAACAGTCCATATTTCTTTTAGTGCAATGGTAATAATTATGTCCTTTTTGGAGTTCGGCAGTAACAGAGTAACCACACTCATCACACAGGAGCAAACCTCCCCCTAGTAAGAATGAATGCTTTCGGTACTTACCTGCCTTTATTTTGCGTTGTAGGCGGTCTTGTACGCTATAAAATAGCTCTTTGGTAACAAGTGGAGGATGTTTGGCGTTCTTGTATAATTTATCCTTCCAGATAAATTCGCCACAATAAAACGGGTCAATAAGGAGCTTGTGCAGCTCACTAATGGAAACTTGTTTGCCATTTAGTTTCCAACCTTGCTCAAACAGTTCTTTGGCAAGAGTTCTTAGTGTGTAATTGCCCGTATCGTAAAGCACAAAGGCCATCTCAATGTATTTAGCGTCAGGTTTCTCATTATCAACAATCCATACCTTATGGCCAATATCACCACTACTTTTATATCCTCGTTTGTGATTGCCTGGATAGTGGCCTTGAGATGCTTTTTCATATAATCCCTTCCGAGTTTCTTCAGATAAGTTGTTACTATATTGCCTTGCGGTTGCTACATAAATATCCCACATAAATTTCTCATGGGATTTGGAATTAGCATGCATTATCAAAGACTGCTTTACAAAGTGTATTTGTCTTTCCTCATCCTCGCTTAACCAATCGTCAAGTTTGACTGAATCTTTGAAGTTCCTCGCACTTCGGTCAACTTTTTCCCATAGCTGAATCTTAACTGTTGGATTGCCAGTCAAATATTCAAGTAACTGATTGAATATTTTCCGTTCTTGCTTACCCGATGCTGATTCAGGAACAATGAATTGTTTGGCAATCACGAAGTTATTCTTTTGTGCGTAGTCTTTTAACAAGCGAATTTGAGCAGATAATGAGTAACCTTCTTCTGCCTGTTCTCGTGTACTAACTCTTGCGAATAAAACTGCTTTCATCTTCTTCATAATCGTATCCATTATTTATAAGTTACGCAATAAGTTTGCGTGGATGATTTCCGAACTAGTCATCTTCACCAAGTTGCCTAGCAATTTCCTCAATATCTTCATTACTTAAACTATTATCTCTACTAAAACCTACACTTAAGTCCTCCTTAGAGGAAACATTAAAGCTTTGGGGGTCATTATCGCCTTGAGCTTCTTGCATATCTGCAATTTTTGATTGCGAAGATGCAATAATTTCATGCGTTTTTGCAATGAGTTCTTGCGAATCTGCAAACTCTTGTTTTGCTAACTCCTTTGCAATAGGTGCTTCAAACCATTCTATGAAGTGAAGACGAAGTAATCCGTTATCAGCTTCTCTTAGAAATCCCGCTTTCTTTAAATTCTTCTTTTTTCTCCACACAGTCGATAGGTCGCAACCCCACCTTCTGGCCAAATACTCATCTGGTTTTGTAAGACAGCCATATGTTGGATGCCTTTTATCCCAATCACATTCTGTTGCGAAAGCAATGAAATCCCCCAAAATTCCGAACTCTAATTTATTATTGCTTATAAAGCTAAGCATAATTACTCTTGGAAAAAAGATGTAACCTTTGTATGGTTTTGCTTTGACATTTATTTTCATGCATGATTATTTTCATTGTTCTGGTTTCTATAATGGATTTTGGCAAGTAGTGAGAAGTAACCGACAATGTTTCTAGCAAACTTTGCAACTTCATCATCTGTAAACTCAAGGTTAAATTCTTCTTTAAGAATGATTTTAAGTTCATCTAATAATTTATTACTTAACATACGGCACGCAATCCTTTCTGCGTGCCTAGTTCCCTTCACGGCTGGCTATACAAAGCCTATTTTCAGCTCGGGCTTTGATGCGAATATTCGGCTTATCTAGTTTTAATTACTACTTTGCGAAGTCTCGTTTTATTTCCCATTTTGTCCTTCATCAGACCCTTGATTTGATTTTCGGAAACAAATATCTTCATCCAACTACCAGGTAACATAGAAGCAAACTCGTTTCTGTTTTTCACCATAAAACCAGCAAGCGAAGGAAGCATAAAGTCTGAAAATTGCTTAATTTGCATTATCTTCGTTCCTCCAAAATATCCTTAACAGCAACTTCGACTTCTTCAAGTTCTTGAGTGGATATATCTTTGTTAAGTTTCCATATCTTCCTACGGCTGCCAAACTGGGGAATAGAGATGGTCAATCGTTTACCATTTATGTGGGTTCTAGCAATACCGGAGAACAGACTACCTAGCTGTTTGCCTTTAATCTTGGGGAACTTTTTTTCGAGGTCTTCAAAGGATACCTCATTTTCCTTACTGGAAAGAAAGACTATTATACCTTCAAGAACTTCATTGGATTTCTGACTTAAAGTATCTTTAATATCATTCATACCTTAACCATAACACAGAATAACTAGTATGTCAAGTATCATTACTACAACAAGTACGACTTCGACAAGTTCCAATTATAAAATAATTACAGGGATACAGACACATTTACACATCTGTATACCTTTTACCCCTCAAATTTACCATCGTATGTCTCTACATATAATGTCGTATATATCTCTAATACTTAGTATTAAGTACTTATAATATATATTCTATATTATGATTGGCGTGCCTAGTGCGTCTCCATTACAAGAATATTAAAGGCACCTTTTTGTACCTTTTTGACCCAAAATAATAATGGTGATTTTTTGCCACTTGATTTTTCACGCAAGATTACTATAATCATGGGTACTGCCTAGCTTAGTAAGGTACTAATATGAGTATGAGAATCGAAATTGATGGCAGTCCGCTTCAAAGACCCTCCTACGCCCACGAATTATCTGATGGGCAATATACTGAATACTTAAAGAACGCTCTGCAATTCAAAGAACTTGGACATATTTTCGCCTGGGAAGGCGGTCGAGTTGGTGGTGTTCGAGAAGACATCTTAGATAGAATGGCACACGACCCAGATTTTTACTCTTATGTAGCAAGTGTGGTCAAGCAAGGTGAGGGGTTTGATGTTTCTCGCTTCTCCTCGCAGATTGCCGACAGTTTAGCTGATAGCGGACAGGTACTTGAACTTGTCCCAAAAAGACCATCTTCGGAAGCTGGTGAACCATTTCCTCGAATTGGAACATTTCTTAAAAAAGGGACTGTAATTTTTAGAGGAGACGTTGGAGAAGTAAGTGCCCTACGAGGTGGAACTCTTTACATAGATGGAAATGTTGACAAATTAAATCAATGCCCCACTGGAATTGTGTATGTCAACGGGGATGTTAATCATTTGCAAGAATCGGAGAAAGCTATAGTAGTGGTGGCAGGAAGGGTGAATAAGTATGTTCAATATAGACGCTCTGGGGGTGGTCTAAATAGAGAAGTTACCCCTTCACCTTTTATATTTACTTCTCATCCTCTCGAAGTTGAAACTCCTGATAACTACAGGGGTAGAGATATTCAAGTTCCTGAAAATACATCTGCGGAACTATCACCCTCATTTGTCATTCCTGAAGCTCGATTGAAGGGATGGTTACCAGAAGCCACTCAAAGACAGGCTTTGGAACTTTGCGTTGAAAGGATCGGGTCTCACTTCGAAGACTTGAAAAGAGTTGCTGGGGGAATAACAGATGCTTCTACTATGGCACAGTTTGCTAGATTTAATCTGCAAGGTTTCGTGGAAGGCAGCAGCTCTGGATATTACAAAGGTTCTCACGATGCAACTCCGGCAAGTGCTTACGATTAAGAATACTTCTAGAAATCTTCACAATATAATTTAATACCATGGCATTGAATAAGAACATGTCGGTCAAACAAATTAAAGATTTTCTACAACATGAGTTATTAATGCAGCTCGAAAATGATGTTAAACCAATAATAAGTGTTAAGCTCGAAAGCGGTTTTTTTGGAATTCCAAAACAATTGATGACCTTTGTGGATTTCTTAGGAGCTTTGCATCGAGGAATAACTGTTGAAAAGGATAAAAACGGAAACAATATTAAAATTCTTAATAAAACTTCGAAGGCAAAGCTATACATTCAAAAAGTTCTAGGAGAAATCGATGAGCTATATGAACAAAATGGTCACACAATGTATGAGATGTATCGGCATGGCTTAATTCATCTCTATCAGCCTAAAGACTTGAGAAAAGGTAAGAGAAGACTATCTTGGATTTCTTATAAAGGTCCGAGAAATTCTGCCGCAATTACAATCAAGACGGATGGTGGGGATTTTCCTCATACAGTTTCTCATTTAAAAATAGCGCCTCACCCCCTAGCTAAAGATTTAGACCTGCTTCCAATTTCAGTTAATTGTCTTTACGAAGATGTCTACAGTTCTGTCGAAGTTTTTCTTAAGAAAATTGAGAAGTATAAAAAATATCAAACAAGATGGAGAGGTGCGGTTAACTTCTTATTGAGACCTAAAAAATATAATTACCACTAAGTTCGACTTCAACAAGTTCAAGTTTCAACTTTATACCGCAGATTTATTCGAGGTCTAACTGGTTTTGAGTGGTAGAAAATTTGGGTGGTATGGGGGTGCGGGCATGAGGATATAATTTTCATCGTGTTGAATGTAGTAGTTGTTCTCTATATTAACTGTCTCATGCTTCTTTTCTTTCGTAATAGGGTGGTCTAAGTCATACCACGCCATCATGAACATTCCGATAAAGGCAGAGATAACAGCCACAAAAAGGTAGTTAATTACTTGCATAGTATTGGAGGTATTGTTGGGATTTCTGATACACTAATTCAGGATAGGTAATGATTTCAGACCATTTAGCAGTTCTGAAATCCTCAACTAGTGCCAGCAAACTCGGACTATAACCCTAAGTTCAAGATTCAGCTACAAGGATTGTTTGGGTCTTGGCCGGCACTCGCAGCCAGGCACAAAATTATTTAAAAATCCCTAGGTGCGAAGCTATCCCACCTCC
>Ga0209541_10001631_pt1 | contig 44143 bp, 44 predicted proteins | sample RifCSPlowO2_01_FD_184027 | JGI IMG/M metagenome (GOLD analysis project Ga0209541, IMG submission 184027) | Groundwater microbial communities from Rifle, Colorado - Rifle CSP2_plank lowO2_0.1 (SPAdes) (version 2) | ecosystem: Environmental > Aquatic > Deep subsurface > Groundwater | place...
ACTTAAAAGAAATGGAATTTAGATACAACCACAGAAAACTGAGTTTTGAAGAAATGACGTTAAATATTATTAGGATTCTAATGTCCCATAGAACGAGCAGTTTCGTTCCTTATTGACTAAAGACCCTTAACGATTTGCCCGTTATATTGAGAAAAACGAAGACTATGGAAGGAAAAGATCAGATTATCAGAAAAATCTTCTCGAACTTTGTTCTCAAGGACAAGAAAGTGGCGTCATATCAACTAAATCAACCATTCAAAGACTTCATCGAAAAGGGATTTTTCGTCTCTAGTCGGGGAGCGGAGAATCGAACTCCGACTGCTAGACCCCCAGCCTAGCGCGCTACCACTACGCCACTCCCCGTATTAATTTGAATTCTCCCGATGAAATTCTCCTGTTTAGAAAATCATGACTCCGCTTGTATTTAATCTCAAATATCCGCGCTTCTCCTATCGATGTAAAGTATTGATACCCAATTAAGTTAAAGGGTCGGCGCGGCTTAGTCGAGCGTACTTTCCCACCGTTATGCAACTTGAGCCGTTCTTCAGGTTGTAAAGTCGTTGACCCAATATATTTATTATGATCCTTGTCACTAATCAGCAAATAAACGTATGCCATCCATAATCCTACTTGCCCAGAGGGCTTTAGCCCGGCGGGCGCCACTCCCCGCACCTCTATTTTATCACCTTGTTGTCCATGGTAAAATAGACTCATGAACGCCAAAAATGACAAGCTAATCGCCAGAGTCTATGCTGATCCAAAATATCGTGGCAAACACATCATCCTGGCCGCCGGTAAATTGTTCACTGCCAAAACCGGCGAGGGAGCCCTCAAAATTTTAAGGACCATCCGCAAGAAAAATCCCAAAATAACTCCCGAAGTCACCTACATCCCCAAAGGAAAATTTCTCATCGTCTAAAAAGTGGCCACCACTTTCTCCTATCAGGAAAATGGCTCAACAAAATTTGGGAGAATCTATGTTCCCATAGCTCGGGTCAGGTTCTTCTGGCCAAAGACTAAATCCAGAATCGATCCGGTACTGATTGTCGACACCGGAGCAGATTTCACCATTCTTCCAAACTATCTGGGCCGGGACTTGGGGATTTCTTTTAAAGATGACTGCATAGAAGAATCAATCGGTGGTGTCGGGGGAACAAGAAAAACTTTTTTCGTTAAACAGTTAGTTCCAGTTGAAATTGGAAAATTCAGACGAAATGTTCCTCTTGCCATCATGGAAGATGACTCTGTTCCTCCTCTTCTTGGGCGGCTTGGATTTTTCGAAACTTTTAATGTCGAATTTCTCAAAACCAAGAAGATAAACTTTAAGGACTGATGCCTTTTGACACAGTTGACTCTCAAACCCATAAATAGTTTAATCCGGCTATCTATGTCAAGAGGAAAATCTTCCGACGATCTCCCGCCTGTTTCCCAAACCACCAATCAGGATGCCAAACTTTCGGCCATCCGTTTGGCCATGGAGCAAATCGAAAAGCAATATGGCAAGGGCTCGATCATGAAGATGGGGGAAGCGGTTCCGAGAATGACCACCGATGTCATCTCGACAGGCATCATGCCCCTTGACTTGGCCCTTGGTGTCGGCGGTCTTCCCCGGGGAAGAATTGTCGAAATCTACGGCCCCGAAGCTTCCGGCAAAACGACCGTCATGCTCTCGGCCATTGCCCAGGCTCAAAAACTTGGCGGGGTCGCCGCCTTCATCGACGCCGAACACGCCCTCGATCCCCAATGGGCCGAAAAAATCGGCATCAACCTCAACGAACTTTTAATTTCCCAACCGGACACCGGCGAGCAGGCCTTGGAAATTGCCGAAACCCTGATCCGCTCCGGTGGCGTCGATCTGATTGTTGTCGATTCGGTGGCAGCACTGGTACCAAGAGCCGAAATTGAAGGCGAAATGGGCGATGCCATGGTTGGCCTCCAAGCCCGCCTCATGTCCCAGGCTCTAAGAAAATTGACCGGCGTCATCAACAAATCTAAGACAGTCGTCATCTTCACCAACCAACTCCGTCAGAAAATCGGCATCATGTTTGGCAACCCGGAAACGACCCCCGGCGGCCTGGCCATGAAGTTCTACGCTTCGATCAGATTGGACATTCGCAAAATTGAACAACTCAAAGACGGCGACAATGTCATTGGCAGCCGGCACCGCGTCAAAGTCGTCAAAAACAAAGTTGCCCCGCCATTTCGGGTTGCTGAATTTAATATCTATGGCACCACCGGTCCTTCCTATGAAGACGGTCTCATTGACGTCGGCGTCGAGCTAGGAGTCATTTCTAAATCCGGCGCCTTTCTCAAGTATAAAGACACCATGCTTGGCCAGGGCCGCGAAACCGCCCGGGATTTCCTCGTCGAAAATAAAAAGGTGGCCAGACAAATTCATGATGACATCATGGCCAGGGTAAAGTCCGGCGACGCCGCCGAAAAAGTCGTCCTTGGTGAAGAGGAGGAAGAAGAAACCACTTCTTAATCACTCCGTTGACTCCTCCACTGACCTAGTTTGTGGGATAATTGTCAAAGTGTCTAAATACTTGCAGTATTTCAAAATTGGCTACCAGATAATGACCACCTATCGTGGCCAAATCATATTTGGGTCCCTTCGGCATCTGACTGTAGTTATCATGGCTGTGATTCTTTGGGGAACAATTTTCCGGGGCAAACAATCGGTTGGTGGCTTTGATTTGGGACAAATTGTAACCTATTATATTCTCGTTGAGTTGATCGACATCTTCTACATGACTGCCTCAGCCAGAGTATTAACCAGGGACATCAATACCGGTGACCTCAGCAACTATCTAGTTAAGCCCATAAACTATTGGAACTATCTGCTATTTTACAGTTATGGTAACCAACTGGGCTATGTTTCCCTAGGCATTGTAATCCTTCTAGTTGCCAGCCGGATTTTGCCATCCCTATTCTTCGTTCAAACGAACATCATTTTTATAATCCAAACAGCACTCCTTTTATCTGTCAGCTCAATGTTATATTTCCAAATATTTTTCCTCATTGGCGCAATGACATTTTGGCTATCAGACAGCTCTCATTTCCGTTCGGGCGTGAAACAGTTAATTGGAGTTCTGGGAGGCAGATGGGCCCCCTTGGCCTTCTTTCCTTTATGGGCTCAAGAAATTTTGAACTACACCCCATTCCCGTACCTTTTTAATTTTGTCGTCAAGGCTTATCAAGGAGGACTAAAACCTACCGAATTTTTAAATTTGTTTTGTATAGAGCTTCTATGGCTTGGTGCCCTTCTTTTTGTTGGCCGGATTGTCTGGAAAAAAGGCATGATTAGCTACGCAAGTTTTGGTAAATGAAAAAGATATTTAAAGTCTATCTAACACTGGTAAAAATGAATTACATGAAAGCCATGGAGTATCGGTTAGATCTTCTCTCAACCTTGCTCCCGACCATGACCTATTCATTGGGTTATCTAGTTTTCTTAAAGGTGATCTTAAGTAAAATTCCCACAATAGCGGGCTGGGACCTGGACAAAATGTTGTTGATTTTTGGATTAGAACAATTGTCTTTCTACATCACTTGGATTTTCTATAAAAAATCCCTTGAAGTCTTTTATCTTTCGATCCGCGACGGCACATTTGATTTCACCATTCGTCTGCCGATAAATTCCAAATTCATCACCTCCTTTCGGGAACACTCGTTTGACGTTATTCCCCCGACTTTTTTCGCCATAGCCTTAATCGTCTATTCTTTAAGAAACACCGACCTATCGATACCCGGAATAGCTCTGGGCACATTCCTGTTTATCTGCGGGTCTATTATTCTTTATAATCTGACCTTTGCCATTGCCTCTGTTGCTTTCTTGACCGTGGAGGCTAAAGACTTAACGGATTTATTTAACGAGCTGACAAGTTTTGCGCGTTACCCTCTGGCCGTCTATCCCGGCCCCATGATCTTCGTGCTCCTATTTATTATTCCCGCCCTTTTATTTGCCTATGTACCAGCCACCGTTATCTTGTCCATGATTGATTGGAAGTTAGTCATAATATCCATCTCTATGGTGTTCCTGACACATATTATTTCTAACTATGCTTGGCAAGCCGGCCTGCGCCGCTATTCTTCTGCGAGTTCGTAAGGACGAGTAGAAGAACTGGCCTTGGCGTCTTCCAGACCAGTTCTTGATCTGAGAGAAATTGACACAGAATTCACACTAGCGAATTTTGTGTCAAAATGTCAAAACCATGAATCAAAACCATGAATAAGAATAATTTCGTCTCGCGGGGAGGAATCAAGTTAGAACACGCTCTCCAAACATTCCAATTAAATGTCTCCGGCATGACAGTTCTGGATGTAGGCAGCTCCACCGGCGGCTTTGTCAATTGCCTTCTCCAGCATGGCGCTGCAAAAGTGTATTCGCTTGACACTGCCTATGGTGAACTGGCCTGGAAACTGCGCCAGGACCCTCGCGTGGTTGTCCTCGAGCGAACAAATATCCTTTTTCTTGAATCACTTCCTCCCTCATTACCCTCATTTCCCTCACGTCCCCCAAATTCTAATCTTGAGACAGTCGATCTCGTGACTATCGATGTCACTTTCACTTCCCTGACTAAAATTCTTCCAAAAATAAAGCCGTTTCTCAAAGCCTCCAGAAAAGTCATTGCCCTTTTAAAACCACAGTATGAAGACCAAAATCTGGCTCTCAAAAATCGGGGAGTGATTCCTGAGAAAGATAGACAGAATATCGTTAATACTGTGATAAACTCAGCCCGAGATAATGGCTGGCGGCTTTTGGGACAAACCCAATCGCCGATCATGGGCAAAGACGGCAATACAGAGTATCTGCTCTATATCTGCTACCATCCGCTGAAATCATAGAATGAAAATAACCAGGCTTGAGTATCAGAAAAAAGACCCCAACAGGGTTAATGTTTATGTTGACGACAAATTTCTTGCTGGAATTGATGCTAATGACGTCATCAAGCTTGATCTCTACGCTAACAAAGAAATTACTCCTGATGAACTAAACAAGATCATTGCCGACAGCGAATTTGGCAAACTCTTCAACGCCACTCTGAATTTTCTCTCCTTTCGCCCGCGAAGCGAATGGGAAGTCCGACAGTTTTTTCTTCGCAAACAAAAGCATAAAGACCATCGGGCCAGGACAAAAGCCCCGTCAGACATCACTCTAACCACTTCAGAGAACCAGATGGACGCGGTTCTTGCTAAGCTTCGGCAAATTGGCCAAATTGATGACGCCGCCTTTGCCCGCTGGTTTGTTGACCAGCGCCGAACTTTCAAACCTCTGGGTAAGCGGGCTCTCAAATATGAACTTCGCAAAAAAGGCCTTGACCAAAAAGTCATCGCCGGAATTTTGGCTGAACCAGCGGGAGAAGACACCGCCCCGAGTGAGGCTGATCTTGCAACGAGAGCACTCACCAAGAAGCTCTCCAGGCTTAAAATGACCGCGACCGACGCCAAAAGCCGTTTTGAAACTAAAACCAAGCTCATCCAGTTTCTCCTGACTCGGGGTTTTGACTATGACGTGGCTAAGGAGGTAGTGGAAAAAGCCCTCAAAATGGAGTATACTCAAGACTAGAAAAAAAATTAAATAGATATCATCGGTCCCAGGTAATGAAAGAGTATTTGGACACATTGATCGCTATTTGGCGAGACTCCTAGGCTCAAACCAACTTGAGTCCTTCGTCCTATTCTTTTTGACCCTGAAGTAAAAACTATGTCCCTTTTTTCCCGGCTAAGTACAACCCTCAATAAACCAAAACGGGAAGTTAAATACCCTAAAACTCAGGAGAAAAAAGCTCCCATAACCAGAACTTCCAGCAGCCAATTGGGGGCCACTTCTCAACAGGCCATTTTCCAGGCTCAAACCCAAGCCCGGGAAATTGTTTTCTCTGCTAAGGAGGAAGCTATCAAGATCAAATCCCAGGCTGAAGACGAGGACCGCAAACTTCGGGCCGAACTCATTGAACTGGAGAGACGTCTTGCCCAAAAAGAAGAGTCTCTCGACACCCGCCTTCGAAGTCTTGAAGACCGGGAAAAGAAAACCACTGAAACAGAAAAGAGTCTTGCCGAAAAACAGATTGAAGTTGAGAAAATTCGCGCCGACCAGCTCACCCGTCTCCAGAAAATCGCTAGCCTTTCCGTCGAGGAGGCCAAAGAAAAAATCATCGCCGCCGTTGAGGAAAAATCCCGAAACGAAGCTGGCCGGGTAGCTAAAGGCATTCTTGACGAAGCTAAAGAGCAAGCTTCCGCTAAGGCCAGAGAAATTCTTGTCTCCGAAATGCTTCACGGGGCGACCGACTATGTGGCCGAATACACCGTTTCCATCGTCTCGGTGGGCAGCGAAGAGGTCAAAGGCCGCATCATCGGCAAGGAGGGCCGCAACATTCGGGCCTTCGAGCAGGCCACCGGCGTCGACGTTGAACTTGATGAGGAAGGAGTCATCCGCCTCTCCAGTTTTGACTCCATTCGTCGGGAAATCGCCCGGGTTGCCCTGGAAAGGCTGATCCGGGACACTCGCATCCAGCCAGCCCGCATTGAAGAGGTTGTCGCCCAGGTTCGTAAGGAAATTGAACGCATCATGTTCGACGAAGGCGAAAAACTCTGTCACACCGTTGGGGTCTACAACCTCCCTCGACCGATCGTGGAAATGCTCGGCCGTTTCAAATACCGCTTCTCCTATGGCCAGAACATGATTCTGCACACCCTGGAAGAAACAAAAGTCGGGATCGCCATCACTTCCGAAATCGGCGCTGACGTCAACGTCGTTCGCCTCGGCTGCCTTCTCCACGACATTGGCAAAGTCATTGAATCTGAAGAAGGTTCCCACGTCACTTTGGGAGCTGACTTTCTGCGCAAGATGGGCATCCCCGAGAAAGTGGTGGCCTGCGTCGAGGAGCATCATGAAGACAAGCCTTTCAGCAGCGTCGAATCCATGATCGTCTATTTGGCTGATGCCATTTCCGGCAGTCGCCCGGGTGCCCGGTATGAAGACTTGGAAAAATATCTTGCCCGGATGAAACAACTGGAAGAGATCTGTAAAAGCTTTCCTGGGGTCAATGATGCTTGGGTCTTTCAGGCTGGCCGTGAAGTTCGTGTCCTCGTCGATCCCGAGAAGATGACTGACAACGAAGCCGTCATTCTTGCTCAAAAAATCAAAGAAAGAGTCGAATCAGAGATAAAAGAATTTCCCGGACAGATTAAATTAACGGTGATTCGGGAACTGCGGATAACAGAAACTGCAAAGTAACAAAAGTAACAATTGAATGTTTGTTAAACATTAAACATTAGAAAAATGGATAACCGTAGGATTCTTATCGTCACTCTCACCCTAATTATTTTTGTTGGTCTTGCCTTGGCCACAAAGTTCTTTTTTCTTGACCGGAAGGTTAACTCCATCTCTGCCCTCAGGGTTGATTCTTTTCCGGCGGCAACTGTCTTTCTTGATGACAGGCAAGTCGGCCAGACACCCTATTTGAACGATAAACTGGGTCCTGGAGAATACAAACTTCGCGTCGCTGTCACTGGGACACCAGGCACCTTCTACCCTTGGGAAACAAAAATAAAACTTTCACCGGAAAGCCTCACCTATGTCAGCCGGGACATTGGCAAAGATGACCAAACTTCCGGTGGTCAAATTCTTTGGCTCGAACGACTTTCGTCCAACAAATCCGCCGAGGCCGCCATCATTTCCGACCCCTCCAGCGCCACAATAAAATTCGACGGCAGCGAAAAAGGAACAACTTCCCAGGTCCTAAAAGATCTCCCCGCCGGCGATCACGAGATTTCGGTTTCTTTGCCTGGCTATTCTGACCAAATTATCAAAGCTCGGATAAGCGGCGGTTTTCGTCTCAACGCCGCCGTTAAGTTGGCTAAAATCTCTCTCGATGCCCTCGTCGAAGAGGCGCCAGTCGCCACTGAATCGGCCACCAAAACAGCCACAGCTTCAGCTGACACCCCCCCAAAGCCCTATGTTGTCATCGAAGAAACTGGCCTGGGCTTCTTGCGCGTTCGCAGTGGGCCTTCGACTTCGGCGACGCAGTCCGCTCTGGTCACCCCGGGAGACAAATATCCTCTCATCTCTGAAGTAAGCGGCTGGGTCCAAATTAAGTTAGCGTCCGTTTCCGGTTGGGTGAGTGACAAATACGTTCAGAAGGTGAAGTAGCTACTTGCCAATAATGTAAATTATTCCAAAAACAAGCGAGCCGGTAATGATGGCCGTGATAATTAGTGGCCGATCTGACAAGAGAACTTTCTCTGGCGACTCTCCTTCATTCTTCTCGTAAATCAGCTGAAGATAGCGCATTATTCCGAAGATCACAAAGGGGATTGTAACAACCATCCATTTTCTTTCCTGAAACAAATAGAGGTTGCTGTCGTCAAGGAGCACCTGAAAAGATTTTCGCAAGATTGGCGGAGGCGCCAGAAAAGTATACAAAGCGTAAGTCAGCCAAGCCGAATTGGCAAACATCGAAAGATAAACATCCAGCATCCTTTCACTATACCGCGAGAGTGTTGCTCTGGTTCTAGCCGGTATCCCGCCTTCCCAACCGGACATCAGTGTCAACTCTGACCGCCGTTTTCCGATCGCTAAAAACAACGAAACAGAAATCACCGTCAGAAAAAGCCAAAAATTAATGTGATACCCGGTGGCCACCTCGCCGCCAAAGACTCGAATAATAAAGCCAGCGGCAATGGCCAAAATGTCCAACAGCATAATATTCTTGAGAACAAAAGAATAGGACAGATGCAGGGCATAATAGGCGGCAATTACCATAAGAAAAGGTAAAGAAATCAACGAGGCCGTCAAAACCCCTCCTGCGATTAAAACGATTAGTGTTGCTAAGGCTAAATTCTTAGAAATTTTTCCGGCAGCAATTGGTCGATTTCTTTTGAACGGATGAAGTCTGTCCTTCTCAATGTCCGTGAGATCATTAATATAATAAATTGATGACGATACGAGGCAAAAAGAAATATAGGCAATAATCGTCGTTTGCAAAAGCGGAAAATTAAGCAGCTGCCCGCTGAAAAAAACCGCCGTAAAAACGACCGCATTCTTTATCCACTGCCTGGGACGGGCCTCCTTAAGAAGATAGTAGAAAGTTTTAGCCATAATATAACCGCCAGAATCACAATTGCCACCAGCAAAATCGTGAAGAATTTCTGCTTCGGACCGACTGTCAGCGCAATAAGCCCCAATATACCAGACACTCCCCAGTAAAACAAGGCAACTTTCGGCTTACTCCAGCCAGCATTTAAAAGCCGATGATGTAAATGCGACCTCGTAGGTTGGGTTGGATTTTTTCCTGATAAAATTCTTGAAACTAAAACATAGACAGCGTCAATAACCGGAATGCCAAGAACTAATATCGCTGTTCCCACCTTGGCTGAAGATAAAATCGCCAGCGTTCCCAGAAGATAACCCGCCAGAGCCTTGCCGCCATATCCCGGCATAATTCTTTGCGGATAAAAGTTCCAGGGAAGAAACCCTAGGTAAGCCCCGGCGGTAATAAAAGCCAAAGCTGTTCCTGTCCAGGCTGGAAAATTATCAATAGAAATTTGACTGAAAGACAATAGACCAATCGTAAAGGCTGAAATCGTTACAAAACCGGGCATTTGTCCGTCGACACCAGTGCTCCAGCCAACAATATTCATCGTCCAAACAAGCCAGATAATTGCCAACAAATCAGCGATCGGCAAAATGCTGTGGGGTCCCAGAAAATTGAATGACCAACGAATCGTGTCAAAGTGGAGAATCGACCCATCAAGTGGGTTAGTGATAAATCCGACTCCGGCTCCTCCGGCCACAGCCAGTCCCGCCGCCGCGACATTCACCAGCAGGCGCACATATGGATGAACATCTTTTTTGTCATCCAAAATGCCGATAAAAACTAATAATGCTCCTCCCAAAACGATGCCAGCCACGCCTTTGGCAAAAGGAATAAAAATGGCCGTAGTGACCAGAAATCCCAAGAAAATTGCCAACCCCCCGGCTCGGGGGATCACCCGGCTTTCGGTATGGGCCGGATGAGGCCTTTTTGCCGGATCATCCATCAGTCCAAAATATCGTGCCACCCTAACAACCGCCGGAATGGAGATAAAGGTTAGAATAGTTGCCGTCACTAGTGGCACAAGGGCAATATTTTTGAAAAGAGTCGCCGTCATACAAACAAGTTAACAATATTGAAAATCGTCACGGCGGTGAGGACTGTCAGAAGTGAAGACGTCCCGCAAAGCAGATAGGTCATCACCTTATCCCGAGACAAAAAAAACATTGCTGCCGCTTGGTTTACAATTCCCCAGAAAAAAACTCCCCCAAGAACCACAAAAATAAACTCTTTTTTTGCCAGTTGTCCTTCTCCCCACACCCGGCTGTAGAACAGAGGCACCTCGCTCGGCAGTGTCCGCCATTTTAAAAGGAGAAAAATCAGTGTCAAAACAAGTGGCAGAAGCCAGAGAACAAAAAAGATGACAAATAGACGGTCCGCTGCTGCTCCTTCCCAAAACGAAAGTATCTTCGCCGGCGATATCCGTCCCTCTCCGTTGTTTTTCCCTTTAGCATTTTTAAAAGCTCTCATAAGTTTTCCTTCACCCTAGAACGGCATAGATTCTTCGAATTCCCGCCGCCACCGCCTCTTCTCGGGTAATTTTGAAGTGTCCCATTATTGCCGTATTTTCCACGTGTGGCCCGCCGCAGATTTCTCGACTGACAACCATTCCGTCACTGCGACTGAAAGTATAAACAGTCACTTTCTCCGGATATCTTTCTTTAAAAAACGCCAAGGCCCCGGACCTAATCGCTTCTTCGTAAGTAACCGTCTCCACATTTCTCTCAAGCCCCTTATTAATGTAATCATTGACCAGATCTTCAACCTGTTTGATTTCATCCGGACTCAACTTTGCCCCGTGCGAAAAATCAAACCGCAGCCTTTCCCCGGTCAGATTTGATCCCTCTTGGTGAACATGACTTCCTAAAATTTTCCGGAGTGCCGCCTGCAAAAGATGGGTCGCGGTGTGATATTTAACAACTTGTTCGCTTTGATCGACTAATCCTCCTTTAAACATTCCCGCTGAAGCCGTCCGGGATAACTCCTGATGTTTTTGAAATTCCTTTTTAAAATCCTCTATGCTAATTTGAAACCCTTTTTCTTTCGCTATTTCCGCGGTGAGTTCCCAAGGAAATCCAAAAGTTTGGAAGAGGTCGAAGGCCACTTTGCCATCGACTGTGTCTAGTTTTTGAAATTCTTTGAGACCTTTATCTAAAGTCTGAAGAAATCGTTTCACCTCTTCAGAAAGTGTTTGGTGGATTATCGGTCTGCTTTCTAACAAATGTGGATAAGGGTCAGACATAATTTCAACAAATACATCCGCAACACTATCTACAGCTTGTTCAAAATTTTTAATTTCCAGGTACCGGGCTTGGAGAACTGACCGGCGAATCAAGCGTCTAAGGATATAACCCCTCTCTTTATTTGATGGTCGAACTCCATCCGCAATGGCAAATACTGCCGCTCGTATATGGTCCGTAATAACACGAAAGGATTTTAAGTGATCACTATATTTTTTCCCAGACAATTTACTTATCTTGTTAATGGCCGGCTGCCAGAGCTCTGTTAAATAATCATCATCAAATCCATCGACTACTGCTAAAGTGCGCTCGAGGCCCATTCCTGTATCAACATTAGGTTGTGGTAATTTTTCAAATTTTCCTTCAGCTGTCTTGTTATACTGCATAAATACGTCGTTCCAGATTTCCGAAAACCGGCCACAATTATCCCCTGGCTTGCAATCAGGACCGTGAGGTTTCTGTGTCACGTCATAATGCATCTCTGTATCAGGGCCACATGGTCCGGTCTGTCCTGCCGGACCCCACCAGTTATCCTTTTTCCCATAGAAGTAGATTCTTTCTTTTGGAATCCCCAAAGATTCCCAAATCGTTGCCGATTCGGTATCTTTTGGAGCATCACTGTCTCCCGCAAAGCAAGTGATATAAAGTCTTTGGGGATCAAGTTTTAATTGCTCGATAAGGAACTCATATGACCAAATTATTGCTTCCTTCTTAAAGTAATCTCCGAGCGACCAATTCCCCAACATTTCAAAAAATGTGTGATGGATGGTATCACCAACTTCATCAATATCATCTGTCCGAAGGCACTTTTGGCAACTTGCGAGCCTTCGCCCTAATGGGTGTGGTTGACCTAATAAATAGGGAACTAAGGGGTGCATTCCCGCAGTCGTAAACAGGACCGAAGGATCATTTTCCGGCACGAGCGAGCTGCCCGGAATGGCCACATGACTGCGTGGTGCCTCCTGCCAGAATCTAAAGAACTTGTCGCGGAGATCCAAATGAGTCATGGTGACTAATACCCAATTATACCGAACTTCACTTCTCCAATCGAATATTGATCGTTTTTGCTGACTGCCGGTTAAATTTGTTGCTAGCCACAATCGTCAAGGTGTTGAGGCCGCTTTGAAGAGGAACATCAACCGAAAATTCACCGGAAGGCGAAACGGCAACCGGCTGATTATTAATCGTCAGTTTGGCGTCTGGGTCTGTCTTCCCATTCACCTTTATCTGCTCTTCATTTACCACCCGATTATTTTCTGGAGAATTGACAACAAGTGCCGGGGCCCCAGCATAATTGAAGTATGAGAACATTAAGTAGGCAAAAAAGATCACCAAAAGCAGGACCACTGAGAGTGTCGTAAAGACCTGTGGGGTGATCGCAATTCTCCTGGTTCCGAAAGGCCGCCGGTGATTAGTCATAATTTTTGTCTTGTTTTCATCAACTTGGCGTCTATAGAAGGCCAGTGTGTCTTCGGGCGAAAGACCCAGATACGAAGCATAGTTTTTGACAAAACCTCTGGCAAATGTCCCGGGCGGCAGCTTGTCCAGTTGGTTTTTTTCGATTGCCTCGAGAAATTTCCGCCGGATATGGGTGGCCTTTTCAACCTGTTCCAGAGTCAGTCGTTTGTCAACTCTGGCCCGCTGTAATAGTTCCCCAACTGTTAACATAATTTAAGTGTCTTAAGCATTAAGTTGCTTAAGGTGTGATCTCAGAAGAATTGGAAGCCTGCCCGGAAGCACGACTGGCAAAATACTCATCCGCATTCCGAACCAGAACGTCTCTTGGTTTGCTTCCTTCGCCGGGCCCCACGATGCCCATCTCCTCAAGAGTGTCCAAAATTCGGGCGGCTCGGGCATAGCCAATCGACAATTTTCGCTGGAGAAGCGAGGCTGACGCTCGATCATACTGGCAAACCACTCGAATTGCCTCATCAGCCAGCGGGTCGCCCCCGTCGGTTGTGATTTGTTTGCCGCCCGGGCCCTTATGATAGCCAGCCGGCATACTGGTAACTTCTTCGGTATATTGAACGGGGCCCCCGCGGCTTTTCAAATAATCAACCACCCGGTGAACCTCTGAGTCGGAAATAAACGCCCCCTGAATGCGTGACGGTTTGCTCTGGTCTGGCGGAATGTAGAGCATGTCTCCGCGTCCAAGGAGCTTTTCTGCTCCGGGCATGTCAATGATCACCCGCGAATCAATCATCGAGGTCACATTGAAGGCAATCCGGCAGGGAATATTTGCTTTAATGAGTCCGGTGATGACATCCACGCTCGGTCGCTGAGTGGAAAGGATCAGATGAATCCCTGTGGCCCGGGCCATCTGTGCCAGCCGGCAGATGGCGTCTTCAACTTCGACCGGGGCAAACATCATCACATCGGCCATTTCATCGACAACGACCACCAAATAGGGGAGCGCCTGAAAGCCGGCCAGTTCGTTGTAGCCCTCGATGTTGCGCACGCCGACCGAGGCAAACAGTTTGTATCTTCTCTCCATTTCGGACATTGCCCATTTGAGGGCCGAGAGAACCTTATCCACATCCACAATAACCGGTGTCAGAAGATGGGGAACGCCGTTATACAAAGACAGCTCCACTCGTTTGGGGTCGACCAAAATGAGCTTGAGCTCCGAGGGGGAGTTCCGGAACAGAAGTGAAGCCAGAAACGCGTTGATGGCCACAGATTTGCCCGACCCCGTCGATCCAGCAATCAAAACGTGGGGCATTTTGGCAATGTCCGCCACCTCCGCCTGTCCGGAAACATTCAACCCCAGCGCCACCGTCAGTTTGCTCTTGCTGTTTTGAACCTTGTCCGATTCGAGGATTCGCCGGACGGTGACAAACTCCGGGCTCCGATTGGGAATTTCAATGCCCACGAGTGACCTTCCGGGGATTGGCGCTTCGATCCTGATCTGTCCCGGAGCCGCCAGGGCCAGAGCTAGATCATTCTGGAGCGTGGTAATTTTTGACAACTTTGTCCCCAGGGCAATTTCTAAGGCGTATTGCGTCACTGCTGGTCCCTGGTTCACCTCGGCGACTCGGGCCGTCAGGCCGAACGATTCTAACGTCTTTTCGATAATCGCTGCATTTTGTTTAATGTCGCCCCTGTCCGCCTTGCCCCCGGCCGTATCCGCGAGAATCGAAAGTGACGGATATTCCCAGATCTCCGTGTCCTTGCCTTCATTTTGAATGATCCGGCTATCGGCAAGATTCATCTGGACACCAGCCGGAATCGGGGAGACGGGTGACTTTGTCCCGACCTGACCGTCTTTGATCAGGGGTTTGCTATCTTTTTGCTCACCACTCATTGCTGATTGCTCATTGCCCATTTTGACCTGATTGTCTTTGACAAAAACGGGCGCCGGCTTTCGCCCAAGATGGAGATATTTTTGCCAGAACTCCCGTAGCCCCTTGACGGCATCTGTCACCATCTTGACCGCCTCGCCAAGCGAAATGTTAAAGAAAATTGTCGCTCCGAACAGGGCCACCATCAAAAGGATGAAAAAAACCACTAGTCCCAGGGGGATAAAGATATAAATTGCTTGGAAAATGCTCTGGCCGAAAGCACCAGATTGCGACAGCCCCAAAAGAGCTAAAAAGACGAACAAGTAGCCCAGAACACTGTTCAATTTGGCCAGTCCGATTTTGACCTTGGCAAAGGCGAGCCCCACTTGAAAAAGGCTGAAGGCGAACAATATTCTCCCAAACCCAAAATAGAGGTCAAAAACCGCATCGAGTCCTTGGAGAATCCCTCGGGGATAAAACGTCGCCACCAAAAGAAGCCCCGCCAATCCGAATAAACCCAGAGAGAAGACCGAATAAACGGCCTGTTTTTTCAATTTGAGCTTAAAAATTCCTCTTCTTCGTGCCATGACACCAATCAATATACCAGATTTGAACTTGAAACTAAACCTAATGGCCTGAAGGAATGGCTGGTCCACTGTCAACCACGACTTTAACCAGCTGATTAATATTTTATAAGTGGAAAAATATGCCCAGACCAGGGGATTAATGGTGGCCAATAAAGACGACTTCAGAAAGCCGGCACATTGTTTGCTGCCCGGAGGACGACTCCAAATGCCGGCAGTTATTGATATTGGTCTCAGAGCAGTAGATGACCAAAGGAAAGATTAGACTAAGACGACAGCCTGTTAAATTTCCACAATCACAGGGAGAATTAGAAGGCAGATTTTCGGAGAGGGTTGAGCACCTTAATGTCAGTCATGGAGAAATGGCGGGTGTTGAGAGTAACGAGCGTGGCATTTTGGATTTTTGCGGTCGCGGCAACAATACAATCTGCTAGGTTTAGATTCTTAAGACTTTTCCGATTTTCAAGCCAGTAGTATCCACCAGTTTTAGCAATTACCAGTGAGACATCAATAATTTCCTGTTCTTTTAAGAAAATTTCAATTGCTTCAACTTCGTGTGGAAGAATGCCAGCGTATATTTCGGCGATTGAAATAGTGGAAATTGCTGTGCCACCCTCGGAGACAAGTTTTGCGACTACATCTAAAATGTCTTTTCTACCACGAGTAATCCAGATTACTATATCTGTATCAAGAAGGTACATGAATTCGTCGATCACTTGCTTTACGGATTTTGCGTAGCCATTTTTCCGTTTTAGCAATTGTTGCCCACTCAGGATGATTCTTAGCAGAAATTGTTCCCGATACCCGATCCAACATCGCTCTATAAGCTACAGGGTTAAACTTCTTTTTAGCGGCTCTCACCACGGCAACCTCTTCATCCTTTTTTTCATCTTTTACCACGAGGTCATCTCCGGCTTTTACTTTATCAATATAGTCGGAAAGATTATTTCGAAGGTCGCTGATGGAAACTGTCCAAGTCATAAAAAAATATTAGTACAATATGTACAAATTGTCAAATCTCCACAATCACCGGCAGAATGAGGGGGCGGCGGCCCGTGGCGTCAAAAAGGAATTTTTCTAATTTGTCGCTGACATGCCGCTTCACAAATCGAAAGTCAGTCACCGGCCCCGGATGGTCTTCCAAGGCTTTCCGGATGACTTCTTTGGCCTCGCCAATTAACTCATCAGATTCTTTCATATAGACAAACCCCCGGGAAATGATGTCAATGTCTCCAACCACCTCGCCGGTGGCTTTTTCCACCGGGACGGTGACCATCACCACTCCATCAGCGGACATAGTTTTCCGGTCGCGCAAAACCACGTTTCCCACATCTCCGATTCCCAGCCCGTCAATTAAAACATTCTTCACTTCCGTCCGCCCGGCAATCCTGACCTTCCCCCCTTCAATTTCAAAGATTTGTCCCTCCTGGGGAATGATGATTTGACCGTCACCATAGCCCATGCTCCTTGCCATCTTGGCATAGCGTTTGATCTGCCGCAACTCCCCTCCAATCGGCCAGACATATTTCGGCTTGACGAGATTCAGCATCAGTTTCAGCCCGTCTGCCGACTCGTGTCCGGAGACGTGCAAGTCGTCCAAAATTGCTGAATAGTAGACATCCGCCCCGACCCTAATCAGTGTATTGATGAGCGCATCCACCGCTCCCTCACTTCCCGGGATCGGGTCTTGAGAAAAAATGACAAAGTCGCCCTCTCTGATTCTGATTTTGTGCTCGCCGTTGGCCATGCGCGCCAGCGCCGAATTATCCTGCCCTTGCGAGCCGGTGGCTAGGACCATCACCGCATTTGCCGGATATCTTTCCACTTCTTCCATTTTGATAATGAGTTGCCGCGGCAAGGTCAGATAGCCCAGTTTCACTGCCGCCTCAGCGTTTTGCTCAATCGATCTTCCGGCAAAAGCAATTTTCCGATTATGTCTCTGGGCAACGTTGACTGCTTGCTGAATCCTGCTAATATTCGAAGACGTCGTCGTAATAATAAATTTCCCCGAGCATTTTTGAATCTGCTGTTCAAACGTCTGCTCAATCATTTGCTCCGAAAGTGTGTACCCCGGCTTTTCCACCCGGACACAATCAGACAGCAGCAGAATCACCCCTTCACTGCCCACCCTGGCGATCTTTTGCACTTCCGTCGGAAATCCGTCCACCGGCGTCCAGTCAAATTTAAAGTCCGATCCATGATAAACAATTCCTGCCGGTGTTCTGATAACCAAATTGGCGGCATCCGGGATCGAATGGGTCACGTGGACAAAGCTCACCGTAAAGTCACCAACGGAAATTGTTCTTTGGTAATCAACCTCCCGAAAATCGGCTTTAATCCCGGCATCATCGCATTTAATCTTGGCCAGACCTAATGTTAGTCTCGTGCCGTAAATTGGAATCTTGGGTAACTCCGGCAAGACATACGGCAGCGCCCCGCGGTGGTCCTCGTGGCCGTGTGTCAGAAAAATCGCCCGAATCTTGGACAGTCTGTCCCGCAGATAGGTGATATCCGGGATGATAAGATCAATCCCCGGCATGTTTTCGTCGGGGAAAGCAATGCCGCAGTCGACGATAATAATGTCCCGCTCGGTTTCGTAAACGTGCATGTTGCGCGTCACATCCACCCCGCCCAGAGAGATAATACGCAACTTCCCAGACCTTTGTCCCGGCATCTTTTGTTGTCTATTCATGTTTGGTCTACTAAAAAACGCCAACAGTCAATTTACAATTTGAAATTTGAAATTTGAAATGAAATCTCAATTTTTCAAATTGAAATATTTCAAATTTGATATTCAATTCAAATTGTAAATTTAAAATTTCAAATTAATTCAAGTTGTTCTCCCTCTTTCTCCTTTTTCTCCTCTGCTTTTATCTCCTCACCATCTGCTGAAATTATACCCTCTTTTTTATCGATTAAGCTCCTCAATTTTTTGAAATCCTCTTCAAATTGCTCCATCACCGCCCCTTGCCGCAGCGCCGCCGCCGGGTGAAACATCGGGAATATAAGGATACTTTTTCCATTCCAGGCAATCTTCCTGGGCATCCCGTGAACCCGGCTGATTGACGCCCCTTCTCCCAAAAATTTGTACATCGAGTAGCGCCCAAGAGTGACAACGATTTCCGGATCGATGATTTCTATCTGCCTGTCTAAAAATGGCCGGAAAAATTCAATCTCTGCCGGGGTGGGGTCACGGTTTTCCGGCGGGCGATATTTAACAATATTAGTAATGTACACTTCGTCTTCCTTCCACCCATTGACAGCCAGGGTCTTACGTAGCAGTTTCCCCGCCTGTCCCACAAACGGTCTTCGCTGTTCGTTCTCATTAAACCCCGGCGCCTCGCCGATGAACATCACCTTGGCATCCGGATTTCCTTCCCCGGCAACAGGGTTAATCCCCGGTCCTTTCAGTGGCCCCCCACGTGTAGCAGCGATCTCATCACCGACCTCGTCTAGAAGTTTTTGTTTTTGGTCTTTTGTCATCATCGATATAGCTCTCGATGTGTGCCTATGTTAACAAAATAGGCCACCCTATCTTCTCCATAACTTCTTTCTTCATAAACCGCCCGCCAATCAGCTGTCACATCAATGCTTCGAAGCCCAGCAAAATCGTTTCTAAGCACGTGATTGTTCAGTCGTGGGTCGAGGTGATCTTTGAGAAAGAGGCCGATTTTTTCTTTAAAGCTTTTTCGAATTCTGACATCCACTTGTTTCAACTTCTTGAGAAAGAAAGGGGAGTACTTTATGATCATATCCCGATCTTTTCAAGATAAGCGATCGCGTCATCTGCATTATCGAACATTGGGGATCCCTTGCCCGCCTTCCAATCTTTATCTGCTTGGCGTAATATCCGTCTAAATCTGGCGTTCGGGATTTCGGTCTGTTCGGCTTTAAAAGTCACTGTTTTAGTTTTAACAAGTTGCCGTAGCCACCCATTTACCAGAGCACTCAGAGATAGACCCATCTGCCTAGCCACTTCTTGTGCCTGTTTTTTCACCTCTGGTTGGGTCTTGATATAAATCGCCGCCGTGTTCATAAAGTCAGTATATACAAAGTATATAATTCTGTCAAATAATCCTTCTGGACTTAATAATTAGATAATGGCCTTTTCTAAGCCCCTTTCCGTAATAAAGTATATCTCTCTATGTTCCTGATCGAAATAGACAGGGGACAGTTTTTCTCTATTAATTTCTCCTTTAACGGTTCCTAGGGATCCGTTAATTTTGAGTGAGTGGTAATACAGGCGGCAATTATCAAGGCATGGTCCAAGAATTTCGTCCTCCACTTTGTAGGCAACTTCAGAAGCGGAAATTGAAAACTCATTTTCATCGTAGCTATCTATTGACCTGACTTTTCTCCGATCAAAAAAGGCAGTTGGGTCATGGAAGTTATCACCATTCCAATGAAAGGCAAAATTATAAGTTGCGTCACCATCGACGCCTAGAAGAAGAATAACTGGAGAACTATCTATTTTTATTACCTCTGAAATTCTTCTGTTAATACAAGAAAGTTCACTTTGGTCTATCGTTTTGAGCACCGGTCTACCCGGATCTAAAGAGTTCATATTCGGTATGCGAGAAAAGTCAAATAATGGCCCCGTGGCCTTACAAACAAGTGGGTAACATTGATAGCCTTCGCTGCAATTACCCACAGAAACGCCCAAGGTGGTATAAGCCGAATTTTGAAGGACAAATATTTTTGCAGATTGTAAATCGAAAATTCTTCCACTGGCTAGAAGCCGGTGATTGTCAAGCCAGGCTGACCTTGGTTTTTCTGATTCCTTATCAATACTAATCGGGTAAAGGGCTGTCTCTTCTTTGAAGACAAATGACTGAGATATGGTGACGTCTTCCGTTATAATAAACGCTTTTCCACTTTGCAGATTGATAAAAAAATATTCATGACTAGGCGTAATGTAAAGGGAAGCACCAGCCAGAGGAATTGCTATTTCATTACCAGTTTTTAGCTCCCTAATATATGTATTTTTGTCCTTCTCATAGTAAATAATTGGATTTTGTTTAGGAATGGCGTCATAAGCATCGCTTACATTTTCCTGAGCAACAACTATTTCAGATTTATATGTATCCGCAGGCAGTTTTGCTTCGTTTCGGTAGGCAAGGATTAGTGAAAGTAAAAATCCACCTGCAATTAGTAGAGGCAAAACAAAGTTGACAGCTATAATAGCAAGCGCAATTACCAAAACTGGTTTGTTCTTTCTCCTCCAACCGATAAAGGCTGCTACTATGAATACGATGAAAGCAAAAACCTGAAACGCCGATTTAAGTGTCTCAATCATCGCTTGTTACGCAGGCAAAAATTGTTGCACATTCTGCTCATTGATCACAATCTGTTGGGCCTGCCCGGAGACGATCTCTCTTGCCGCCTTCCTGACCATATTATTGATGGTTCGTTCCAGCGTTCGGATCCCGCCGTCAAACCCCAACGGTCGGACAACTTTTGGCCAAACTGAATCACCAATAGAGATCGCATTCGGCGGCAGGTTTGATTCCCGCATGATCTTGGGCAGCACATAGTCTTTTCCGATCTTAATTTTCTCCTCGTCAGAATAGGATGGCATCAAAAGGGGCTCCAAGCGATCTAGGACGGCCGTGCTAATGTGGGTTGTGTTGTTGCCGGTGGCAATAAAGAGCACTTCGGAAAGATCAAACGGATAATCGATGTAGTGGTCGGTGTACCGGGCATTTTGTTCCGGATCCAAAAGCTCGACCAAAACACCCATAATCGTCGCCCGGGCTTCTTCGGCCACCCGGTCAATTTCGTCAAGCAGAATCACCGGATTTTTCGTTCCCGCCCGGGCCAAAGCTTTGATAATCGCCCCTGGTTCGGCGTCAGCATACGCTCTGGCCTGGCCGCGTAAAAACAGAGCGTCCCCAATCCCGCCAAACGGGATCCGTTCAAACTTTCGTCCCATCGCCTCGGCAATCGAGTAGGCCAGTGTCGTTTTCCCCGTGCCCACCAGACCAATTAGCGCAAGAATTGGTGCCCGGTTAAATTTTTTTTCATTGGACTCATAAGACCCATAAGACCCATTGGCCACATTCGTCCCTGTGGTGCTTGTCAATTTCAGCACTGCAAGATACTCCAAAATCTTGTCCTTAATGCCCGAAAGCCCATAGTGATTCTTGTTTAGAACTTCCTCGGCATGCTTCAAGTCCAAAACGTCCTGGGACCGCTTCTGCCAGGGCAGCGACGTGATCCAGCCAATATACCGGCTCGTGGCGTCAAAGTCATTGGCATAATTTCCCCCCAGTCTGGCAATTCGATCAAGCCGAACAATCATCCCCTTGGCCTTTTCCAGAAGATCACTTGGAAGATTTGCCGCCAGAACCTTTTCTTCGAGTTGGGAGATTTCCGCCAGTTGAGCCGTGTCCATGAAATCAGTATACCACCCTAATATCTGTCCCTTCTTCCCCCACTGCGGTCATCCCGCTTGCCCGCCGTAGCTCCCGAAGGAGCGAAGGAGGGGCGTCCGCCAAATCCTCCGCGCCCGCCGCGATCCCCGAATCCTCGTCTCGGCCCACCGAATCCCCCTCTTTGTGGCCTCTCTCCAAACCGTGGTTGAAACTCTCTCCGCTGTGTCATCTCATTGCCCATTGCTGATTGCTCATTGCTCATTTGTTTCGGTCCCCAATACATTGCCAAATTAATCCTCCCCATCTCATCAATTTCAATCACTTTGACTTTGACTTTGTCGCCAATTTTGACCACTTCCTCCGGACTGCCGACAAACCCGGCTGACATTTTGGACACATGCACCAGCCCCTCTTTCCCCGGTAAGATTTCTACAAATGCGCCGAAATTAAGGATTCGTTTGACCTCTCCTTCAAATTCCTCGCCCACTTGCACTTCCCGGGTCATCCCCGAAATCCAATCCTGAGCTTTTTGCACTGCTTCCGCATCAATTGAGGAAATTGTCACCGTCCCGTCGTCATCAATATCCACTGCCGCTCCCGTGGTCGCGATAATATTTTTAATATTTCGTCCCCCTGGTCCGATCACTTCGCCAATTTTGTCGACAGGGATGTGGATCGTAACAACCTTCGGGGCATATTGACTGACACTCTTTCGGCTCTCTGGCAAAACCCTCAGCATTTTTTCCAGAATTTCCAACCGACCATCTCTTGCCTGGGCCAGGATTTCTCTGATCATCTTTATCGACAGTCCGCGGAACGTGTCTCCCAGTTTGATGTCAAGTTGGATTGCCGTGATACCTGTTTCCGTCCCGGCGACTTTAAAGTCCATATTGCCATAAAAATCCTCTTCACCCCGCAAATCCGTCAAAATGACATAGTTTTTCTGATCCTCCGCGACCAGTCCCATAGCCACTCCGGAAACCGGAGCTGACAGGGGCACGCCCGCATCCATGAGAGCTAGGGTTGATCCGCAGGTCGAGCCCATCGATGAAGAACCGTTTTGTGACAAGACCTCCGACACCACCCGGATCGTGTAGGGAAATCGGCTCTGATCCGGAATGACCGCCAGAAGCGCTCTTTCCGCCAAAGCCCCGTGGCCAACTTCTCGCCTTCCTGGTCCGCCAGCCATTCGTCCCACTTCCCCTAAGGAATAAGGTGGGGCATTGTAATGATGAATATAATGCTTTTCTTCCATGCCTTCGGCGGTCTCAATCCATTGTTCCAAAGACGGACTGGCGAGCGTCACGACGGACAAAACTTGCGTCAAACCGCGCTCAAAAATTGCCGATCCGTGGGTCCGGGGCAGAAGTCCCACTTCCCCGGAAATCGGCCGAATCTCATCGAGCTTTCGTCCGTCGGCTCTTTTCTTCTTCTCCAAGGTCTGTTTTCGCAGCGCCTTTCTAAGAAGGGATTCGACAATTTGCGCCAGGTCACTTTTTTGGGGATTCTCGGCATATTCCTGGCCTAAGGCTTTCTTGAATTCCTCGATAGCGCCGCCGTCCATCTTTGCCTCGGAACCGGAAATGCTGATGTAATCTTCTATCTCTTTCCCATGTTTCTTTTCAATTTCTGTCAGAAGGTTTTTGTCCACAGTGTGCGGCCCATAAGGAAATTTCTCTCCCCCGACACTTTTCTGCAGCTCTTCCAGGGCTTCAATGATCTTTTGGTTTTCCTCGTGCGCTATTTCGATCGCTTTCGCCACCGTTTCTTCCAGAATCTGCTTTGCTCCCGCTTCCAGCATAATCACCCCGTCAGAATTAGAAGTCACCACTAGGTCCAGATTTGAGTAGTCCATTTCCGTCAGGAGGGGATTGACGATGAGATTTTCTTCCGGGGAGGAAACTTGTCCCATCCGCACTGCTCCCACCGGTCCATTCCAGGGAATGCTCGAAACGGCTAGCGCCGCCGAAACAGCATTCAGGGCCACCACATCATGATCATTGGCATTATCCGTGGACAAAAGAGTGACCACGATTTGCACCTCATTGACTAAGTCCTTGGGGAACAAGGGCCGAATTGATCTGTCAATGAGTCTGTTAGTCAGAATTGCCTCATCAGTTCCTCGTCCCTCACGTTTGACCCATCTGGAGCCTTTAATAATGCCACCGGCGTAGAGCCTTTCAATGAAATCGACCGTCACCGGCGCCCCGCCGTCAGCCATGGGTTTTTCCGCTCCCAGCATGACTGTAACCAGGACCTCAGTGTCGCCGTAGCGCGCAATCACCGACGCATTCGCCTGTGGTGCCACCTTGTTCACTTCCAGAGTCAGCACTCTCCCGGCAATCTCAATTTCTTTTTTGATGGGTTTCTTTGTGGTCATGTAAAGTTCTTAAGCTTCTTAAGTTCCCTAAGTTTCCTAAGAAGAAAATTCGAGGTGATCCGCCAGCTGGCAGATCACTTTGCCAGCCCCAACGAGGCAATCACGTGGGAGTAACGATCCTTTGCTTTCTTCGACAGGTAGTTTAGCAGACGGCGCCGCTTGGACACAATAGTCAAAAGCCCCCGACGGGAATGGACATCGTGGGCGTGTTTTTTTAAATGAGCCGCCAGTTTGTTAATCCGCTCCGAAAGAAGCGCCACTTGAACTTCCGGCGACCCGGTGTCGCCCTTCCCTTGCGAAAACTTCTCAATGATCTTTTTCTTATCGTCGCTTGCTAGTGCCATAACCGCATTTAACCAATCAGTCTAATTGGACTAATGTGACAAATTAATTGTAACTTAGAAGCCCCTCCCTTGTCCAGCCTTAATTAAACCACCGAAGTTCCCCGATATGCCTTTGGCTGAGTCCAGTCCGAAGGGATGCTCTGAGCATTTTGTGGTGCCGGTTGCGCTGGCGGAACCACTTGGTGTTGGGGTTGCCCCATCTGAGGCCGCTGACTCACCTGTTGCTTATTGCTAGCCCCTAACTGCTCGCCCCTAGCCCCTTGTTTGGCTCCGGCTCGCAGACAAATTGCCGCTGCTTCAAAAGTTGCCGCGGCCACTTTCGGGTTTTGGAAATTCTGACTCGCTTGAACAATTCCTTGATAAAGATTTCTCGCCATGTCCGCGTCAATCTGGGCGTTAATCGCCCGCAGGAAAAAGGTCACAATCTCCGAAATAGAAGCTGCGTCCGGCTCAACCAGGTTAAACCGACCGTAATCTTTATTTGGATCATGATTATCAATATTAATAACCTGCGCATTTGCAAACATCTGAGCATCGTACAATTTTCCTGCCTGCGTCGGCTCAAGAATCTCGACAGTAATGATAAGATCAAAAAGACTAGCCGGCCCACCGGCGAGATTGAATTGAAAATTGCGTGTCTCGGGGACAAACCCTGGACGCAGTTTAATCGTCATGCTAAACGTGTCTTCGGAAAGACCGACCGCTGCCGGATTCTCGTTATACTTGACATCCTCGAAGTCTCCTAATTGGTAAGGTTTGTATGTCAGAAGCAAACTTCCTCCGCCACTTGTTGAGAGCGACGTCTTCACCTTATCCACTCCGACGAGGTTCGAAACTTCGACTAAAACTTCCCCATCCATCGCCACCGTCACGTCTTTCCCTAATTTCACCAGAGCCAAGTAGAGAGCCAGGGCCGAGGCCATCGTGTCAACCGTTGGGTTGGCATGAGTCAAAACCAGCACTTTTCGTGCTGAAGTAACGAGGCTTTGAATCTGTTGCAAGTCTTCGTTGGTCATTTATTAAATTCTTAGGCCCGCAGGGCGAAGCCCGAGGAACGCAGAATCGCCTTTAGGCGATTCTATAGGCCATTATATCATCCCCAACCCTAAAGTCAACTTGGGGATCAAGAAAGACACCGCATTCACGACCTTTTTCCGCCTTGTTCACTTCCTCTTTCCCCGCTCGCATCGATTTAATTCGACTTCTTCTCACAACTCCCTCATCTCCCTCAGATCCCTCACGAACCACCTTCACTAGATCGCCCCGAGCCAAACGCCCCTCGGCCACCTTTGTCCCGCAGATGCGCATTTTCTCAAAAGGAAATTCGGCCACAATTTGTCCCTGGCCGAGAATTTCTTCCGTCTCTTCGGGAACAAGCATTCCGGCCGCTGCATCTTTCAGCTCATCCAAAAGTTCATAAATAATCCTATAGGTTCGGGCCAGGACTTTTTCCGTTTCCGTCAGTTGTTTAGCCGCCGGCGTGATTTTTGTGTTAAACCCGAGAATAATTGCTCCGGTCGATTTGGCCAGCATCACATCAGCCTCACCGATCTCTCCCACCCCGGAAGAAATCAAGTTGACATTTGCCGGGATCTGAGCCGTAACGGCTTCCAATGATCCCAGGGTGTCGGCTTTCAAAATAAGCGATAAAGACTGTGCCCCTTCCTGGTCGCTCCGATTAAGAGCGGAGCCTTTTAAAGCCATTTGCAAGAGGGCCTCTTGCGAAGGTCGTTCGGAAGCGCTGATCACAGACCCGACTAGAGGAACCTCAGTCAATCCTAAAATTTCGACCGGAGTTCCTGGTGTGGCTTCTTTAATCTGCTCACCCATATAATTGACAAGCGCCCGGACTTTGGACTTTTTGCCGTTAACAAATATTTCTTCCCCGACCATAAGCTTGCCGCCCTTGACAATTGCGCTGGCCAGTGCTCCTCGGCTCTTATCTAATCGGGATTCAATAACCACCGCCTCAAGGGTGTCAGAGGAATGTTTTCCGATTTCTTTGACCTCAGCCAGAAGTTCAATAAGATCGAGCAACTCTTTGACCCCCTCTCCCTTTTTGGCGGAAACTTTGACAAACGGCACGTCCCCGCCATAATTCTCGAGCATCACTTCATGGCGCAATAAATCTTGGACGACCTTGTCGAAGTTTGCTTCCGGCAGGTCAATCTTATTGATAGCAACAATATAAGGAATATTCGCCTCTTTAATAAGCTTTATTGACTCCACTGTCTGCGGCATAACCGAATCATTTGCCGCCACCACTAAAATAGCAATATCCGCGACCGCTGCTCCGCGGCTGCGCATATTTGTGAACGCCTCGTGCCCCGGCGTATCAATAAAAGTAATCTTACTTCTCCCTTCTCCCTTATCACTTCTCCCTTCAACCTGGTATGCTCCAATCCCTTGCGTAATCCCCCCATATTCTTTAGCCGCCATGTCAGTTCTTCGAATCGCATCCAGAAGAGTTGTTTTGCCGTGATCCACGTGGCCCATAACCACCACAATCGGAGGCCTAGCGAAGAAGGCAGTCGGAGACAACTGTAAAGTTTGCTTCTTTTGTGCCATTACCCCAATTTACAATTTGAAATTTTAAATTTTCAACCAATGTCATAATTTTGAATTTGCAAATTCAGACATTCGAAATTGAATTCAAATTGTAAATTGAAAAGTGTAAATTAGCTGGATTGCTACTCATTTTCTGCTTTTTGTTTTTTTACTTTTTTTAGTTGAGCCGTCAGTGGCTCCTGAGTCTTTTATCAAGTCTTCTTTTTTCTCTGCCCCTTTCGCTTCTGCCACCTTCTCTTCCTCGGTCTTTTCCTTAACATCTTCCTTTGTTCCATCTTTTTTGGAATATTCCATTTTTCCCTTAATGTCGATTTTCCAGCCGGTGAGTTTTGCCGCCAGTCGGACATTTTGGCCTTCCCGCCCAATTGCCAGGCTCAATTGATCGTCGGGAACGACCGCAATGGCTGATTGGCTAGTCTCCGTGAGAATAACTTCGATGTCTTTGGCCGGCGCCAGAGCCGAGGCGATGAGCGTGGCCACATCCTCGGTATATTGGATAATGTCCACCTTCTCCATTCCCCCCAGTTCGTTGATGACCGCTTGAACACGGACGCCTTTCTGGCCGACGCACGCCCCGACCGGGTCCACACCCGATTGCGCACTCACAACCGCCAATTTTGTTCGCCCGCCGGCTTCTCGAGCAAGAAGTTTAATTTCCACCGCTCCGGACTGAACTTCTGGCACCTCTCGGCGGAACAGCTCCACAACGAGATTCTTATGCGCTCGGGAAACGACAATCTCCTGACCCCTGGCTGATTCCCGAATTCCTTCAATATAGAACGTCAATCGCTGATTGAGCCGGTAGTGTTCAGCCGGATTCTGCTCCTGGGGTGGCATGACGGCCTCAGCTCTGGAGATGTCCACCATAATGTTCGGCCCGTCAAACCGCAGAACCGTTCCGTTGGTAATCGTCCCGACTCGGGCGGTAAAGTCTTCAATCACCGCTTTCTTTTCTGCCTCCCGAATCCGCTGCCGAAGAACCTGTCCGGCCGTCTGGGCTGCAATTCGCCCAAATCCCGGCGGGGTGACATTTCCCCCTTTCGATCCATCCCCATTTTTTACAAAAATTGCCGCTTCCCCCGTGTCGGAATTAATCTCTGCTGTATATCCTTCGACCTCAACCGTCTCCCCGGCCATCTGGCGATCTTTGCGATAGGCCATAAGAAGCGCGTCCTCGATGGTCTTAATAATCGTCTCGAGGCTGATATTTCTTTCCGCTGCAACTTGGTTTAGTGCGAGTAGAAACTCGCTTCTCACCTGTGCCGGCATAAAATCCTGAGCGAGCGTAGCGAGTCGAAGGATCTCGTGCTCACTATGCTCTGCTAAACTAATTTACCAAAAATAAAGGTGGGCATCTCCTCCCACCGCTTACGCCTAATTTTAACACCGTTGCTTATAGACAGTCAAGAACCTCCCCTTATTGAGAGCGGTGTCTTTTTAAAAATCAAAAGTCCTAACTCCAGTGAGACATGCACGATTAAATAACTCACCACAAACGTGAGTAAAAGTCCGTATGGCAAAATCAAAGGGTAGATAAACGTTCTCACTTCAGAAGACCAAGAAGCTAACGCATTAAGAGCATCAAAGCTTATAGAGAGCGGTAATTGTATCGAATATTTTATTACCATTGGTATCGGTCTTGGGGGAAAGACATAACTCAAACTATGTCCGAAGGCGATGAGCGTCCATACTGAGGCGATAACAAATTTAAAAATAATCTTCTTCATTTTTCTTAAACCCCCCCCGTCCCATTTTAATAATATCTTTCCGAAAAGGCCAGTTCCAAAAGACCTGTTATTCCTAATTTCCTGGCATTTTCAGACAATTTTATCTAGTTTTCCTTTCTGCACCCCCAAAATTCCCTTATCTAAGTTGGGATTTTGGGATTGGATATTAGCCAGGGCAATCTCCCGAACCATAATCAGATAGTTCACAAGCAATTTCCATCCTTTTTGTCCCAGAAAAACTTTTTAAAATCGCCGTCTGATCCCTCTTTCTCACATTTCCATTTTACCACTTCCAAGCTACCTGACTTTTTCAAAACATTCCTTGTGTTAATTTCCGGCGAAGCCGGTCCTCCAATGACTATTGGAGACGACTATCGGAGGCAAAGATGAGATGCCACGGGCGAAACAAAGTGCAGCCGGTGGTCGGATCACTTTTATTGATCAGAATTTGCCCCAAAACCCCAAACTTTAGTTTGGGGATGAAAGCCCGCTTTAGGCAAGCAAAAGAAAATTCTGATCAAGAGAAACCACGGGCTTTAGCCCGTGGAGGCTCATTTTCCTGCTCGCAGAATACCCCGATGGACATCGGGGATGAATGCGAACAGAAAAAGACGGCCTTCATGTCCTGAAAGATATTCCGCACGAGACTAGCGGAGAGGACGTCATTTCTGGAGCAGCAGTAGGTGTATCCAGTATAACGCTATCGCTTGAAAATGGATAGGCCATGTGTAAGGATTAAAAGATGGAAATAAATATAGATTTAGAGAAAGCAGAGAAAATATTTGCACCGGAGAAGGAGACAATCCTCAAAAAGCTTTCCCGGACAACTGAAAAATACCCTCTCACTAAAGACGTGTTGGTTCTCCTTGCCGGGGTAGGTTTCCTCAGCCTGGCAGTGCTCATGCCGGGGCTAGCAAAATTGGCTGCTTCCGCAGCCCGTCAGGAAAGAGGAAACTTCCGCAGGCGGCTTAAAAGGCTCGAGCAGCGGAAATTAGTAAAAATTTCCTATGATGTCAAAGGAGAACCGGTTGTGGAAATCACTCAAAATGGCCTCCAGCAAGCGCTGCACTACAAATTTGAAGAAATGGAAATTAAAAAGCCCAGAAAGTGGGACGGAAAGTGGCGAGTGGTGATTTTTGACGTCCCAGAAGGTAAAAAACGATTGCGGGATCGGTTGCGAGAAAAACTTAAAGCTCTAGGGTTTTATTCTTTAAACAAAAGTGTTTTTGTTCATCCCTTTCCCTGCTTTGATGAAATTGAGTTCATCAGACAAGTTTTCCTCGTCGGCGGTGAAGTGACCTATCTAGTCGCCGAAAAAATTGAAAACGACCCTCATCTTCTAACTTGGTTTGGCCTCAAAAGGAATTAATTGGCCAACTGGTAAAAGAAATGCATCCACTTTCTTGCTATAGCACAACACTGGATACACTATCACCAAAACGAAACATCAAGGTAAGTTTGACATTTAAAACCTACACGCCAGAAGAGAGCAACTTTAGAAGAAAAAAGAAAACAAGCTGCGCAAAGCCACCCGGCATTAATTAAAAGGGAAGGGAATCAAAACCCGAATAAACACCCACGCTTCAGAACAAAGATTCGCTAAAACCACCCACTCCTTTTTTTCGCGCCTGCCAAACTTTCCCTAAACTCCTCAAGAAGCCTACGTTGTTCCACGGTAAGTTTCGAAGGGATAGTCACTTTGATCTTGACATACTGATCACCAACCCGGTTACTCTGGGGCATCTTGACACCACGGCCGCGCAGACGAATCATCGTGTCAGGTTGGGTGCTCGCTGGGACCTTCAGTGATACCTCCCCGTCGATCGTTGGCACGGTAATTGTCGTTCCAAGCACAGCATCAGGAAAGCTCACTTCCGCCTCGACAAAAATGTCTGCACCTTCCCGTTGGAAAGTACTGTCCGGCCGGACGGAAAATACAATGTCAAAGTCTCCGAAGCGCACTCTTGAACCGTCATCAACCCCCGCCGGAATCTTGATAGTTTTACGCTGTCCGCCAATATCCACGACCTTTTCCACTCCTTTAACTGCCTCCATAAAAGAGAGCTGCAGGGAATAAACTTGCCTGCGGGCTCGAGCTCGCCCCCCGGCACCAGCAAAACCACCACCAAAGAACTGTTCAAAAATCTCAAACGGGTCGGAAAACCCGCCGAAATCACTTCCTTCAAACGGGTTCCCGCCCTGAGCGGAGCCGAAGGGTTGCTGATTTCCGCCACCGTAAGTCCGATATGTATAAGTAAATGGTCCTTGCTGACCACTAAACGGCCCACCCGGACCCGCAGGGCCGCCCTGAGCGAAAGCCGAGGGGCCGAATTGGTCATACGTCTGCCGTTTTTGGGCATTGGACAGAACCTCATACGCTTCCGTAATCTCTTTAAATTTTTCCGCGGCTTTTGGATCCTTGTTCCGGTCCGGATGCCACTCTAAAGCCTGCTTCCGGTAAGCCGCCTTAATCTCCGCATCAGATGCAGATTTAGAGACTCCTAGGGTTTGATAGTAATCCATAGGTTAAATTATACTAAAAAACCCGAAGCACGAAGCACAAAATCCGAAACCACTCTTCGCTCTTCGAGCTTCGAGGTGGCAAGCCAGGATTTTAAATAATTTGCCTGCCCTTCCGAAGCTTTAGCGAAGGAGGGTTTCGAGTTTCGAGATTCGAATTTCGGATTTAAATTACTTGACAACCTCTCCCTCCACCGGTTCTTCCGAATTTGGCGGAGTCGTCCCCTCACTTTGAGCCTCTCCATGACTATCTCCAGTCGGCTGCTCCCTGCTCCCTGTCCCTTGTCCACCGCCTTGCGCATACATCGCCTGGCCGACTTTCTGGAGTGAGTCGGATAGACCCCTGGTCTTGGCGTCAAGATCTTCCTTGGTTCCCGATTCCAAAATGCCTTTCAGAGCCGAGACCTTGTCTTCAACCTCTTTCTTGACCTCCGGGGAGACTTTGTCGCCCGCGTCTTTGAGTGTCTTCTCCGCCGTGAAGATAAGCGAATCCGCCGCATTCCGGGCTTCGATCCGCCCCCGCTTTTCCGCATCTTCCGCAGCGTGGGCCTCGGCTTCCTTGGTCATCTTCTCGACTTCGTCTTTGGAAAGACCCGTCGAGCCGGTGATTTTGATGCTCTGCACTTTCCCCGTCGCCTTGTCCTGAGCTTTAACGGACAAAATTCCGCTCGCATCAATGTCAAAGGAAACTTCAATCTGCGGCACTCCTCGGGGCGCCGGCGGAATCCCGTCCAGGATAAACCGCCCGAGAGATTTGTTGTCTGCCGCCATCGGCCGTTCCCCTTGGAGGACATTAATTTCGACCTGAGTTTGGCTGTCCGCCGCCGTCGAAAAAACCTGCGCTTTGCTCGAAGGGATTGTCGTGTTTCGGGAAATAAGCGGCGTGGACACGCCCCCGAGAGTTTCAATCCCAAGAGTCAGCGGCGTCACATCCAAAAGGAGAACGTCTTTGACTTCTCCCCCAAGAACACCGCCCTGAACTGCCGCCCCGACGGCGACGACTTCATCCGGGTTGACGCCTTTGTGCGGCTCCTTGCCGAAGAACTTGGTGACGACCTCGACGACTTTGGGCATTCGCGTCATCCCGCCGACCAGAACGACTTCGTCAATATCCGACGTCTTCTTACCAGCATCACCAAGAGCCTTTTTGCATGGCTCCAGCGTTTTTTGAATTAAATCATCGACGATCTGTTCGAGCTTAGACCGCGACAGTTTCAGGGTCAAATGCAGCGGCCCGTTTGGCCCCTGAGTAATAAAGGGCTGGTTAATTTCCGCTTCTGTTGAAGAAGAAAGCTCGATCTTGGCCTTTTCCGCCGCTTCTCGCAGTCGTTGAAGCGCCTGTGGATCTTTGCGCAGGTCGATAGTGTTCTCTTTTTTAAATTCTTCGGCAATATAGTCAAGAATTGTCTTGTCAAAATCGTCTCCACCCAAATGCGTGTCTCCGTTTGTGCTCTTGACCTCATAAACACCCTCTCCGAGTTCCAGAATGGAAATGTCGAACGTCCCTCCGCCCAAATCATAAACGGCAATGGTGTGGGCGTTTTTCTTATCCAGCCCATAGGCCAGGGCGGCCGCTGTCGGTTCATTGATAATCCGCAAGACTTCCAGTCCGGCAATTTCTCCGGCCTGTTTTGTCGCCTGGCGCTGCGAATCATCAAAGTAAGCTGGCACCGTGATAACTGCCTGAGTGACTTTGCCGCCCAAATAGGCCTCAGCATCGGCTTTAATCTTCTGGAGAATCATGGCCGAAATCTCCTGGGGCGTAAATGTCCGGCCGTCAACCTCAACAACCGCCATGTCATCCCTCCCGGCTTTAATAGTGTAGGGAAGCCATTTAATGTCAAACTGCACTGACTTGTCAGAAAACTTCTTGCCCATCAACCTTTTAATGGAGAAAACTGTCTGCTTAGGCTTTAAAACCAGCTGTCTTTTAGCCACATCCCCCACGACGTGGGAAATAGGATCCACAACCGACGGAATGACATTCCGCCCTTCAGCGGAGTGAATAACTTTTGGCGCCCCGCCTTCCATGACCGCCACGCAGGAATTGGTTGTCCCCAAATCAATGCCGATGATTTTAGCCATATCTTCTGAAAACCGAAATTCTAAGCTCGAAATTCGAAACAATTTCCAAAATTCTAATTTTTAAAATTCAAAACACTTTAGGTTTAAAGAGTTTGAATTTAGGATTTTGAATTTGTTTGAGATTTCGGATTTAGCGCTTCGGATTTTTAACTTTTAATACTTACAATAACCTTCCCCGGTCTGATTATCTTATCTTTCATTGAATATCCTTTTTGTAACACCCTAGTAACAATATTGTCTTCTTCTCCCGCTTCGGTGCTCACCGCCTCGGCTTCTTTCGGATCATACTCTTTCCCTTCCAACTCCACCTCCCCAACGCTTTCATCCCGCAAAGTATTTTTTAATTTATTGATGACTAATTGTAAACCTTCATCTTTAATGTGTTCCTGGGCTTTTTCTAAATCATCCAACACCTCCAAAAGTTTTTCAACTAGTCCCAGATTCGCATACTGAACAAATTCTTCTTTCCAGCTCTGAGTTTGCTTTTCCAGATTCTGGTAATCCGCCAGCGCCCGAAAATACTTTTCCTTATATTCCTCCCCGACCTCCTTGACCTCGTCATTTACTTTCTCCTCGGGCTCGTCGTCTGTTTTGGTATTACTTCTCACTTCTCACTTCTCCCTTCTCAAATCAATATGTCATCCATTAAGTTCCCAAAGTATCTCACTGTTGGAATGAGTCGCGGGTAATTTAACCGGCAAGGACCAATGACTCCGATTGTCCCTTCGTGCTTTGTCCCCTGGCCGAACTTGGTAAACACCACCGCACAAGACGTGAGAGAGTCAAAACCCAGATCATCTGCCAGAACAACATTCATCTCTTCACTTCCCTCCAGCGGAAAGATTCGCCGCAGATAATCAAACCGGTCCAAAAGCGCCAGAACATTTCTCGTCAAATCGATGTCAAAAAACTCGGGCATCGACAAAATATTCGCCGTCCCCGCATAATAAACATCTCCGTCAACATCCGAGGCGACAGCCAGAGATTTGGTTCGTTCCGCTAGTTCGTGTGTCGCTTCGCGAAGGGCCCGTTCAAATTCTGATCGATAGTCCCAAACCTTTTCCTTAATCTTGACTTCATCCGTCACCGACAAATTCTTCGGTTGCATCAAATTGCTAACATAATAGCGCAGAGCCACGGGTGTCGGGACTCGGCCGGCGCTGGTGTGCGGCTGCTTCAAATAGCCCTTCTTGATAAGCTGAGCCATTTCGTTGCGCAGAGTTGCCGGAGAAATGCCCAGGTTATATTTTTTATCCAGATAAACCGACCCCACCGGCTCCGCGGCCTCGATGTATTCATCAATGATATGCTTAAGAATATTAACCTGCCGGTCAGTCAAGTCGTTCACTGAAATTTAGAATTAAGAATTTAGAATGCAGAATTGTGGTCTGCACTTCGTGCAGGTCTCTTAAAAATCCAAGCACGGAGTGCTTACCTCAATTCATCATTCTGAATTCTAAATTCCGGATTGGCACTGTTTTATCACGAGTGCTAAGACTTGTCAAGTCCTCAACCGCCGTCTAAGATTAAATGTACTACAATGAAATCAGCCCGACACAAAAAAGTCTCATTCATGCATAAATACTGGAAACAACTGGTCTTGATCCTTGTTCTCTTCGGTAGCGTTCTTCTGACGGCTTTCCTTTCAAAGGACATCGTCCATCTCCTTTCCCAAGCAGCTCCCATTCCCGCCAACATTGTTGTTGACGTTGCTTCGTCGAAGGGCAAGCTCGAGCACCCCTGGGCTGCTCTGTCCCAAGGTGGAGAAAGTGAAAGCAATGGGTCTTTGGTCTCTCTGTCTCCGGTCACTTCCCAAATCAAAGCTCTCAGCCCAAAATACATTCGTCTTGATCATGTCTTTGATCGGCCGTATGAAAACCGGGTTCGCGAAATCCTTGCCGCTGGCGCCGTCCCTTTCATTTCTTTGTCCTATTTTCCCGCCGACGTTGCCAATCGGGATGTGGGGACCGTTAATAATTGGTCAGCTTGGGAAAGACACGTTCGGGATCTCGTGGAAAATGTCAGTGGCCGTGATCATTTGAATGTCAGCGGCGTGTACTACGAAGTCTGGAACGAACCCGACGGCCCCGGTTTTGGCGCTTTCGACATTGGTCGGGGCAAAGACTATTTCGAACTTTATGAACACACCCTGGCTGGCGTCAATCAAGCCATCAACGTCAACGATTTTAAAGTCGGCGGCCCGGCTCTTGCCGATCTTCGCCGCTGTAACAACGGCCTTCTTTTTGTCTGCCAGACCTTCTGGCTTGATGACTTTTTCCGCCTGGTCGCCAGTCGCCACGCCCGGTTAGATTTCATTTCCTGGCACCGCTACAGCCCTCGGCTCTCCGACTATAATGAAGACGTCAACTTCATTACCGCCCTCTACACCAAACACGCCACTCTCCCGCCGGCCGAAAAAATCATCACTGAATGGGGCTCCACCCCGGAGCGCAACCCCGTTCACAATAGTGTTCTCGATGCTGCCCACCTGGTCGCCGCCGCCCGGACCTTTGTGGGCTTCGTTGATCTGGCAACTAAATTTGAGGTTCGAGATGGCCCGGAATCCGGACGTGGAGGATGGGGGATTCTCTACTACAACGGCCAGCCAAAACCCAGCTATCATGCCCTGCGCCTCCTGAATATGTTGCGGTCAGAACGGGTTCTTCTCTCCGGAGAAGGCACCAACGTCACTGGCATCGCCAGCCGTGACAGCAGTGGCGCCACCGTCATCTTAATTAACTATGACCAGAGAAACTCCCACATCGAAACCGTTCCGGTTTCGATCATTAATCTTCCTCCCGGCCGCTACCGCCTCACCAAGCACGTTTTGAATTCTTCCTCGCCCCAAGGGAAAGAAAAGATCGACACCTTTGCCTCTTTCAAGGGCACCTACACCACGTCAGAAATCATGCTCCCTAATTCCGTCGTTGTCTACGATCTTCAACTAGTTGGGTTGTTTGAGGGCTAGACTGTGTCTCATTTTGCTATCTTGACAAGAATCGCTCTTGTTAATTAAAATCGCACTCGTATTCTCTGACTGCCAGTTTCTATGTCGAAAGCCAGTAATAATCCGCCATCTGGCGGACCAAAATATCAACCCCTCTTTGACAATGTTCTTGTCAAACCCCTCGAGCCCGAACAAATCACCGCTTCCGGCATCGTCCTTCCCGACACCGTCAAAGAAAAACCCCAAGTGGGGCAAGTGATGGCCGTCGGCCCGGGAGTCTATGACGACGGCAAACTTGTTCCCATGCAGGTCAAAGTCGGCCAAAAAGTGCTCTATAAAAAATGGGGGGGGAACGAAGTCAAAGTTGGTCGGGAGGAATGGATGATTTTGGAACAGAAAGACATACTGGCAATTGTTGAGTAAATTCGAAGCACGAAATCCGAAATCCGAAACCACTCTTCGCTCTTCGAGCTTCGAGGTGGCAAGCAAGCATTTTAAATAATTTGCCTGCCCTTCCGAAGCTTTAGCTAAGGAGGGTTTCGAATTTCGACATTCGAGTTTCGGATTTTTGGAAGGTATGGCTAAACAGCTAAAATTCAGCGAAGATGCCCGTCAAGCTCTTTTAACCGGAGTCAACAAGCTGGCTCAGGCGGTGGTCACCACCCTTGGCCCGAAAGGCCGCAACGTGGCTCTGGACAAAAAGTGGGGCGCGCCGAACGTCATTCACGACGGTGTGGGTGTGGCCAAAGAAATTGAACTGGCCGATCCTTTTGAAAACATGGGCGCCCAGCTGGTCAAAGAAGCGGCCAGCAAAACCGGCGATGTGGCCGGTGACGGGACCACAACGGCGACACTTCTGGCTCAATCCATCGTCAGTGCCGGCATGAAAGCCGTCACCGCTGGCGCCAACCCCATGATCCTCAAAAACGGCGTTCAGAAAGGCGTCGATGCCGTTGTGGCGGAAGTCAAAAAGACAAGTAAACCGATCAAAGGAAAAGGGGAAATTGAACAGGTGGCCACCATTTCCGCCGCCGACCAGACCATTGGTAAGCTCATCGCCGAAGCTCTGGATAAAGTCGGCAAAGACGGCGTCGTCACCGTCGAAGAGGGCAAAGGTTTGGCCATGGAAATTGAATACAAAGAAGGCATGGAATTTGACAAAGGCTACGCCTCCGCCTATTTTGTCACCAATCCGGATAAAATGGAGGCGGAAATTAATGATCCCTACATCCTCATCACTGACAAGAAAATTTCCTCTCTTCAGGAACTTCTGCCTTTCCTGGAAAACCTGATTAAGGTTTCCAAGAATCTCGTCATCATCGCTGACGAAATTGAAGGTGAAGCTTTGGCTACTCTCGTTGTCAACAAACTTCGTGGCACTTTCAACGCCCTGGCCATCAAAGCCCCGGGCTTTGGCGATCGCCGCAAAGCGATGTTGGAAGACATTGCCGCTTTAACCGGAGGAACTGTAATCTCAGAGGATACCGGCCGGAAACTGGATTCGGTCACTCTCGAAGACTGTGGCCGGGCGGATAAAGTCTGGTCCGACAAAGACAACACCCGCATCATTGGCGGCAAAGGTGACAAAGCCGCTGTCCAGGCCCGCATCAAGCAAATCAAAACCGAGCTCGACGCCACCACCTCTGATTTTGACAAAGAAAAACTCCAAGAAAGGCTAGCTAAACTCTCTGGCGGCGTGGCTGTCATCAATGTTGGCGCCGCCACCGAGGTCGAGCTCAAGGAGAAAAAAGAGCGCGTCAATGACGCCGTCGCTGCCACCAAAGCTGCCATTGAAGAAGGCGTCGTTCCCGGCGGGGGAGTCACTTTCATCCGCACCCGCAATGTCCTTGTCGATCTAAAGAAATCTTTGACCTTTGACGACGAGAAAATGGGTGTCCAAATTCTTTGGGAGGCCATGGCGATGCCGACACGAATGATTGCCCGCAATGCTGGCGCCGATGACGGTTGGGTTCTCAAAGTCATCGAGGAAAACAAAGCGGTTGATTTTGGCTACAATGCTTTGACTGACAAATTTGAGTCGATGCTGACAGCCGGCATCGTCGATCCGGCAAAGGTAACCCGTTCCGCTCTGCAAAACGGCGCCTCCGTCGCGGTAATGATTTTAACGACGGAAGCTCTTGTAACGGATATCCCCGAGAAGGAGAAAGCTCCTAGTGGCATGCCTGGCGGGATGGGTGGTATGGGTGGGGGAATGGACTACTAGAGTTTCCCACAATCCTCAAATCCCCCAGATCCCTCATCGCTCTTACTTTACTCCCGGCACAAGTTCCGCCGGATTGATCACTTTCCCATTCTGATGAATCTCCAAGTGCAAATGCGGACCGGTCGAAAGGCCGGTGTTGCCAGATTTGGCAATCTCCCTCTCCAAACTCACCGTTTGTCCGGCTTCGACCTCAATTTTGGACAAATGAGCATAGAGCGACTCATATCCCTGAGCGTGCGACACAATAATGTGCTTACCATACCCTCCACCCCAGGCATTATTATCAACAGAGGTGACAGATCCTTCCATAATCGGTCGAACGCTAGTACCCACTGGGGCCACTAAATCCGCTCCGGCATGGAACCAGGAAACACCCCGGGATTCAGAGGTGAATTCAATCGGTTTTTGAATTGAAACACTTGTGACCAGATCAGCCGTCACCGTCGGGCTGGAAAACCCCTGACCATTCACAGCCATCGGACCTCCAATATTGCCGAGCGTGTGGATAAAAAATGTTGCGCTTGCGAGGGCGACGAGCGTCACCGAAGCTGTCTGTCGTGTCCATTGCTGACTGATCACTTCCCGAGCGTGTTTGCCCAAAATTGAACTTTGGGACCCACTCAGTCCGAAAAATTTTGCCACCGCCATGAGGTAGCTTTTAACCATCAAAAAAGTTCTCCCATATTTTGCGAGAACTTTCTTGATTATACCGTACTACAGGGCTAAAGTCAAAAAAACGCCTTTTGCCAAAAACTGCCATCCGGAGCGAAGCGATAGGAAATCTGCTTTGTCCCCAATCGGCTCCGCTCGGAGACGTTATCACTCTAACACTACGAGTGCCAGATGTCAAGCAGCTTTTGTTAAAAGTTTAGACTGTTAATTTGACACTTTTAATAGAGATTGTGATCTATTGACAAAGCCTTTGTCGGTTGTTAAATTGATCTCTATAATAATCCAAACAGAAATGCCTGTCCTAATAATACTTCGGGAACACCTCAGTGACCCCAGAGCGTCAGTAAGGTTCAAACAAGATTGGTTGATTTACCAATATTGTTGTCCAAAAGTCATTAACTAACATAAATCCGACCAAAAGAGGAGGTGATTATAAATGACCAAAGCAGATCTAGTTGATGTTGTTGCCAAAAAAGCCTCTCTGACTAACAAGGCCGCCCGCGAATCCGTCCAGGCGATTCTGGACTCCGTTCGTGACGCGCTGAAAAGAGGCGAAAAAGTGGTCATCACCGGATTTGGGACTTTCTCCGTCAGAAGCCGGGCAGCCAGGACAGGGAGAAATCCTCAAACCGGCGCGAGCATTCAAATTTCCGCTCGCAAAACCCCCGGCTTCACCGCCGGCAAAGCTCTCAAAAAGGCGATCCGATAGTTGTTGTCATGCTGAACCCGTTTCGGCACCCAAACAATCACCACCCGACCCCGTCGGGGTTTGGTGGTTTAGGGAGTTCCCAGTTCCGGATAGACCTTTTCAATGGTCTCCAATAGAAAAGTTTTTGCTTCTGCCAGCGGCTTTTTAATTGTCGCCCCGGCTGCAGCCGGATGTCCGCCACCCGAACCCGTAGCGGTGGCAATTTTCGCCACATCCCACCGGCTCGCATCCCTGGTCCGGAAACTGACACTAACTTTCCCCACTTCCACCTCATTCATTTTAATTCCAATGTTCCACCCTTTTACCGATTTTAAATAATTAGGAATATCTGTCTTTTCAGTGTGCCTGGCCTTGATCCCCAATTTTTCCATCTGATCAAAACTGACAGCTGCTATAGCCACGTTGTTGTTAAAATACGTTTCCACAGAGGACAAAGCCAAGCCTATAAATTTTATTCGTTCCGGCTCTTCGGAATTTTCCAGTTTAAATATCGCTTCCGGAAAGTCTGGATAGATTTTTGCCAATTCGCTGGCGGCGGCAAATGTATCTGAAGTGGTACGGGGATATCTAAATCCCGTGTCGGTATAAATTCCCAGGAACAGGCAGATAGCCATTTGTGGAGATATTTGAACATGCCAAAGTTTGAATAAATCGTAGATCATCTCCGCCAATGAACCGTATGAAGTGTCCACCAAGTTGACCTGGCCGAATTCTCTATTGCTGGAGTGGTGGTCAACTACAACCGTCCGTAATTTCTGGGGAAATATCATCTCACTCTTTTTTGAGATCTGGTCAAGACTGCTGCTATCCAGGATTAAAAAGAGATCAAATTTGGAATTATCTATTTGGAAATAATTTTTTGGTTCAATTTGGTCAAAACCAGGTAGAAAGTCTAAATTTGTTGGTTTTTCTGAGTCTCCAATAATCGCCGTTACATTTTTGCCAAGCGATTTGAGAAAATGCATCATTGCCAGAACGCTACCAATGCTGTCTGCGTCCGGATTGGGGTGACAATGCAGTAAAATGTTATTAGCTTTTTGGATTTCCTCCCAAATCACCGGCGCCATTTGCTTGACTTTGTCTGTCATGACCCCTATTGTACAATAGGATCAGATAAATGAGCACAGCGAATTTACTAGCACGCGAAACGTGCGTCTAAATCTGATAGCATCTGATCACTCAGACCTGGGCAACTACATCGACAAAATTCTCTATACCTTCCACAACGCGCCGACTGACATGCCCAATATCCGAAGTTTCGTCCCCAAGCCCCGCGGCCAGCGCTACTAGAACGTTAGTGATACACTAAACTTGTGAGGCCAAAACTCAATGCTGACATTTTTGAGTTAATCTACCAGGTTTTAGTAAATTTGGGATCAGGTTGGTATGGCGCTGTCTTTATTATCTCCAACTACTTTCAGAATAAGCCAATTGAACAAACCCTTTTCGCATTGACAATAAATATCTTCTTTGGTACAGTGTCTCTAGTCTTTGCTTTGAGTTTTAAGAACTTAGCAAAGAAATTAAATGTAGACCAATGATTGATTTATATCAACTTAATATTCAGGCAGGTATAATGTTTGGAATAATGCTGATTATACTGCTCCTTGGCTACATCGCTTTCTTCAAAGGCGACGTCGACAAGCGCCTCCGTTCCTCCAAACGCTCCTAAAGTCCCTCAAGTCTGTCATCCATTCCCAATTTCGCTTAAAATAACCCCATACGTAAATATTGGGTCTTATACAAAGCCGGCTTGTCCCGAATGTCTGCCTACCGTGGTCCGCTTCTTGTCTGGTCAATTTGCAGTGTTCTATCTGTGATTGAAATTGTTGCCATATGGCTAGCAGCAGATGCCAACTCTTTAATTGCCACATATTCAAGGAATCAATTAATAACTTATTCATTACTGGGGACCATCTTGGGTGGCCTTCTAAATTGGAATCCTTTCATTGGGGTAAAAGAAAACATCAAAGACGGGACAATTGCCAGCCAGGCTCTCCTAAAACCAATTTCCTACATCTTTGAACGTCTATTTTGGGAGCTTTCCTGGAAGTCCGGAGCAATAATCTTTAATCTTTCTGTGTTTCTGATAGCGTTGTTGTTTCTCCGTCAGAACTTCGAACTGCCGATTGGATCCGTCAGTCCGCCGTTCTTTCTCCTTTCGGCCCTTCTCGCCATGACAATTCAATTTTTCTTCAGCTTCAATCTCGCCTTAATCGCCTTTTGGACAACGGAAGTATCTCCCTTAAATTCACTCCGTTGGCTAGGGATGTCTATTTTGGGAGGTTCTGTGATCCCGATCGCTTTTATCCCGGAAAATTTTCAACCGATTGTTCATCTTCTTCCGTTTCGCTACATGTATTCTTTTCCTGTCGAGATAATCTTCAATAAACTATCAAGTTCAGAAATAATGACAGGAATATTCGTGCAAATACTTTGGGCTTTGTTCTTAGTTTTAATTTATAAACTCCTATGGAAGTTCGGTATACGGACTTATGTTTCTGTAGGACAATAACATGAAACACCTGAAAATTATTGCTCTCCTTTTAAGAAACAGCCTCATGAGCCATTTGGAATATCGCTTCAGCTTTATTATGTGGTCGATCACTAGCATATTATGGATAATGCTGACATTAATTTCAATCGAGTTCATCTTCGGCCATGTAAATTCAATTGCCGGGTGGACCAAAAACCAAATGCTTCTCATTGCGACGGTCTTTGGAATATTTTCCAGCATAATGTGGATGTTTTTTCTTCCGAGTGCGATTAATATTACGAAACTGGTTCGTAAAGGCACATTAGACTTCTATCTTCTAAAACCAATTGGTAATCGGTTTCTTCTGTCCACTAATCAATTTAGTTTAGACAATTTTCCAAGAGCATGCATTCTTGTGTTAATAATGTTTGGTCTGATAGACTCCATGGGACTAAAAATCTCATTTCTATCGTGGATTCAATTTATTTTATTCCTTTTAATTGGGTTGGGAATATTTTATAACATCTTCTTCACCGCCGCCGTTACCAGTATTTGGTTTATCGATATTTTCAATCTAGAAGATCTTTATGCTAACATCCTAAATGTTGGCCGACTTCCAACCCACATCTTCGAAGGGTTTACAAAACTGTCTTTTATGTTTATTCTTCCAGTTATGTTTGTTGCCACGTTTCCTGCGCAAATCCTTCTCGGGACCGCAGACATAACTATGGCCATAACCGGACTGGTGATATTAATTCAGGACTTACGCGGTAAGTCCATGAATTTTTTGGGTTTCTCCCACTAAAAGAACTACTGCTCAATTTTCTCCCGTTTTCTCAGGAAAGATTTCTAGGGTACGGGACTTGGCAGTGGAATAAAAGGACTTTTCAAATACAAGAACAGTGAGTCGGCAATAATACTTCTTTTGGCTTCGTACCAACTCACGCCTTCTTCCAATCGCTTCTTCTCTAAAGCCAGAAAAGAAAGAAGGGAACAAAAGATGTGGTTTCGTTGACTCCGAGAGCTTCTTGCTTGGCAGGCTTCAATTCCCACTGTTTGCTTTAAACCCCGGTGATATTCCTCGACCTTCCATCTTTGGGCATAAACCTCTTTTACGTCCTTGGCAGTTAAGTCGAGTTTGCTTGTGGCTAAATGTTCGGCCTTACCGTCAGGGGTAACGATCCGAAAGATTTTGACAGCACCAAAGTCTTTGAGGTGGACAATTCTTCCTTCGGGAGGGATGTCCACTTCCAAAATAGGGAAACGATTCTTTTTGCCATAGTCCAGATAAACTAACCTGTTTGACTTAAGAGCACAGACAAAATGCCAGTTAAAATCGTGGGCAATTAGGTGGAGTGTGTCATTAGCCGCATAAAACTTATCCATGGTCACAAAATCAGGGACGATTCCTCGTTCCTTTACCTGATGGAGCATCTCCCGAGTGTGCTCGTTTTTTGTCTTGTCATCAGTATCTGGGTCATACAGTCGATAGTTAATGGGAATGTGTTCATCTTTTTGGCCACTCCAAAGAAGTGTGGTGACTCCAATTCCTTTGACCACATCATGGTGAGTGCCGCTGTATTGGAAACGGATCAAACTTCCAGTTTCACTGTAAGGGTGATCTAAAACAGTGTCGTCAACCACAATAACCCCTTTCCCACTGACCAATTTTTGAGAATATTCCCATAAAATAGCGGGGGTAAATTTTCTTTCCGAAAGAAGCCTGGTTATCGAATCGTGCGCAATGTCAGTCAAAAGGGAGGCACAAGCCGTAGCGGTGAAGTTTGTCTGGGCAGCAATCAGAAACTCGCAGTACAACTCTTTACTGCACTTACGTTTCAATTCTTCTCACCTCCAACCCTGCCTAAAGTCCAATCAGTTTAGCAAATTACTGGAAGTGGTGCGTAAGTCCTG
>Ga0209541_10001632_pt1 | contig 44122 bp, 22 predicted proteins | sample RifCSPlowO2_01_FD_184027 | JGI IMG/M metagenome (GOLD analysis project Ga0209541, IMG submission 184027) | Groundwater microbial communities from Rifle, Colorado - Rifle CSP2_plank lowO2_0.1 (SPAdes) (version 2) | ecosystem: Environmental > Aquatic > Deep subsurface > Groundwater | place...
GAGTGCTGGTGGATGTGCAACAACTGTTGGATATAATGATGTTGATACAGTTGATAATTATATCAAGAATCAAGCACAGCATCATGCACTTGCGTAGATACCCCTACCTTTAGGTCGTGGGAGTAGGTCATAACATGGATCTGACCTTCAGCCATGGAAAAAATTCTTTGGACTCCAACCTTTTTTGAAGGGTATGAATTTGGCGTCTCATTAGATCATTCATTTTCTAAAGAGGTAATCTCCAAAAAATTGCCAGAAAGACTTGCAGGAAAGGCTGAATTGGTTAGCTGAGCAGGAACTGGACCGGTTTCATGCTAATTTTCCAAGCCCTTTAAGGTTTTATCAAGACACTTGTTTTGTTAATGAACTATATATGGGTGATGGAAGAAGCATTGTGGTTAATTCTGGTGCCATTGGCAATCTTCTCAGACAGGATTCAAAAAGAAAAGATGTTGAATATCATTCTAGCAACAGCGATACTTCACGTACTGCATATGTTTTGATTGCATTATTTGGCATGTGGGTAAAATATGCAGACCATTTGCGTTCTTAATTCTACCATAATAATTTGTTATCTTTTCAATCAATCCCAAATCACAAATTATATTAACTAACAAAATTGAGATATACAAAATGGGCATTTTCCACAAAGACCTAGAAAAACAGATTGATGCAATTGTCATCAGTATAAAGCGAAAATCTTTGGATCTTCCACAAAATTGGCATTGGATTGATTACAAAGCAAAAGCAGAACTTGCTTATATTGATGAGATGGATACAGTTCTCATAAAAAAGCTTAATCTTCTACATGAACAAGGAAAGGAAATCCCTGCTTTATCTTCCAGAATTCTGCTTCTTTGCAGTGAACTTCATAGATACATTGATTTAGTCAGGCAAAGAAGAAATATTTCAAGCTTATCTGCTGAAGGAGAAAAGATCAAGGCAATAATCCGGGATATTGACGCAATCTATCAAAGAGAATTGGCAATGATGCATAGGGAATCAAAACGATTGATATTCAGCAACAAAATTATCCTAGAATGCAAAAAAAGGATTATTGAATGCCTAAAAAGGCCATCGGTTGATTGGAATCTTGTTGAAACATTGATCAGGGAAATGCTGACAACAAGAAGTGTCTGGCTGGATTTTACAAAAAGTGAAACTAATCTTTTTAATTTAATATCCAAAGGCGCTAAATACGAGCAATATCATCTTGAATATAAACGTCTATTAGGTGATTTGGAAAGAGAGATTGACAAAACAAGAGAGATGGCAGTGACTAAAGAAGGCAGCGCTTGGTATCATATAGAGACTTCTCCTGGAAATGCTGACAAACAACATTATCCTGGCTTGAGCCTTAAAAAATATGAGACAATAGATCTTGCTTCTATATGGAATATGTTAAAATATCTTTTAAGGTTAGCTAAAGAGCTCAGGCAATTGGCATTGCATACAAATGATTCAATCCAAATTAAGATACCTGCATCTTTTTTATCTTTTGTGAAGCATCCTGATTCAGTAGTTATCCATTACTATAATCCAAGAAATAAGAATGAGATTCCAAGAATTCTTAATGGCTGGCTGCACACGCATGGGATAAATTCAACAAAGCGTGAATATGGAAGGGCTGAGCACGCAAGAGATTTTTTTGACACAAGTTTTAGTGATAATGTTGCAAAAACAATAACTAATCTTATGAGGGCAAATTACGGCAGGTTAAGCAATGAGTCTTTAGCGATTTCTGGCATAAATTATGCTTTTGGTGTATCAAAAGAGGGAATTTGAAATAAGGTATGACCGTATTGATCAATATAATATCAGCATAAAGTATCTGGATCAGCTATTAGCCAAGTATATGCTGTTAACTGCAAATTCAATTATGATATAAGCTATGTAAAAGAATATCAGGAATAATCCTTCTCTTTTTGTAAGCATCTTTTGTGATGATATGAAAATTATTGTCAATAATCCTGCAAAAAACATTGCAAATCCGGTGACATAAATTACTAAAGGCCTGAATTCGAAAGGATTGATTATCGCAACAATCCCAAGCACTATCGTTGCATCCATTATGACTGTCCCTAAGATATCGCCCAAGGCAAGCTGATCATGGTTGTTGGCAACAGCCCGAAGCGAGAAAAGAAGCTCTGGCAGGCATGTTCCGATAGAAATTATGGTCAATCCGACAAGTATTGCAGGCAGCTGGAAATCATTTGCCAGTTGTACTGCATATTTTACAGTAAAGCTTGAGCCAAGAAGCAGTGTGCCAAGAAAAAAGATCAGGAGCGAAACATTTTTTAGGAGCAGTTTGGTTTTTATCTCTTTTAATCTCTTTCTGAACATTTTGCTTTGGAGGGCTAGCGTAAAAAAGAAGAAAAGCCCTCCCAAGACGAGCAATATGCCGTCGATCCTGGAGAAATTTCCATCCCACCCTAATAGGATTGGGAATAGCAGCAGCAATAAGTACATGAAGTCTTCTTTTAATATCATGCTTTTTACATGGACCCCATTTGCAGCAAATAAAGCGATCACTCCAAATACAAGGGTAAGGTCAGCTATGTTTGAGCCAAGCAAGGCGCCCATGCCAAACTCAGGGACTCCTTTGATTGCAGATATGATTGAGATGCTTGCCTCAGGAAATACTGATATGACAGATACGATGAAAAAACTGACTATGAATTCTGACAGCCTGAATATTCTTGCAACTCTTGATGAGTATTTTATGCAATAGCCTGCGCTTTTGACTACTATAAATAATGATGCAGCAAAAAACAGGAAATTTACAATGGCCATTTTCAATGTTCGCTCAAAAGTTTAAGGAGAGAGCTTGGCGTTATGACTCCGATTGCTTCTTTATTTTTGTTGAGCACTATTAGGTTCTTGCATTTGTATGCTTTTTTTAGCACACCGTTTATCGGATCAGTCTCAAAAACGGTGTTCCGATTATTTTTTGCAAGACTGCCTGCAGTCTCAAATATGATGTCCCTCTTATAGCCGTGGTTAAGGATCTGAGGTATGGGCTCTTTAAGTGCAGTGTTTGCCATTATCATTATCAAGTCTTCATCCCTAATCTCTCCGACCAATCTTTTGTTCTTGTCAACCACTATGCAGACATTATACTCTTCCCTTTTCAGCTTCTTTACAACCATCATGACATGATCATTTTCAAAGAAGTAGATTGGTTTTATCATGGCATCTCTGGCATACAATTTTGGAATATCGGCGATGCCCTTTATGGAATTGATCTGCTTTCGTACCATCTTTTTTATTCCGCTTATCAATCTATCACCCGGATTTGATTCTATTGTCAATCATATATAAAATTTTCCTTTAAACAATTATACTTTGGTGTCCACTTGCTGATTATTCGCTGGTTCATCGACTATTGACTGGATCTGTTTTGGCCCATAAGATCTTATGCCATCAATTATAAATTCGTTGTCTGGTCTCAACTATTATTTAACTTATAGCAATGGACATTAATAATAGTACATATCGAGTGTTGCCAATGTCTCTTGCTTATTAGGAAAAGACATGAGTAAATCTAAGGCAACTATACGAAAATTAATGTCTTTTCCTATAGAATCATTCACCAGCAACTTTATCCCATAAAAATTTATGGTATTTTTTGTAATTATCAGCAAGTTCTTTGCTTTGGATAACAAACACGCTTATATTTTCTCCGAGAAGCATTTGAGCAACTTTATCGCCATAAGCGACTGTTACAGTTGGATTTCCAGAGAATTCTGGCGGAAGAAATTTGCTGCTGGAAAACAATTTTTTATTAACACCCTTTCTTTTTTCATATCTGAAAAGGTGGTGGCTTTGCACCTTTTTCTGGATTCTTCTCTTGTTCCAATCTTTCCAATATGCAGGAAACCTGTCTGGAACATACATTCCAGAGCCTATCCAGTAAATTGCATCATAATTCAATAAGTCATCCCATACAGCTTTCAGACCTTCAGGGCCTTTAAATATTTCAGCAAACAGCTCTTTCTTCTCTGACATGAATACATTCTTCATATCCGGAATGATTCTTGCAACCTCCTTTTTTATTTCATCAAGGTTTGATTTCTTCTCCTCAATATAGCTTAATATCTTTTCTGGGTTAGCTATCCTGAATATTTTCTTGTCATTTGTCTCAATATAGCTTACTAAGCCTCTTTCTATCAATTTATTCAAGATATCATAGATATTTCTTCTGTCAATACCTACATTTTCATGTATCTTGTTGATTGAAGTAGCACCTATCTCCAATAAGGCATTATATACTTTTATTTCTCCTTCAGATAAGCCTATCTTTCTCAGTATTTCAAGTTTCATGGCTTATTGTCTGCTATCCAAATATTTAAGCTTTGCTATTATGGTAGCACTACATTACCATAAAAGTTTATATACTTCCATTATTGTTATTATTAAGAAGTAGTTAATAATCAGCTGCTTAAAAAATATGTAATCAAAGGAGGAGAACAAAATGGAAACAAAAACAGATGAAATTGTGAATGAAACTTCAACCAACAAGCATTTATCACCAGAAGATATGAAATGCATAGATGATTATGTGAATGGCAGAGTGTGGTCTGGTGTTTTTAGAATAAGGGATGTACAGACTTTAAGCGTGCCTGAGAGGAAGATTATCAATTATGAGATATCCCATTTGATACCGTTTGAAGGAGCAAATCCTACCGATAATTGGCATTATGTTGATGGAAAAACATTAATGATTCAAGAAGATCTTGATCAACTGTTTGAATCTGTAGCAGCAGGTATTAAGACCTCTAGATTTTTGCGCATTAAAACGGTCCAAGAACCAGATCAAATTGCCCATACTAATGGATATACAGTATCTAGTGGCTATTTCTTTGCTGAAAAGGCAGATGATAGGTTTATCTATAAAGACGGTAAAGCATATCCTAGTGCAATAATTGTTCGTCATGATGGAAAAGCGAAGGAGGAATTCAAAGCTGGATTAAATGATATTTGCGAGCAGTTAGTATCTTTGATAGGCACATCTCACAGAGATGTTGATTCTCTTGACTTAACAAACATGAAGCAAAGGACTGCTAGTGTTTGGGCTGATAGATTGGTTCCATTGGTAAGCCATGCTTGTAATAGTCTACAATATGGCCCATATTGTGCAGAACAATTGTTAGATGTTGGAAGAGATGGGAACAGGACACATTTAGGAATGATTTTTTATGACCTGCTTCTTGAGGACGGAAGCAAGTTTGACAAGGAAAAACTCAAGCAGTTTTATCAGCAGAAAATAAATGAGATTGAGTAAACTGGATGCTAAACCAAAATATTTTTTGTTGCTAATTTAAGGTTATGCCCTTTATTAGAGAAAAAGTAAAGTTCGGAAACAAAGAAACAATTAAATAGATACACCTTTAGAATTTGTTAATACACAGATAATATGGAAACAAAATGAGCCTGCCTGAAGAGATAAAAACAAATGAATGGGTGAAGAACTGGTCTGGAAATTGGCGTACAGCTTTTGCTTCCCTTTACTTGCTATATACAACAGACTTGAAACCCTACATTGGCAAAAACCTAAACATGAATCTTTTGGTTTGCGAAAAAGAATCAAGCTCAGATTATGTAGCAAAAGCAGATTTGGATGCTTACGGGAAATTCGTTGCTAATCTTATAGTTAAGGATAATAAATTGGCAGAAAAGCTAGCAAGAGATACCTTGGCAAGTGCAGATAAACTATTTGAATTGTTAAATACATTAAAAAATAAAAAAAATCTTACTGTATCTAATCTCTTAGAATTAAAAAAAAGATTTTATATTCATATCCCGCCGCATTTCTCTATGAAGAAAGTGGTTGATTATCTGCCTGAAGAATTACAGGAAAAACTTTCTCCTATGCTGGTTGAGGCGCGCTTAAAAACAGAGAGTCTTTTTAATCAGGTTGACTCTGCATTAAGAGATTACACAAGACTTATTGCAAATATGGCCGGTTATCATTCTGCCTTGACAGAATTCTTGACAATTGATGAAATTAAAGCCTATCTTGAGAAAAACAAGCTGCCAAGTGAGAAAGAGCTGGCTGAGCGTTTTTATGGATTAGTGATTTTTTGTAAGGGCAATAAATTTTCTCTGTTTTCCGGCAAGGAGTATGTGAATTTGCAGAAAATATTTGTGGGTAATGCCAAAACAGAGCTTAAGGGAAATATCGGTTATCGCGGCCTTGCAAAAGGTAAAGCCAGGATAGTCTTTGATCCATTTAAAGTCAAAGAATTTAATGATGGGGATATTCTTGTTACAGGAATGACAAGGCCTGAGTTTTTGCAATTAATGAAGAAGGCTTCAGCATTTGTAACTGATGCTGGGGGTATGCTTTCTCATGCAGCAATTGTAGCTAGAGAGCTTAAGAAGCCCTGTGTACTAGCCACAGAAATTGCAACTAAAATTATAAAAGATGGTGATGAGATAGAGGTTGATGCTAATAAGGGCATTGTTAGAATATTAAAGAGGGCTTGATTAATAGGCAACAAATATTTTGCTATATACCCCGTTCAATTTCTTCATGTCAACAATATTTATAAGTAAACCATTTCTCTCCCAGACAAATGATTTATCTGGATAAGCCTGATGCATGGAACCCTGCTTTTGAAGCAGTTGGCTGTTTTATTGAATATGAAGGAGAAATATTTTTATTGCACAGGCAGGATCATAAGCCTGAAGGCAATACTTGGTGTGCGCCTGGAGGAAAGATTGACACTGGCGAGAGTCCTCTTGCTGCGATTATCCGTGAGATTAGGCAGGAATCTGGTTTTGATATTCCTCCTGACAAGCTTAATTACATCAGGGAAATATATGTTAGGTATTCAAGATTTGATTTTGTTTATCATTTGTTTCATACAGAATTCTCTGAAAAACAGAATGCTTCAATAAATTATTCTGAACACAAGGCTTATTGTTGGGCTACACCAGAAAAAGCATTAGCTATGCCCTTGATTCAGGATGAAGATGTTTGTATCAAGCTATTTTACGGAATTAAATAGTTTTAAAGATTGTGTTTTTTCCATGGAAGATATCACACATCAATCCCAAAATGCTGGTATAGACTATGGCACCCTGATCTCTATCAATGAAAACATTTTATCCGGGTTTTCCTGATTCCATTCATAAATATTGTCCTTGTTGGGAACCGTTCTTCTATCATAATCATAGCTTGGAAATGATTGTTTTCCTCCAAAAGAATGATTTGACCCATAGACTAAAACGATTATTGGAGAATTGTGCTCGCTTACAACTTTTAACACTCCATCTTCTCTGCCATCCAGTATGTTTCCCATTTCTGAATGTTTGCTTAAGCCTCGTCCATCTAAACTCAGATTGAATTCAAGGTCATCTAAAGCCATCTTCATCGCTTCTTCATCTTCGCATGCTAGCGTTGGAACGTCGTGTTCTATAGAATACGCAAGTCCTGCTCCAACAAAATTTTTATATTTATTCCATTGTTGTTTTTCATCTCTTGCCTGCTTTCTGTCTTCCTGATTACAGAATATTAATTTAGATTCATCATCCCAAGGGCAATTAAAATATCTTCTTCTTGGAAAGTCATCTATTGCTGATTCATCTTGGATTCTTTCATTTTGTGCAATATATTCTTGCAGATTATCATTTGCTGAATGATCACTTAAGCTGCCTTCTAAGCATAAAATCCATCTTTGCTCCGGTTTTATAGAACTTAAACATTCAAATATTGCATTTTGATGAGCTAGTATTTCTCTGCCTTCTTTTTCCAATTGTTCTCTTGGTTTAGCAACATTGTACACTTTTGAAAATTGTATTTCTGGATTTTCTGCTGATCTCTTGATAGCATCCAGCCCTTTTAAGAAGTAATCCAGGCTCATTTTGGTAACAATTTCTTCATGAAAATGGCTTTGCCTTATATGAACTAAAACTTTTTTTGCCCCAGCAGTTTCGTATTTAACAACAGATTCTCCAGGAATTTCTACAGGAAATGCCCTTAAATATTGATTTGCTTCTGTAATTGGTTCTTGTTGAGCAGTCTTGATCATACTTTCTAATCTTACCTCAACATTATCTGCGTGGTTTTTGCTATAAAAAATAAATGGCAAGGTAAGCGCTGCTGCCAATGAAAGGTTTATAAAATAATTTTTGAGCTTCATCATCTTTCCTTTTGTGCATACTCTTCTAAGTAAATATGAATCCACCAAAGCGCAATATCAAATATAAACTTATCTTTTGATGATATACAGAAGAATTAGATGAGGGCGTATTTCCTCTTGAACAATCGGATAATCAACTGATTAATAGCATACTCCATGTTATCTTAACTAAACTTATTTTTCAACTTATCCTAGAATATACTTACACAATATTGCAGGAATAGCTCTTCCCGCTCATAGCTTCTGTGCAGGTGCTGTTGAAGGTGTTCACAAAATACTTCTCTCCGACAGGTATATCATCCATGAATACGCTTCCATTCCCGTATATATTGCCTTTTTCATCATTTACAATACAGCTAAGTGTCACATTGATCGCGGCAATATTTCCTTTGTTTGTAATAGTCCCATCAATAATTGTATAACAATCCCCAGTTAAATCGCTGTATGAATTATAGCCAGTTATTTGTGTATCAAGTATTGCCTGCCTTGTCAAAACAGCAAATCCTGTAATCCCTGAACTTTCTAGGTAATAATAGAATGAGAAACCAAATATTAAAACTAGCGCTATTATCATCCCTCTCTTCATATGGCCTATTTATTCTTGCGATTATATAAAATTTTGTTTGTTTAAGTATATAGTTGGCTTGATTGGTAGTTAGTGCCCTGCTTCAATTCCATAGATACTTTTTTATACCTCCACTTTCATAATTCCATCTTAATTAATAAAAAGAGGTGATCATTTGGATTTTTACCGTTTATCAAGCAGAAGGGTTCTTGATCACTTCAAAGTGTCTCCAGATAATGGCTTAAGTCCTTCTAATGTAGAATCCAAAACAAAGGAATTTGGATTTAATGAGCTGATCGCAAAGAAAAAGCTCAATCCATTTGTCTTGTTCTTGAAGCAGTTCCAAAGCTTTATAATCTATATCCTTATTTTTGCTGTTATCGTATCTATTCTTGCAAATGAGTTCATCGATGCAATAGTCATCTTGATCATATTGATCTTTAACGCTTTTTTTGGTTTTATCCAGGAATATAAGGCAGAAAAAGCGATTGAGGCGTTAAAAAAACTCACTGCATTGAAGACAAAAGTGCTTAGAGACAAAAAAGTGATCATGATCGACACAAAAGAAGTTGTTCCAGGTGATTTAGTCCTTCTTGAAGAAGGTGACAAAGTTCCAGCTGATTCAAGGATATTAGAGAGTGTTAATCTTGAGATGTCAGAAGCTTCTCTTACTGGTGAATCTTCTCCTGTTTCCAAATCATCAGATGTTTTAGCAAAAGAAGTTCCGCTTGCAGAAAGAAAAAACATGGTCTTCTCAACAACTGCAGTCACTAAAGGAAGGGCCAAATGTGTTGTGACATCTATTGGCATGAACACAGAAGTAGGCAAGATTGCAGGCATGGTCAGCGAGGTTGGTGAGGAGATGACGCCATTGCAAAAAAAGCTTGAACACCTTGGAAAATGGATTGCTGCAGTCACAGTTATTGTCTGTCTGCTTGTATTTATAACAGGAGTTCAAGATCAAGGATTATTTACCCTTCTAAAAGAGGGAAGAATTCTTGAATTCATCCTTTCCTCAAAGATATGGTTTTTAACAGCAGTATCGCTTGCTGTTGCTGCTGTTCCAGAGGGCCTTCCTGCAATAGTCACAATTTCCTTAGCATTAGGTGTCAGAAGGATGGTAACTAGAAAAGCCTTGATAAGGAGGCTTCCTTCTGTCGAGACTTTGGGTGAGACAACAGTCATCTGCTCAGACAAGACAGGCACTTTGACCAAAAATGAGATGACTGTAAAAAAGGTTTATGCAGACAGCAAAATATTTGATGTATCTGGCGACGGCTATTCTTTAGAAGGAAAGGTTTCTTTTAACAGTAAGCCTGCAGATCTGAAAGATCATCTGATTTTTAAGATTGGAGCCTTGTGCAATAATGCTGTATTATCATCTTCATCTAAAGATGATGAGATTGCCGGAGATCCGACTGAAGCAGCATTATTGGTCAGCGCGCAAAAAGCAGGAATCAACCATAAAGTAATGCTTAAGCAGTGGAAGCGCTTGAAAGAAGAGCCGTTTGACTCTGTAAGGAAGATGATGAGCGTTGTCGTAAAAGATCCAAAAACAAAAAAATCATTTGTATTCACAAAAGGCGCTCCTGAGCATCTCCTCTTGTTATGTTTAAAAGTTCTGAAAAATGGAAAGCAATCTAAACTTACTTCTTCTTTGAAAAAAGAGATCCATAAGAAAAATGAGCTGTTTGCATCACAGGCTTTGAGAGTGCTTGGCTTTGCATTCAAAGAATATGATAATCATGAGCCATTGGAAAAGAACTTAATTTTTGTCGGGCTTCAGGGAATGATTGATCCGCCAAGGGATACTGTAAAAGATTCTGTTGCCAAATGCAAAGAAGCAGGGATAAGAGTCATAATGGTTACAGGCGACAACAGGCATACTGCTGAAGCTGTAGCAAAGAATATCGGCATTGAAGGATCTTCTATGAATGGTATTGATTTTGCGAGATTAAGCAAAAAGCAGCAGATGAAGGCAATCCAGAAGATCTCGATCTTTTCAAGAGTTGAGCCAGAGCACAAGATGCATATTGTTGATCTTCTCCAAATAAGAGGAGAAGTTGTTGCGATGACTGGTGATGGTGTAAATGATGCTCCTGCCCTAAAAAAAGCCGATATCGGCATTGCTATGGGCATTAAAGGAACAGATGTTTCTAAAGAAGCAAGCGATATGATCCTTGAGGATGACCAATTCACAAGCATTGTGAATGCTGTTGAAGAAGGCAGAGGCATTTATGAAAACATCAAGAAATTCATCAATTATCTTTTGTCATCAAATCTTGCTGAAGTGCTTATAATCTTCTTGACAATCTTGTTTGGCTGGCCTCTGCCATTAACTGCAATAATGCTTTTATGGATAAATCTGGTCACAGATGGCTTGCCTGCATTGTCTTTGAGCATAGACAGCAATCCAAAAGATTTGATGAAAAGGCCTCCTAAGAATGCAAAGGAGGCTATCATGAACAAGTCCATGATGTTTAATATATTCTATGTTTCAATCTTGATCACCACAGCAGTGCTTGGCTTATTTTATTGGGGCATGAAAACATATGCTGGCTTTCCAGAGCAATTTTATATTGACAAGATCGAGACAATTGTCTTTACTTCGATAATCATTATGGAGCTTGTAAGGATACAGGCAGTCAGGTCAGAATATAAACTGGGGATGTTCAGCAACAAGTATCTTGTGTTTGCGCTCAGTTTGTCAATAATCCTGCAATTGGTTGTGCTCTACACTCCTATTGGATTCTATTTTGGAACTGTCCCATTAAATGTTCAGGATTGGATCATGATCATATCAGCCACTTTTGTGGTGTATTTCATGAACCTTTTGGGTATATTCATCAAGAGAAAGACTCCATGGTTTAGGGATGGGTAAACCTTTTTTTGGCACCATTTTTTTTGCAATTTAATTTCCAAACCTTTATAAACCCTTTTTTGCTCCTGCCCAAAATGTGATAATCATGGCAAAAACGAAGGAAACAAAAAAGGCAGTTAAATCAGCAGCAAATAATAATAAGATGAAAAAAGAAAAAAAAGATGCTCATAAATGCGATGATCATGTTTGTCAATGCTGTTGAATTTTAGCTGATATTTCTTATTTTTATTATTTATCAAATAGTCTTATCAATTCTTCAGTATTATAAATCCTTATTTCCTCTTGCTTATCCTTAATTTCCTTATCATTGCTCCAGATGCCGCATTTCATCTTTAGTGCTAGAGCAAAATAATCAACATCATTTGGGTCAGGAGAAATTTGCCTTGCCTCATCCATATATTTTTCAGTCTCTTCATTTGGAATAGTCTTTATTTTTATTTTGATTATTTCAAAAACAGCTTTATATTCCTTTTCAGTTCTTTTTGTCTTTTCAAGAATCTCATCTTCATATTTCTCAAATTCTTCAAATATAAATTCAGGGCAGAAAAGGTGCAAATATGGCTCAAGCATAATCTCTTCTGTCTTCCCGCTCTTTATCAAAATAGAGAAGAGGATATTAGCATCTACAACTAGGTCCATTTTACTTTGAGTGCCTTCTCTTTGCGAGGCGTTCGTTTAGCTCTCTTCCCATTCGGATAGTGTCAGCTTCAGTCAATGTGCTGTCTGCCTTAAATTTCTTGATCAGTTCAAGATCCCTTATTTTCTGGTCGAAGGCTTCTCTTGCGACAGCGCTCCAATTTATCTCTGCAAAGCTGTCCATTTTAAGTTTCATTTCATTTGGAACTGCTAAAGTTACATTTACCATATCCTCACCTCGAGTGTATACATGTGAAGATATGTGCAAATATATAAATCTTATGGATTTTGAGTATCATTTCTTGATTAACATTCAAACACCAACTTAATTTTAAATCACAATAAACCACTCTCCAACATAGAAAATTATAAAAAACAGTCTCTTCAATCAGTCAATATGGCTTCAAATAATGCATTGCATCTGTCTTTTTCTGTTATACTCGCAGTTTTAATATCAATCATGCTCTCCTATAGCGCTTTTGCTTTGGGTGCTAGCCCAGGAAAGATAGTTTTTGACAATCTTGTAAGTGATGGATTTTCAAGCACACAACTGCTTATCAGCACGTCATCTATAGAAGAAGAGACAATATCTCTGGGTGTTGAAGGTGAGCTTGCAGATTGGATAACTCTTGAGCCGAACCAGTCGATAATAACTGTCAGCAGAGGAAATCCTTATCTCTTGGATATTAGCATCCATCCAGGATTAGATGCTGCAACACTCACTTATCAAGGAAACATAATAATCACTAAGATAAATTTAGGCCCGATGCAGCAGCAATACGGTGCATTTGTCTCATCTGAATTAATCCTTCCAATAACTGCCCAGGTCTCAAATGAGAAACTGGCAAAGTGCAGCCTTGGAGGCTTTAAAATATTTGATACTGAAGAAAATTCTTATCTGTTGGTCAGTTTCCAATTGTACAATCAAGGAAATGTCCGCATCTATCCTGAGCCATATTTAAGATTTTATGACCCTTCTGGAAGGCTTGTTTTTGAGCATGAGGAAACGCTTGATAGCATTTTGCCTTCGAAAAAAGAAAAGATAAATCTTTTTTTTCCACACAAGCTCAGCAAAGGAAGCTATACTTTAATTTTTGGCATACCTCAATGTGAATCGCAGCAGTCTGAACAGCTAAGAGTCTTGGAAAAAGGCTCTTTGAGCGAAGAAGGGACATTTGCATCATTGGAAAATAAGCCTTATGTTTATATTGGAGAGCAGACTCAGATAAATGCGGAATTTGAGAATAAAGGAATGACGCCTGTCTATTCAAGGCTGGTTGTAGACGTAAAAAAAGATGACAAGTCAGTCGCATTATTAGAGTCTGATAAATTGCTTGTCCTTGCCGGAGATACTCAAACCTTGAGCGCTTACTTTATGCCAAAGATCCCTGGCAAATATTATTTGGGCGCAAAGATTGTCTATGGTTCAACAGTCGATAAGCAGACTTTCAGCCAGGGTTCTGTTTTGGAAGCAGCAGAGAATCCTGATCAGCCTGCAGGCGAATCTTCAGTCCCAAAAATTGTCTCAGCAATAATCTTGGTTATAATCCTTATTGTAATTTTGAATCTAATCATTAAGATTGTAAAGCATAAGAAGAATGGGTTGTAGTCTTTAAGTTTTGATTGTTGCTTTTTATGAGTATAAAAATAATTTTATTGTTTACCTTAATAAACTTCCTCACCAACTTTCGGAATTTTACTTTATAAAAGTAATATAACATTATTGGAAATTAAGTAAATAAATTCCTATTAATTTGAATTTCAAATATTAGTAAAAGACAAAAACAGCTCCTAATTATTGTTTGTCTTGTCAGAAATACTTTGTATTTCTGAGCATGCTTAAAAATCCTAACGGATTTTTGGCATCCCAGAAATAAGTTAATTTTCTGAGGATGATCAGAATTTCTAAGAAATTCTGACATTTACAATTTAGTTTGCGAAATTGATTATAACTTATTATTGTCGCAAACTAAATACCAAAAAAGTTGAAAATAGGAAATTTTTAACTTTTTTCAGTATAATTATTGAAAATTTCGCCAATCGGCGAAATTTGAATTGGGTTTAATACCCCGCTCTTTAGAGCGAAATTTTCAATCCCAAAAACCGCACGATAAAACGCTAAAAAATTCCTTTCGGAATTTTTGGCGTGCCAGAAATCTTAGATTTCTGAGCATACCCCGGACTTTAGTCCGGGGAATAGTGCGGTTTTTGTTATATTCAATTAAATTTCACGCCCTTAACTGAGACTAACCGGTGAAGCATCAAACGCAAAAACTTTAACATAGTTTAGTATATTCTCTATGTATTCCTTATTATTTATTATGTCACTAAAATCATCAGTAATAAAATATGTTTCATCATCGGCGAAAATTTCAGCATAAGCTTCAGCCAATATGAGATGTTTTATATCTTTTGTATTATTTATTTTACCTTCCAGCAATTCGAACTTGGAATTCATTCTTTGTAAAATGGGACCCACTTCGTCTTCTTGAGAAGGATGCACTCTAACCTTTCCAATTTCAGTTAGGACGGATGTTGTTATATCAGCCATTAATTCTATTTTATCTTCTATCTCTGGATCGTCTTTCAGTTTCTCTAGAAAAGAATAAATATTTTCAAAATCTTTTTTTATTTTTAGTAGATCCGGTTCATTCAAGTACTCCTTAAACCTCTCTTTATTTTTGGAATAATTCCAGCTTATTTTTACAAGTAATGTATGTATTTTAAGCAGAACTGATCTAACTTCGTTATTTAAACTAATTGGAATAAAAGAATTCTGTTTATTTATGAAATTATTAACCGCTTTATTGTAATCCTTACTAATAATTGCTGTTACAAATATATTGGTATCGAAAGTTAGTCTCATTTAATTTAAGTGCACCCCTCATTCATTTTGAGATGGCAAAACAGGAACTTCAAAATCCACCAATTTCTTGTAACTTGCCCATATCCTAGAAGTATCTGAAATTATATCTTCCAATAATGCATTAGCTTCTTCAGTGTCTAACCCTATAGAAGCATTAATACTAATTACATTCCTAAGTACGATACCAAAATCCATTATTATTCTTTGGAATTTACTTGCATTATAAATGTCAATTTCCTCATCCTGTAGTATCTCTATAAGTCGAAGATTACTTCTTATTGAGAATATAATCTTATCTTCAATTTGATCAGAGGCTCTTCCAGTAGTCCTGACAATAATCTTCTCTAAAGATTCAAGGATTCTCTCAAAAGTAGCATGCAAACTAAGGTTGAGTAATTCTTCGCAATCTTGTACTTTAATGAAATGGATTCTTTTGTGATGATCTTTAAGATGATTAACAACATCAATAAATTTATTTAAAAATTTTACTTCTGAATCAAGAAGAAATTCTTCTTTTTTATTAGCATTCTCTACCTTTTCTAACAAATCTTTTATCTCATCAAGGTCAAATTGATAGTATACTTTCTTCAACCTCTGTATTGGCTTTATTTGAGAACTAGCTGCCTTCATAATATCATTATATTCCTCATAACCCTGAGGTAAAAGTTTTTGCTCCATTATTAATGCTGATTTTTTAATTATTTATAAATCTTTCTTTTAATCGTGGGCGAAATTCAACTTCTCTGTTCCTTAAGCTTCGTCTTACTATTCGAATAAATTACATCTCCTACGTTCGGCCGTTAGGGTATTTAACAAGAATTTTGCGGTTTATCAGGGATAACTTCGATAGATTCAAATGGATCTGCATACATTACTCCTGGCCAATGTCTTCTAGTTATTTTTATACCAATAATACCCTCTATTTTGTTTAATCTTTTTTCTAAGTCAGCTGCTGAATTCTGGTCTTTTAGTAAAACCATAGCAACAAACTGACGATTGCATGCTAGTACACGTGCAACAAACTTAGCATTATATAAGCCAGGACCACTATATTCAGATTCAATACGATTCATGTGAGCATGAACAGCGAAAACTTGATGGTAACTATCGTCATAATCATCCGAAAATATTACTGGTATATGATAAGTTTGATTCTCTTCATTATAATCATTTTGCCTGTTCAACTTATTGAGCCTTGGGACACCGTAGGTTAAGTTATAGGGTATATTCTTCTTTTGTAAATATTCTTTTAACGTAGTTAAAGCCTCATCTGGCGGGATTCTTGGCATCATTTAAATTCCAATTTACTTATCAAGTCGAAAAGCAACATCATATAATCTACTTTTTTCTTCGTCCCCTATATCTCTCGCTATACTTCGAGCCAGAAAAAAAAGGCCATTTTCTTCTGCAATTCTTAATGCGGTGATTGGATCATTTTTTCTTGTAAAATATTTAATTGCGTTTTCGCTACCAGCCTCTATCATTAAACTTCTTGCTCTGTCCTCATTTTTTAAGTAATCTTCAGCAATATACGCAGCTTCTTCTGCATATTGTCCCGCTCTTTTAGGATCTTCCTTTGCCCCTACAAGCAGCAATTCAATTCCTTTTTCATAATGCTTAAGATGGTAGGCTTCTACAGCTCCAGCTTCGCGAAACATTCTAAGCGCTATATAACCTTCAACAATTGTTCTTAGGATGGTCTCATCAATCTCTTCAGGAATCAAATGTATGGAGCGACCAAGTAACATGGCTCTAGCTTTAGGTGTAGGAATCATCTTAAGTAGTTTAGTAAGATCTCTTTGTTGTTCTTCTAATATTGCTTGCTTTTCAGTATCTCTTAGCTTTTTTAACTTTTGCTGTAATTCATATTCAGTTTCTTCCATATTAATGCATCCTCCTTGCTATTTGTTTCAAAACTTTTTCCACATCTGTTTTAACTATCTCCAGCTTGTTTAAAATCTAATAATCTATTTGCTACATAAATATCATAGTTGCAGTATTGAGGATCCATCTTGTATAGTGGAATTGCACCGATTGCCTCCATTATTTTGGTTTTTCTTGTTTTACATTTGATTGTTGTTGTCATTACAACATCAAATTCCTGGCTGACTCTAAAATCTGGAACATATTTGCCTAAGTGCATTCTAGCTCTTTTATAACACTCTAGGACTTCCATATACTGCCTTCATTGACTAATCTAAACTGTCCCGAAGATAATATGCTTTTTCCAACTTTCTTTTCTAAATTACGAGCATAAATTTTCCTTTCTGCATCATTGGCAAAATCCTTATTTTCTAGATCACTGGCAGAAAATTGCAGCACAAGCACATCTATTGTTTCATTATTTCTATTATCAATTAATAGATTAACCATCATTTACCACCACACTAAAGGAGTCACCACTACCTTAATAAATTATAGTCCTCCTAAAAAGGAAAACAATACATAATTTTAAATATAGTATGACATTACCAAACATGATGGATACAAAAAACCTTGAAAAAATCGGTTTAACAAGAAATGAATCCATTATTTACATATCATTGTTGAGGCTAGGCGCAACCAGCGCTCAAAACCTGGTCAAAGAATCAGAATTGCATCGCTCAAGAGTCTATGACAGTCTTGAATCCCTCCAGCGAAAAGGTTTAGCTGGATATGTGATAAAGGATTATAAAAAATATTTTCAGGCAGTTAAGCCGGATAAATTATTAGAATACCTTGATGAACAGAGAGAGGCTGTACAGCAGATTTTGCCGGAATTAAAAAAGATTGAAGGCATGAAGCGTGAGGAAATATCTGCTTCTGTATACAAAGGAAAGGAAGGTTTAAAGACAATCCATTCAGAAATGCTTAAGGAAGGCAAAGATGTTAGGGTTCTTGGTGCAAAGGGATTGATTTATTCTGAGCTTCAATACTATATTCCAAATTTTGAAAGGGAAAAACTAAAGAAAGGGATAAACACGATTTGTTTATGGGATAAGGAAGAATATAAAAAACGAGCAGTAAATAAAAAACATCTCTATGGAAAAGTCCTCCCGAAGGGATACGATTCAAATGGGGTTGTAAATATCTTTGGCAATAAGGTTGCTATCGTCTTATGGAAGGAAAAATATCCAACTGGATTCATGATTGATAATAAGGACATTGCTGATTCTTTCAGAAAATGGTTTGATTTGATTTATAAAAAAATGTAACTTATACTTTTCCCCACCTCTAAGTTACAGTAAACATTTATAAACAAAATTCCCGAAATTCGATTAGATTCCGTATTTGTTTCATATTGGGATTAAGTTTGGGTGGTTTTTGTTAAAAAAGTGATTCGTTTTCAGTCACATGATTCACTTTCATATACAACTTATTGAATAGTAAATGGGGTGGTAAAAAAAGCATTAGTAAATTTTCATGTTAGCAGTGGTACCCTGGTGAATTAAAGGAGGTGTGACCAGCCATTTTAGGCTGTTGTGCGTGTGGTGAAAAAAAAGTTTGTGCTCCTCCTTTTACTGTTAGTTTTTGCAGCACTGGTTGTTGGCGGTAAAGGTAGGGCTCTAGAAAAAGAGGTACAAGGAAAGCTGGATTTATATTCTGGCAGGCTAGATTTAAGTATATATTCTATAGATTCATCTCTATCCCAGTCATCAAGTTTATTGAAAACAAAGACTGAATATCTTCCTCTTCTTCTTGGCGAATCCGAATATTACATCCTTACAGATAAGATCCAGTATTCTTCAGGCGAAAAAGTCTCAATAACCTTTGGTTCTGGCAATCTTTCTGATCCAGAGATCATCATCTCTTCAGGCATTGAAGAATTTGTCTATCTTGGCCTTACTTCAAAAAACATCTCATTCACACCTGCCGCACCAGGCAATTATACCATAAAGTTGGTTGATAAGGGTACAAACAGCCTTCTGGCATCAGCTATATTTTACGTGTCTGATATTGAGCCAGAAGGCAATGTCAAACTTATGATTGTTGAAAAGCATGTTTTTGCTTTTGGTGAAGAGATTATTTTCAATCTATCAAACTTATATCAGGAAAAAAATCTTTCTGGCCTTGATAATTCTACTCTCAGCTATTCGTTGATAATTTCGAGTGATAAGGAATCCTTTGGTTATCTTGGCCAGCTGAAGCCCCAGATACAATTTATTCCAAAATCTTCTGGATATTATGAAGCCAGCTTGACATTTAATGATTCTGTTATGAGCAGCATTTCTTTTTATGTATCAAATGAGACTATTTTGCTTAATCAGACAAATGAAATTATCGCAGGCAATCTAACCCTGCCAATTTCTACAGGGCAGCAGGACAAATTTACCTATCTGGTAAACAACGAGGCAACAATAGAAGTTGACTTTACAGAGCATCTTGAGAAAAGGAGTATCTTGTTCTGGCTGTTCAGGCTTGACAGGATAGATGAGATGTCTGCTTACATTGAAAACTATGAGCAGTCGCCGATCTTCACTTTGTCGCTCACAAAAACAGGTGTTGATAGATTTGAGATAAAAGTGACTCAAACAGCAGCATCTAATGAGTCATTGTTCATATTGAGGGCAATTGGAAAGACATCAGAACAAACAATTAACTTATCTATACCAATAAAATCAGATTATTATGCACCCCAGCCAGTTAATGTCGAAGAAAATGTTACAGAAATAACTCCTCCTTCAAATGAGTCTGCAATAACTAATATATCTTCCAATCAAACCGCGCCAGAAACTAGTGCAATAACAAAACCAGAGCTAGCATTCGTTGATTTCTCTTTCAACAGAACTGAACCGGTAAACATAACTTTTGATCTCGGTGAGTTCAGGATAAAGCCATTGACAGTATTTGACTTGACATTCAAGAATCCAACTTTTGAGACCATCTCCGTTTTTGTTGAGGGCCATAATAATGATTCTGAGTTTAGGATGGCTCTTGAGCATCTAGAGTTGGATAAATTCCAGGTAACTATAGAGCAAAATGAGAAAATAGCTCCTGATATTTATGTCCTTTTTATCAAGGCATCAAACAATGATGTGCATGTTAGCAAGCGGATTCCATTTAACTGGGGATTGTCTGATATTGATGAGATTAAAGAAAAATCAGCATCAATCAAGAAAAGCATTCTTGTTGAAATCATCAATAGGTCTAATCAGAAAATTGATAATATATCATTATCGGGAAACCAATCGCAAATTAGTGCACCAACTCTAAACACTACTCAAACCATTTCACAGAATCTATCGAAAAATCTTTCTAGGAATCTCTCAACAAATCCCTCTCTGAATATCTCCCAGAATATTTCAGATCAAGAGAATAAAACTAAATTGCAAGCAGCTTTGAACAAAACTGAAATAGATGAATTCTTGAACATCTCCATGATTCCTGAATTAAAGATAGAAGGAAAAAATCATGCGCAATTGAATGCTGAGATATCTTTCTTTAGCACGGATGGAAAACTAATTGACAGGATTAGTAATAAAAAAGTCAGCCCATTGCAGATAAAGCCGCAGGCAAGGAAAGCTTTAAAGCTCGGCAGGTATGATGTTGAGATTGCAACATCTGAAAAAAGCATAAGGCTTGTAAGGCTAAGGAATTTCAGTTACAAGGGCAATCTGTCAATAAGCTTTGATGATGTTGCCATTGATAATCTTAAAATTTGGGGTAGGAAAGCTCAAAACGCATTCTCAATCAATTTCCAGGATTCTAATTTCTCTGATGGAGAATTGATTGCAAAAGCTAAAGGGACAGAGCTCTATAAATGTAAAGACTGGAATTTTGAATCCCAATCTTGTTTTGGCAGCTGGCAGAAAATTGCAGATATTATCCCTGGAATGGAATATTCAATCCCTGTTGAGCCTGGAGATCCCGGCTATGCTGAGACAGGTGTTGCTTCAATTAACACAAAAAAATCAATCTATCATCCTGGCGAAACTGCAGGATTGATAATGGTTGTCCTTGACACATCTGGCCATCTGGTTTCAGGCGCAGATGTTTATCTGAATATTACAGATCCAAATAATAGCACAGTGACTTTTTCTACTGGCTCGGGCAATATTTTTGAGACAGACAGGGGAATTTATGAAGCAAGTTACTCTGCAACAAGTATAGAAGGCAATTATTCTTTGAGTGTCTCAGCTCATGGCGCAAACATAGACAGCAATATGCATTCATTCTTTGCTGTCAAGAATTTTTACAGTTTTGATATTTTGAGAAGCACTCCTGTAACGACTGATCCATTCGTTGGGCCGTTTACTACATCAATCAAGATTACTTCATTAGGATCTGTGGTAAATTTTGGCTTTTCAGAATTCTTGCCAATTGATTTTACGGTGATAGATGCCCATGGAGCATCTGAGTCGATTGTTGAAGGCAAAAAAGTGCTTTTCTGGCCTAATCTCAACAATAATTCTGAAGTTTCTTATTCTGCATTGCCTCCATTAGTGACTCCTGAACTCTGGGATATTGGCCCTTCATCTGTCAGTTATTCAGCTGGTTTTAATACAGAAACATTTGAAGAGGCAAGGTCGTGGTATCTTGCAGTTGACCCATTGAACTATTTCGGCAATGCTCTTTTTGCTTACGGCATCGCAAGCGATAATCCGCAGTACAGGAACTGGTCTTCCTCTGCTCTAAGTGGCGCTGGCGCTGCAACTTCTCTTGGAGCAAATCCTGATTGGATAGAATTGGCAAGGAGCAGCAACGGAAAATACATTGTCATGGGAACTATTGATGAGGGTAATACAGTTGATGTTCAGGTGTGGGATGGCTCTGGCTGGGGTAGTGTGCTCCAGGTTGGTAGCGCTGGAGATGTAAACTTCAAAGGAATGGATGTAGCATTTGAATCAAATACTGGTAGGGGTATGATTGCTTATAGAGATGGGACAAACATTCCGAAATATCAGATATGGACTCCTGCTTCTGGATGGGGTGGTGAGCAGTCTGCTTTAAACACTGGTTCTGAAGTGCGCTGGGTTGAGCTTTCTTCAGATCCATCAACAAACTATCTTGCCATGGGAACATTAGATAATGATACTGCAGACAATAGTGATATTAATGTCCAGATCTGGAATGGAACTGGCTGGAAAGATCTTCAGGAAGTAACAACTGATGCCAATGATAATTATAAGAATTTTGATCTTGAATGGAGCATTGCCGGATATTTGCTTGTTATTCATGGCGATGATGATAATGAATTTGCGATGTATTCGACATACAACAGGACATCAGCAACTTGGCCTGTTGTTAATGCTCAAGCTTGGACTGTAGAAACTGGAACAGGTACAGACCTTGCTGAGCGGTGGATGGAGCTTTCTGCAAGCAATTTAAGCGATGTCTTTGTTGGAATTGCTGAAGATAATGAGAATGATATTTACTATGGCCAATTTTCTGGTGGTGCAAATGGTGCATGGACAGGTACTGGCCAGGCAACTGGTGGTTCTGGCTCATCTGCAGGTTTTAAGGGATTTGATTTTGCTTTTGAGTCTCTAAATGATGCTGGAATCATGGTTTACTCTGAAGGAAATGCTAACATCAGATTCAGGACATGGACTATTGGTGGAGGAATTGACGGCACAGAGCAAAACATTATGGATATTGGTAATGAGCCAGTATTTACAAGGCTAGCCTCAAATCCAAACAGCGACGAAATTCTGTTAATCACAATTGATGCAGGTTCTGATTCAGATATTGCCTCTTGGAGCGGAAGCGCATGGACTGATCAAGGAGAGATTGTAAATAATGGTATTACAGACACCAGAATGGGAGTTGCAGTAGTCTATGGTGGCCCATTTGATTTAACTCCAACAGTCACATTAAATTACCCTTCTTCAAATTATTATAATGATTCAACTAATCCATCTACTATAATTTTCAATTGCAGCGTCATAGATGATGACCCGATCATCAATATCAGCCTATACTTGAGCGATAATCTGAATGTAAGCTTCCGCTTGAATGATACCTGCGCTCCATCTATCGCTAACACTTCATGCGCTTGGACAAAATCCATGGGAATTGGTAATTATACATGGAACTGTCTTGCTTATGACACTTTCAATTTTACAGACTGGGCAGACAACAGGAGCCTTAAGCTGAATTACACGCCTGACTTGACTCTGCCGACAATTGTTATTAGTATTGATAATTCAACGCCAATTACTGGACAGCGGATAAACATCACTGCAAATGTTACAGACAATAAAGGTTTGAGTACTTGTATGTTTTTCAGCAATGACACCATAGACGGAAATTTTATCGTGCTTAATAAAACAGTTTCAGGCAGTTCTGCGCAGTGCTCGCAGAACTTCACGATTTCTGCCTATTATGGAAGGACTATTAATTTTACAGTGATTGTTAATGATACATCGCAGGCAGTCCAGGGAGGAAATATCAACAGCTCCCAGCTCCTGATTACAGTAATCGCTCTTCCACCAAATATTTCGTCTGTTTTATGTGCAGCAAATGGCGGTGGATATGCGAATTGCAGGAATCTAGCTTACATGGATACGCTTAACAGCGTCAGGGCTGCCTGCAATTCAACCAGCTTTGGGCAGGCAGATAATATTTCATTTATCATGACAAATATAATTGATAATAAAGTTTACTTCAACACAACAATAACTTCTTCAACAGATGGCTATTGGATTTATAATGCAAATGGCATAAGGATAGAAGATTCTGGTACCTTTAACCTTAAAACAATCTGCCGTGAAAATCCTATAACCCAGAATGATACTAATTTTACAATTTCATTTGGAAACCTTACAGCAGTAATGATCAATCCGACAGTGAGCACAAATGCTTCGCAGAACAAGAGCTTTATCTTCTCGGCAAATGTCAGCTGTACAGGTGGTGAATGTGGCTGGGTAAATGCAACACTTAACTATACAAATGTTTCTACAGGAGGAGTAATACCAATGAATGCTGGATCACCATTCTTTTCCTTCACCCAAAATCCGATGAACTGGACAACAACAGCCTGCCTGGTAAATATGAGTGGAAATTCCTCATGCCTCACATCCTGGACATTAAATGCAACAGGCATAACCAATTCAACATGGAGGCTGTCAGTCAGATATAATGCTTTTAATTATACCACGATTGCTGCAAACATTACTGCAAGAGTAAACATCACAATTATTGCCTTGGATGAGAATCCTCCTGTTGTGAATATTACCTTCCCCTTGAACAATTCAATCATAGCTAATCCTGCAATTTTGAATGCATCAACCTCTGAAAATGCTATTTGCAAATATTCCACAAACTCTTCATTTTACTTCAACAACTCAGGCATTTTATTTAATGGAACTGGATTTATTCAGCATGGAGCATCTTTAGGAAGTATCGCCGAAGGCTCTTATACCTATTATATAAAATGCAATGATACTTCCGGAAATATTAATACAGACCAAAATCAAGGCAGGACCTCTTTCAGGGTTGACAGCACTCCTCCAAATGTCACACTGAATTTTCCAAATGACGAATATTTTACAGAATCACCGTTCATCAGGTTTAATTGGACAGCCTCAGACAATCTCGCCTCTTCAATGTTATGCAATCTTTCCCTTGACAATGTTTTCATTGCAATAAACCAATCTTCAATTAATAATACGCCCAAAACTTATGATTATTCAGTATCAGAAGGCATTCATTTGTGGAACGTCATCTGCAGTGATAATGTATCTAATACATATATCTCCTTCTCAAAAAACTTCTCTTATTCCCTGAGAAAGGTTTTTGTTAGCGTGCAGACACAGAACCAGAGCTATAAGCAGTATCAAAATGTATCACTTTTCTCTCCGATAACATTCAGGAGCACTGATCAGGAGTCTGGAGCCATAACAGCATTGCCATCACGCGCATCATACAGCATCTTCTTTGAGGATTTTGATAATTCTGTCTGGTCAACAACAGCTCTTGCAAATCCATCTCTTGGTTGTTCTGGAGGCTATGGCTTGTTCAATAATTGCGCTGACAATGGGGATTACCAATTTGCAAGGTCTGGAGGAGGATACCATATCAGCGATGGATACTTATTTGTTCTTGATGATTGGGATAATTTTAATTCAACTGCAGGAATCTGGTACTCGTTTAACTCTTTCAACACATGTGGAGGAAGAGCCTGCCAGGATGTAAGAGCAACAGGTTATATTGCTGCTGCTTCGCTTGATAACAATGCAAATTATTGTAATGTCTGGGCCAGGAACAATACTGGAACACGGTACATGAACATCACAGTCTGTCCAAATGAAGGCATATGTGAATTTTCTGAAACAGATGAAGCAATGCCGGATGATGTTAGCGATTGGATATTCTTTAACAATAGCATGGTGGCAAATCTTTCCATGAATCTTACAAGCTATACTGCCGTGCATATTGGAGGCAGAGCAGTCCAGGCAGATGAGGAATGTTATTTTGAGGATATCGGAATAACCGGTCTCGGCTGGCAGAATGATTCAAACTATACTTCTGTTGAATATACTGCTTTTGGCGGGCAAAATTATACCAAAATCAGCGACATTGATGTTGCCGTCCAGGTAAGTTCATACAGCGCAACAGCTTCAGCAAAGATCGGCAATAATTATCCTGACCTGGAAGTATCGCTTTACAATGGAACTGAATACAAATACAAGTACAGGTGCAACTTGACTGCAATGTATGGGACCTCAGGATCTGCTGTCCGGAACTGTTCTTACAAGGTTCTTGATGCTGAAACATTGTTGGCATGGAATAGCTCATCAAACAGGAGAATAAGGGTGAATGCAGTATACCTTGACGGAGATTCTTGGGACAATGACACGATCGCCTGGACAGGAGTCTTTGCAGAAGTAGAAACTCCTTCAAAGCTTGAGAATTATGGGAATGTTGATCATACTGGAAGATTAGTCTTTGAAGTACAGAATTTTACAAATGACTGGACAACAATGGCGGTCTTCTACAATTCTTCGCAGACAATTGGTGCAAATTCGACATTAAACCTCAGCAGCCTGAATTCCAATTGGTTTGCAGGCGTTCTTGATTTAGGCACATACAGGCTATACTCCTCTTTCAGGTATGAAAACGGGTCCATGATCCAAAATCTGGATCGCTCTTACATTAATGATACCTATCTATTCAGGATGGATTATCTGAAGTTGACAGTCCAGTCTCCGATAAATAATACTATTGTTGACGCGACTCATTTCTGGGCAAATGTCACCTTAAATTACTCTTGGTTTGCGAGTGGTGGTTATTGTGTATATTCGCTTGACAGCGGATCGTTATGGAGGATGCAGAATGACTCATCGCTTCATTTCTTTAATTACAGCTCTCCAACAACTGTCGGCAGGCATAATGTAACCTTCTCCTGCAATGACACAACAGGTGATTTCACAAATGTCTCAACTTCCTTCAATGCAACAGACCAATCAGGTCCTATAATCAATCTTGAATATCCAACTGATGCATTGGATGGGCTTGGAACATCTGTTGTATTCAGATATAATCTGACAGACCCGGTATCAGGTATACTCAACTGCAGCATTTATATTGACAGTAATTTCAGGGCTTCAAACTCAAGTGTGCAGGAAGGGATCTCACAGAATTTCACTGTCAGCAGCATCTCTGCAGGAACCCATGACTGGCGAATCGAATGTTATGATGATTCTCCTGCAATAAATTTTGGAGAGTCTGATACTTATGACTTTACAGTCGGTTCAGATTCAGCTCCGCCTGACATTTTTTTGGGTGATCCCCAGAATCATCATGTCAGCTCAACAAATGATGTAGTATTTTATTTCGGAGTCTATGATGAACTTTCAAATATTGCCAACTGCAGCCTGATATTGAATAATACCATAAATGCGACTAAGACCACAGCTGATATCATCGAATCATTTGAGAGCAGCGATAACAATTTTACAGTGAATGACATGAATCTTGGCACATACAATTGGTCAATAAACTGCACAGATTTGTCATCATCAAGAAATGTTGGTGCATCATCTACAAGAAACCTGACTATAATACAGGATACTGACTATCCAAATATCGCGCTTTTAGCTCCTGATGAGGGCGCTCAGCTAACATCCCAGACAGTCGATTTCACTTTTAATGTGACAGATGATTCATCCGCTATAAGCAATTGTTCTGTCATAATAAATGGCACAGTCAACAGCACAAAGACTCCTGTGACAGAATCTGTGGCGCAGACAATAACAGTAAACGGATTTGTTGAAGGATTTTATATCTGGAATATCACTTGTATAGATAATTCATTCCAGGCAAATAGGAATTATTCTCTTACCCGAAACTTCTCAATATCTTTGTTCCAAAACTTATTGGTAAGAGTCATTGCTGACAAGGCTATTTATCAGCAGGGAAACCAGGTCAATGAGACTGTAAACATTTCAACATTGGTTAGCGATGTGCTTGCTAATCCGCTCAATTCTTCTGTAGTAACAGATGTAATCTCTGGAAACACTTCTCTCAGCTGGTGGAATTCATCATGGAAGAAGAGGATTCCAATTTATATAAATGAGTCAAGAGGAGTTAACAGGACAAATGAGGTGGTTCTTGTAAACGTGACTGGGCTTGGCAGTTCTCTGGAGAGCTGCCGTGACGGTCTGCGCATAATCATGAATGACAGCATTTACCATAAGGAGATCCCTTTTTCTGTGCTTGATGGTGATGATTCAACTTATTGCACAGTGAAATTCAAGGCAAATCTCACAGGAGGCGTGGTCAATGACAATAGGTTCTATGCATATTACAATGGTTCGCCTACTTCAAATCCAAATTATGCTGTCATAAATAATGTTTACAATGTGACTCTGATGTTTGAGGATTTTGAAGGCACTGGCTGGGAGAACATTTCCGATGAAGATCCCGCATCAGGCTGCGCAAATGGATCTGGCACTAACTTCAACAATTGCCTGGACAATGGTGATTATCAGTTTGCCCGGTCAGATGCTGGTGAGCCTATAAGCCCTTTGAGTGAATTGGTTGTTGAGGATTGGGACGTATTTAATTCCAGCGCAGGAATCTGGTATGAATTTGATCCTCAGTCTTCATGTGTCGGACCATGCAATGATTTCAGAGTGTCAGGATATATATCTGCTTCTGGATTGGATGATGATAACGAATTCTGCCGTGTCTTTATTAAGAACAGCTCTTCAGAACAGTATACCACTGTCGGCTCCTGCAACAATGAGGACCAATGTGAATTTTCAGAGGGAAACAGCGGTGTGCCGCTATCTGCAAATAATTACACCTATTTTAACGCGACATTTATTTCAAATTATTCTTTAGGAACATCAACAACTTCAATTGCCTCTGTGCATATTGGGGCAAGAGTCCCGCAGGCAGAGGAGCAGTGTTTTTTTGATGACATCAAAGTCGAGGCATTAAGCAACATAACTTTCCAGGTCTCAACCTCAGTTGGCTCATCTCAGCAGCTTTACAATTCCAGTGCAAATAATACAGGAGATGATGGCTCATATCTTTACAGCATCCCTTCATCGATCCTTCCAAATTATGGCTATTACTCATTGGTATTGTTTGCCTCTGCTACTGGCTATACCTCGAATAGGAATTTCACGATAATAAGAGTCATAGCTGACAATGGCGCTCCAATAGTCCAGCTTGTTGGCCCTCCAGACAATAATATTTCAGTAATATCTAACATCACCTTCTACTATAATGTTACAGATAATCTTTCTTCAATAGTTTCCTGTACCTTGATTCTGAACAACTCATTGAACATGACCAATACCTCAATATCAGAAAATGCGCCTCAGAACTTCTCATTGAATAATCTTAGAAACGGCGATTATAATTGGACTGTTAATTGTACTGATGGATCCTCGAGCCCAAATACTGGTTTCACTTCCACAAGGCGTTTCAATATTGCCTCTGATACAATTCCTCCTGTTATTTCAATTGTTGCCCCTCCAAATGGCTGGAATGACACAAATGGCAATATGACTTTCAACATCACATTGAGCGATGCAACCTCAACAGCTGATTGTGACTTATACATCAATTCCCAGCTAAATGCCTCACTTAATGATGTCTCAACATCAGGTTCACTTATCTCTTTTCCTGTCAACAATTTCAGCGAAGGAAACCACACCTGGTATGTAAATTGTACAGATGACAGTATTGCAAGGAATTCAAACATATCCCAGTCCAGGAATTTCTCTGTCAACATTGATCGTGTCCCTCCTGAAATCACCATATTTTCTCCAGCTGTTGTGTTCCAATCAACTTCAGGAAACGTCTCATTTGTGTTTAATGTGACAGATGCTCTTTCGAAGGTTGCCAGCTGCAGCCTTATAATCAACAGCTCTGTTAATAGGACAAATTCCACAATCAATACTGCAATCACACAAAATTTCACTTTGGTGAACATAGCGACAGGTTTCTACCAATGGAAAATCAATTGTACTGATTCCAGCGAATTTGCCAATACTAACAGTTCGGATCTCAGGAATCTGAGTGTTGCTACAGATATGGCAGGCCCTGTTGTCTCTTTGGAATTCCCTCCACCAGGATCACAGTTTACTAATCCCAATGTGACGTTTAGGTATAATGTTACAGACTTTGCCTCTTCTGTTGCAAATTGTACATTAATAATTAACAACACCAGAAATCTCACCAACAGTTCAATAGTAGAGGGAGCAAGCCTTAACTTCACATTAAACAATCTAGGAAATGGTGACTACAACTGGTCTGTCAATTGTACAGATACATCAGCAAATGAAAATGTCGGTAATTCAAGCGAGCGTTCATTTACTATTGGAATTGACCAGACTCCACCTGATATATCCTTGACCTCACCTCCAAACAACACATATACAGACACAAATGGAATTGTCACATTTTTCTATTCAGTTTCAGACTTGGCATCAGCAATAAGCAATTGCAGCATCTTAATTGACGGCTCAGCCAACCAGTCAAATGCAAGCATTGTTGAATCTGACTCATATCAAAATTTCTCAGTCAAAGGATTGAATACAGCGATTCACAACTGGAGCATCAGCTGTTTTGATTCTGCTGTTCCTTCAAATCGGGGCAACTCTACAACATTTTACTTCAATGTGACGCTTGACACTGCAGGTCCTTCTGTTAAGCTTGAGAGCCCATCAAACAATTCTATGGATACAAATGGAAACCTTGTCTTCACGTTTAATGTGTCTGATGATATATCTGGAATAACAAACTGCAGCGTATTCATAAATGGCGTGAAGAACCAGACTAACACAAGCTTTATCCAGGAAAACGCTGCTGGCCAGAGCATTTCTGTCAACAATTTTAATGACGGAAATTATACATGGTATGTCCATTGTATTGATAATTCCGAAAATCTTAACGCAAACATCTCAAACTCATGGAACGTGACAGTGCAAAAGGACACTTCAGGCCCGCAGGTCTATCTGGAGGCGCCTCCAAATGGGACTAAAGAGAGTGATGGTATCAGGACATTTTACTATAATGTCAGTGATGACATATCCGGCATCGCAAATTGCCGTTTGATGCTTAACGGAGCAGTTGCCTATACAAACACATCTGTTGTTGAAAGAGTCTCACAGAATTTTACAATCAACACGCTTACGACCCAGAATTACACTTGGAATGTCACATGTACTGATAATTCAGAGAACAGCAATGTCAATTCCTCAAGGCCAAATTATCTGCCAGTAAGGCTAGATACAACTGGACCAATAGTCAATTTGACATATCCATTGAATGATACGCAGTCTTTTGACAGCAACCTAATCTTTTATTATATTCCTAATGACACAGTGTCTGGATTATCGAATTGTTCCCTTTACCTCAACGGCACGTTAAATCAGACTAACCAGACATTTGTGGCAGAAGGCCAGACCAATAACTTCTCCATCAATGGAATGAGCTCAGGAGATTATTTCTGGAGTGTCCAGTGTACAGACGACTCTGAAATCCCAATAAATTCAAGCTCTCAGACAAGATTCCTGAAAGTTGGCTCAGACTCTTCTGCTCCTGTAGTCTCTCTTGAGTCTCCGTCGCAAGATCAATTGATTATCGACAACTTTGCTGTATTCAAATATAGCGTTTCAGATTATGCTTCAAATATTTCTAACTGTTCAATATTCATCAATAATGTCCTTAATAAGACAAACTCCACTATCACAGAAGGGATTTCCCAGAATTTTACTGTCACAGGTTTTACTAATGATGATTACTATTGGCAGGTCAATTGCACAGATAATGCTGCAATTCCGAATACAGGAAACTCCTCAAGTAGGAACTTCACGATTGGAACAGATGTGACAGGGCCTAACATTACCTTGATCTCTCCTTCCAACAACACAAGGCTTTTAGTTGATTATGCAACACTCATCTATAATGTCACCGACCTCTCGTCAGGATTAGCAAACTGCAGCCTAAGGCTGGATGGCGTTTGGAATAAGAGTAATGCTACTTCTGTCAATGAAAGCATATTCAATAACATCTCCATTTCAGGTTTGTCTGAAGGTTCACATTCTTGGGTTATTGAGTGTTATGATGACAGCTTGAATTATAATATTGGCCAAAGCGCAGCATTCAATATTTCTTATCAGCTGCCAGATACGATCTATGTCAATGTTACTGAAAATTCATCGTCTGTAGAACAGGGAAGGTCAATAATGATCAATGTGACAACCGTTGACCAGCTAGCAGCGCTTCTGCCGACAACTTTGAAGATTGACATTATCAGGGCAAATGCGACTGCATCATGGTGGAACAGCTCTTGGCATTACAGGATTCCTGTTGACCTCAACACAACTAATTCTTCGAGAAGGAATGAGCTCATAGAGCTTCCTGTTGATTTCACAACTGTAATAACAAATGATCTTGGCTTGGTAGGAAAGAGATTTGATGAGAATTCAACAAGAGTTGTTGAGTGGCATGGCAATTCTTCAATTGAGGTTATTTCAGAATTGGATAAGGATGCCGGCTATGATGCGTTGAGCAGCGCAACTGGAGTTGTAAGATGGATACTTAATGGCACTTCAAATAACACTGTCCGAAGATATTATGTCTATTTTGACACTCTGGACAACAGAAAAACCAGCCCGGCATATCCAACTCCAGTGTACTCTTTAAATGGCTCAACAAAAGCAGTCAACTTTAATGGCTCGTCAACAAGCGCAGAGCGATTGACTTTAAGGTTAAATGCAGATTCAATTACTGTCCAATTTGGAGATGGAGCAAAGATACCGAACCAGGATAATGTTGACTATCCTGGAGCAGGAAGTCTCACAAACATTACTGTCAACAATTCCTTGCTGATGAATCCTCATTCAGCCTTAGCGCCATTGGCAGTCAAGTCTCAGGACTATTTGTTTGCAAATGCGACAGTTGTTGTTGAGCCAGGCCCTGTTACCACAAAGATCAGGATAATCTCAAACATCTCTACGATTAATCCATCTGTTGCAGACCTCAATTACACAATCTGGTTCACAAATTCTGAAATTCATGTTAAAGGAGAATTATATGCTCTGTTCGGCGAGTCTGAATCAAGCTCATCAGTCCGCTATCAAAATCTATGGTTTGCTTACCTATTGCATAATCTGACAAATTGGGAGGACTACCTTTATGAGTCAGAGTCAGATGTTGCAAACAAGACATTTGCCTATAAGGACAAGACTCCATCAGGCTCAAATACTCTGCTCGCCGGCAGCTGGTATGCATTGCGCGGACAGCAAGGATCTCTTAATGTGCTGTCTGACAAGTTTGAGCAGAATGGTGTTAACAAGTCAAAAGGCCTCATCTTATTCAATGATGGCTATGATACTGCTCCAGAATCTGATACTGCAGGCTTCAATTTTGATGAAACATCAATCTCTGCCGGTACAGCATACTCGCTCAGGATTTTTGCAATTGCTTCGGCAAATAAGACTTCAGAACGGTCCAGAGATATTGAAAAAAGTGTCAATAGCCCAATTGAGATGAATAAGCTTGCTGCAGAAGAGTGGATGAATACGACCACTGCAAACACCGGCAGTTCTGGGCGCTTTAACTTAAATTGGTCGACTACAAATAGGACAACTGGTTGGTACACTTCTATTGCCCTTGCTAACAGGACTTTTTTCAATCCTTCATTGGGCTGGTCCAGGTTTGAGATAGGTGCAGATACAGTTAGTCCAATTGTTGCCTTGGTCCAGCCTTCTGGCTGGAGGAACTCAAGGAATCTCAGCTTCAATTACACTGTGTCTGATAATAACTTGGTATTATCCAACTGCACTTTGATATTGAATGATGCAGCTAATCTAACCAATTACTCAATAACTAATGGAGCAACAAATAGGTTTTATGTTGACAACTTGTATGAAGGCAAGTGGAATTGGACTGCAAATTGTTCAGATCCAGCTGGCAATATTGGCACTGCAGCCAAATCGACATTTTATGTAGATGTCTCAAAACCGCAGGTTCAGATATACCTGCCGGTAAATAATTCAAACCTCACTTCATCTACCGTCACTTTTAACTTGAGCACAATTGATAATTTGGACGACAACATCAGCTGTTCAATAAGGGTGAATGGTTCAGTTATGGCAAGTGTAAATGCCACAAACCAGACAAATACCTCAGTCAGCATTCCTAATATTTTGCAGGGAACAAATTACTGGAATGTGACCTGTACTGATGAAGCTTTAAATTCAAATACTTCTGTCACCTGGAGGTTTACAGCAAATCTGGCTGGTACTGTAATCACCCTAGTTTCTCCAAAATCCCCTAATTATTGGGATAGTGATGGAGATGTGCTTTTCGTCTACTCTCCTACGAGCATTGGCACAATCTTAAACTGCAGCTTATTCATCGATAGCATTTTCAACAGGACAAACTCAAGCATCAACAACGGGAACAACAATAATTTCAGCGTAGCTGGCATAAGGGAGGGAAATCATAACTGGAGTGTCAACTGCACAGATGAATCTTTCACCAGAAATTCCACAGTTGAAGCTTTTATTGTTGACCTTACTCCGCCCGGGATATCGCATATCTATCCAGGTCCTGGAGCATTGCTAAATGAAAGCTCAATCACATTTAACTTTAGTGTTGTTGATAATTTTGACAGTCAGACAGATTGTAATATCTCAATAGATGGCTTGAAAAACAATACTGCTTCGATAACAGCTCAGAATATTACTGGAGCAACTTATACACCTTCAGGCATAAATGATGGCTTCCATTACTGGAATGTGACTTGTAAGGACCAGGCGTCAAATCAAAATACAAGCATAACATCCAATTTTACAGTTGATAGAAATCCTATTGTCTCACTTGTTGATCCGCTTGCAAATTCCTGGACTTTGGGAAACATTTCGTTCAAGTATTCTGTAAGTGAAAATGGCGGCATAGCTAATTGTTCACTTTTCATAAACAATCAATATAATCTTTCAAACCAGTCGTATGTAACAAATAATGCTGTCAATAATTTTACTCTCACAAATATTGCTGAGGGCAATTACACTTGGAATGTCAGCTGTATTGATGCCCGCGGAAATATAGGTGCAGGCGCTGAAAGAAGATTTTTTGTGGACAGGACAAAGCCATCAATTAATCTGTCAGGCCCTCTAAATAATGCATTGATTGAAGTTGTTAATGTTGATTTCAACTTTACTGTTTTTGACAATTTTGACAATAGCTTGACTTGTAATCTAACTATTGATTCAACTGTATCAGCTGGAAACTCGCTGATCTCTGTGTCAAATGGCACTCTGAAGACCAAGGCAGTATCTGGCTTGAGCGATGGTGATCATTATTGGAATGTAACTTGCTGGGATCATGCCAACAATACAAATTCATCTCCTACATGGAAGCTCACAAGCCTTGTGCCGCCTGTCATAAGCCTGATCTCGCCTGACCACAATGCCTGGAACAGCTCAACCACAATGCTTTTCTATTACAATGCATCTGATGTTTCTGGCATCTCAAACTGCTCGCTGTTTTTTGACGGAGTATTTAACATGACAAACTCTACGCCTGTTATTAATAGCGGCATAAACAATTTTAGTTTGTCAAATATCAATCAGGGCTACCACAATTGGAGCATTCATTGTATGGATGTTACAAACACAGAGCAGAATTCATCCACAAGGACTTTGTATATTGATACTCAGGCTCCGTCTATTACGCTGAATTATCCATCGCCTGGAGAATTTTTGAATGTGAGCTCTCTTGCCTTGAATTTCACAGCATCAGACAATCTTGATGACTTTTTGGAGTGTAATGTCACCCTAGACAGCCAGGTCAATAATACAGGATACTTATCTGCGCAAAATAATACTCCCAAGACTCATTCGCTCACAGGCCTTATCGACGGCATTCATTATTGGAATGTCACTTGCCGTGATGAAGCAAAAAATGCAGGCTTTAGCCAATCAATTAATTTCACTATTAGCTCTCCTCCGACAGTCTATATCATCCAGCCGCCTGACAACCATTGGGTGACTGCATGGAATCTTTCATTTTATTATAATGTGACTGACAACAGCGCAGTCTCGCAGTGTGCTTTGATCCTAAACAATATAATTAACAAGACAAACAACACCGTAATCAATCGTGCCAACAACAATTTCAGCGTCACTATGTTCAATGAGGGCTATTACAATTGGTCTGTTAATTGTACAGACCCTTCCGGCAATACAGGTAACTCATCTCAAAGGATTTTTGCAGTAGATAGGACTCCTCCAGGAATTAATCTCTCAACTCCTGTCAATTACTCATCAATTGCTGTGTCTTTGGTTGACTTCAACTTTTCATCATATGATAATTTGGCATCAAATCTAAGCTGTAACTTGACTCTTGATGGGTCTGTGCTGGCTGCCCATTCAAAATTCAATGTTAGCAACGGCTCTCTTGTTCAGCGTCAGGTTTCCGGCATTGGTGATGGATCCCATTCTTGGAATGTGACTTGCTGGGACTTTGCCAATAACACAAATACATCGCAGACCAGGATTTTTAATGCTCTTATTGCCCCTACAGTTGCTCTGTTTAGCCCTGATACAAACACTTGGAATAGCTCCAGCGCAGTAACTTTCTTCTACAATGTTTCTGATCTTTCAGGAATCTCCAACTGCTCTTTGATTTTTGACACAAAGCTTAATGTCACAAACTCAACTATAATCAATGTCAACCAGAGGAACAACTTATCTTTGTCCGGAATAATTGATGGCCTTCATAACTGGACTGTAAACTGCACTGACAGCACTGGAGTTGTTGGAAACGCTTCCTTGAGGAATATTTATGTTGACACGACAAGACCGAACATCTCCTTGAACGCACCAACTCCAGGCCAGGTCATCAACACGACTTCATACACATTCAATTTCACAGCATATGATAATCTTGATTCAATACTTGACTGCAATCTTACTCTTGATGGAAGAAATAACAATACAGTCTTGATAACTGCAGATAACAGCATCCCAGAAACATTTGGGGTTGTTGGCCTTAATGATGGCACTCATTTCTGGAATGTTTCCTGCGCAGATGAAGCAAGAAACTCGAATACCAGCTCAACAAATAATTTCACGATTGGTGTCATTCCCCAGATAACCATCATCAGCCCTGAAAGCTCGTATTGGAGCAGCACAGGCAATGTGACTTTCATCTACAATGTTAGTGATAATACTGATGTCAGGAACTGCACTCTTGTGATCCTTGGCAGCTCAAACAAGACAAATTCCTCAATCCTGATCAACAGGCTGAACAATTTTACTCTTGACAATATGGTCGACGGTGTTTTCAACTGGACAGTTAACTGCAGCGATACTGCAGGCAACTCAGGAACTGATCAGCCATACCTATTTTATGTTGATCGCGGCCCACCTTCGATAAATCTCACAGGCCCAGTGCCTGGGACCATTTTTTCCTCAAGCCTAAACATTTCCATGAATTTCTCTGTCCAGGACAATCTGGACAATATCCTTGTCTGTAATGTAACTATAAATGGGACAGTCAACAACAGCGCATTCATCTCTGTGGCAAACATGTCAAGCTACAGCTTCAACCAGTCAGGTTTCAAGGACGGAATTTATTTCTGGAATGTTACATGTATGGACAATGCCACAAACACGAACACTTCATTGACATATAATTTCTCTGTGCAGGAAAAGCCTAGAATTAAGCTTGGACTGCCAAACAATAATTCCAGAAGCAATGATCAGGCTACATCGTTCTTATTCACACCTGAGGACAATTCTGACAGGATTGCTAATTGTACAGTTGTATTAAATTCATTTGCAAATGCGACGAATGTGATCGTTTCAGAGGGTGTCCAGAATGGAATAACTCCTGCAAATCTTCCCCACCTGCAATATAACTGGACAGTCAATTGCACAGACTATGCTGGCAATACAGGCACTAATTCATCGTTGAAGATATTTTATCTTGATCTTTTAGGCCCTGGTATTGACCTTAATTTCCCCACAAGCGGAAACCTAAATTATAATGACATTAATTTTAATTTCACAGCTCTTGACCAGTTTGGCCTTTCAACCCCTCTCGTTTGTAACATAACTTTAGATGATTCAGTAAATGTAAGCAATATTAGCTTTGTCAGCGGAAATGTTAATATCTCCTTAATCCAGAATCTTTCAAATGGCATTCATTATTGGAATGTAACATGTAAGGATGATCTAAACAACTCAAACACGAGCTTGACCGCTTCCTTTAATGTGAATGCTCCAGACTTGGCTATTAATTCATCTGAAATCAGTTTTAATGACACATCCCCTTCAGAGATTGACAACATCACTATCTCAGCTATTGTCTATAATATAGGCGGAGTTGAGGCAGAAAACACTGTGGTCAGGTTTTATGATGGAAATCCCGGATCTGGTGGCATCCAGATTGGCGGTGATTATACTATTAGCATACTGTCCACGGCGCAGAACATTTCTGTTAATGTCACTTGGCGTCCAACAATTGGCCAGCATCAGGTATATGTTATTCTTGACCCTAATAATGATATAGACGAACTGAGTGAGAATAATAACAACGCATCTGCATTTTACAATGTCAGCTTATACCAGACAGTTTACGGTAATGTAACAGGGCTTCTTGTTATCAGGAATCTTGTGAACCAGACTGTTTTCACCTGGAATATTTCCCAGAATCAAAACGGATTTGTTTTTGCCATTGATGCTGACAGCTCAATCAGCTGGACAAACCTTTCTGCATTAGGCGTCAACACTGCCCAGCAGAATATGACAAATGATTTTGCTGAGCTCGATCTCAAGCTGAACACTTCCCAATACAATGAGTCAATTAATCTTACTTATACAACAGACAGCCGTCCAAGAAATGACACAGATCTGGTCATCTTCAGCAGGAAAATTGACAATGTGCCTATAGTCAGCAGCAGCAATGTTTCATCATTCTATACAGGAATACTCTGGGATGTAAGCGATGACTCCAATGGGCAGTATGATGGCTCAGAAGACATAATTTTTGTTTCAAGAGTAAACAGGCAGCAGCAGGGTGCATATGGGACTTACGATTTCGAGATTAAATTTCCTTCAAACATAAGGAGGTATATTGCAACAGACCAAGTTTCAGTTGTATTTTACGCTGAGCTGGTCTAACGAAGTTAATTTGCATAGATTGGATTCCAAACTGGGACCAATTGCATCCCATAACCCACAATCACAATTATTGGAAATTAAGTAAATAAACTTCGATTGAGTCGAATTTCCAATATACCAAAAAAGTTGAAATTGGGAAATTTTCAACTTTTTTCAGTATAAAATTAAGATGAGAAGCAAAAAAACAATAAAAAATGAATTGAATGGCAGATTTTGCGAGTATAAATTAGAAACATTGCTCTTTATTCTTGTTTTAATAAGTGCTTTGCTTACTTCATCAGCATTTGCTGCTCTTACCATTAAAAATGAGTCAACATCGCAAAATATCGAAAACGATTCAAATATCCAAACTGGATCAAATGCTATTGGTAACTCAAGTAACTCAGGTGCTGCCAATGATATGACGAATGATTATCCAGACAGCGCATTGATTAACGAGACTGCAGATGCTCAGGCCTATTATAGCCTAACTTCAAAAGTGCTCGCTAAGGATTCATACTCGCTTGGCGAAATAATCTCTTTTAATTTGGCTGGCTTTGACTTAAGTGACATCCAAATATTTATTTCATTTGATGAGGCAACTTATAAGTATCTTGGAGAGCCTAGCTCTGAGATTTTCTTCAGCCCCAAAAAAACTGGAAATTATGTCCTTGAAATCTTTTCAAGATTAGGAGCTCCTTTGTACAGCAAGTCTTTTTCAGTTCTTGATGTGCAATCAGAGCAGCCAAAAATAAGTATTGCAAGATCAACTTACTTTATGGAGGATGAGATCTTAATAATGATTGGTCCTGGAAGTCTTGACAGCTATTCTCTTGCATTAAGCCTTGGCTCACGAGAATATCAGTTCCTTGGATTGCTGCGGCCAGAAATCATATTTGTTCCTAGGGAATCTGGAGATTATGTAATCTATCTTTCAAAGCAAGGAAATATGGTTGATCAGGAGTATTTCATTGTTCTTAATAGCTCTCAACCTGAAATAAATAGGTCTGTTCAACTGAATGAGACTTTCCAGAATGTTACTTTAATTATTTCAAATGGATCAGTTGGCCAAAACGATTCAGGAAATTTCTCAACGCCTGAGATTGTCAAGTCAATAAGCCCAGTGGTCAGGATTACAGGCATTGGGGACCAAAACCTTGCAGAGGCTTTTAGGGTCATAAAAAATGACAAGGTCTGGAGAAATGTCTTGACAAATGAGACATATGATATTGAGATTGATCTTTCTGAAAAAAGGCTGATATCCAGCATCATAATTAATGATGTCAGGTTTAAGGAGAACCAGTCACTTGATGTGACTATAGAGGACATTCAGCAAAATGTTGAAGATGAGTTTGGCTCTGAAGAATCACAGACACTCCAAAAGGCTTATTCCCTTGACTTTGAAGGATTTGACAACCTGTCAATTCAAAAGCCAACTGCAATAATAAATGCAGTAGCAATGGGTAACCAGCTTTATAGATGTGACGATTGGGATTCGCAATTCAATGCCTGCATTTCTTCATGGAAAAAAGTTATGGACATTATTCCTGGATCAGAATATTCGCTGGAAGTTCCTGCTGAACTTACTGGATATGCTGAGACAGGTGTTGCGTCAGTAAATACATTAAAATCGATGTATCATCCTGGAGAACCAGCCATTATCTTAATGGTTGTCTTGGATACGCAAGGCCATTTGGTTCATGAAGCTGATGTTGATCTCGAAATTACCTCTCCTTCTGGCAGATCATATAATTTTGCCACAAGTGATAAGAGCATTTCAGAAGAGAAAAGCGGCATCTACAATTCATCATTTGCTGAAACATTTGAAGAAGGAAATTATTCAATGCTCGTGCATGCCCAATCTGAATTAGTAAACAGTTCCATGCTCAGCTATTTTGCAGTATCCAAATTTTATGAATTTGACATTTTAAGGGATGCTCCTGTTACAATTGATCCTTGGATTGGGCAGTTCAAATCTGCTGTCACAATAACATCATTCACTGGTGCCAAAACTTTTTCAGTGGTTGAATCTGTACCTTCAGATTATTCAATTCAGAATCCAGGGGGTTCTATTGTAACATTAAATGTTGACGGAAAAATCAACACATTAAGATGGGACAACGTAGTTGATGGCCAGACTCTTGGCTATTCTGCCCAGGCTCCATTAAAGACTCCTGATCTGGTCCATTTAGGAAAAATAAAAATAATTTATGGTGGAAAAGAGTTTGAGGAAGCTAGATCTTGGTATCTTGCAGTTGATCCGCCTGTTCCATATTCTATCGCAGGCACTATCTTCAGGTCTGATAATATTACTCAAGTTCCCCTTTATACAAATTTCATGATTAATGAGACAAATTCATCTTTTCTCTTGAGGTCTTATACCCGGATTCCTGTGCCTGGCCAGAGTGGCAGGTATTCTGAAACAATCCAAGGCAATATTGGCGACCTTGTAAGGTTGACTGCCTGGAATGACACATCTTATGGCGAAATTGAAGTAAATCTTACTGGAAATATGAATAATGTAAATTATAACCTATCGTATGTCAGGCCGCCAGAAACAAATGTTACAATTATAAACCTGCAGAATAGCTCTGTAGTCAACATCTCATTGCCGTTTCAGCTTGTGACTTCAATTGGAATCCTTGGCGGCCAGCAGTGCCAGGATCTTTTTGCAAATGTGACCATCTCAAATGCAAACGTGATCAATTTCAGCTCTGGCGAGACAACTTACAGGAATCTTGGAGCCGTAAATTATGGTATAACAATCTATCCAAATTGGACGCTTTTTGCAGCAGGTTATGGAAGCGCAGACATAACAGTTTTCTCATCGTGCTCAAATGAAGGAAGAAGGTTTTATAACACTTATGCACAAACAGTTTATAATATTAATGTTGATGACAGAGCTCCTCCTGTTATTAATCTCACATATCCATTAAATGGGAGTTGGCTGAACTTTTCGTCGTATTTCTTCAATTATAATATTACCCAGGAATACACAGGTGTTGACAACTGCACCATTTATTTGGATGGCAATAGAAACTATACAAATTGGACAATACCTGTTGGCCAAGTGCAGAATTTCAGCATGGGTTATCTTTCTGCTGGCAGCCATAACTGGAGCATCTCATGTTTTGATAATTCAAGCAATCTTAATTTCGGCTCTAGTGAAACAAGATTTTTTAATGTTGAGAGAATAGCTCCTAATGTAACTTTGCTTGCTCCCCAAAATGGCTTCAACACTTCGTTCAACAATCTGAGTTTTTCCTATAATGCTTCAGACAGCCCAAGCGGCATAGACAATTGTTCTTTGATAATTGATGGAATCAGCGTCTTTAATGACAGCTCTGTTGAAGAGAATATTTCACAGAATTTCTCTGTTTTTGTTAATTCAGGTTTCCATAATTGGACAGTGCTGTGTTATGATATGGCAAGCAATCTCTTCATTGCAGAGCCCAGATACTTTAACATTTCAAATCCAGACTTGTACATATCTTCATCTCATATATCCTTTAGCAACGATACACCTGTTGGAACTCAGCTTATTAACATCTCTGCAACAATCTTTAATTTAGGTTCTGCAAATGCCACAAATGTTACAGCCCAGTTCTTTTTGAATAGGATTGATGATCCAATGTATCAGATTGGTGTTGATCAGACATTTAATCTTTCAGCCGGTTCAAATTCCACGATTAATATTTCTTGGAGTGTTGAGCCTGGCCTAAATTTCATATTTGTTCAGGTTGATCCTCCTCTTGAAAGTAATGGTTCAATTTATGAGGGTAATGAGTCCAATAATCTTGCGAACAATAGTCTCTATCTTACAAGCTGGCAGTGGTATTATGGAACCAGCTCGATAACTGTTCTTCTTGACACTTCAAGCAATCTGACCATCTCATCATGGTCAAATGATACAAACAAATCCTATAATTTGTATGTTCTTGATTCTGATAATTCCATCAGTTGGCTGGGCCTTAAGCCTATTGGAAAAAATCTGAGCAATAACCTTTCCACAAATGATTTTGAAGAAATTGATTTAAAACTGAACATAAGCGGCTTTAACGATTCCACACAAAACATTTTCTCAGACAATGGGATTCCTTTGCACACAACAGACATGACTCTCTACAATGTCAATATTTCAGGCATTCCAGTAACTAATAATTCAGCTGCTGGAAATTTCTTTACAGGCATTCTTTGGGATTCATCTGACACTAATCCTGGGGAGTACAATGGCTCTCAGGATCTTGTCTTCATCACTCAAAGGAACAAGAATTCACTTGGCAGGTTTGGCACTTATGATTACGAAATCAGGATACCTTACACTTTGAAAAATTATACTCAGCCGAATGTGGATGATTTAGTTTCAATCTACATTGAGATTACCTAGATACAAGAATTAAGCTATATGAAAATTAAGCGCTGGAAGAAAACAAACAAAACATCACGCTTTCACCACATTGCGCAAGGCTCCACGGTTTTGCCACAAACACAGCCGTGGGGTCGTTGCGCCCTTTCGTCCGATTATCTAATATTTTTATTAATCTTTTTTTGATTATTTTTTAGTCTTTTTTAATCATTTATTAATAATCGATATTTTCTTTACACTTATTGTGCTTCCTTGCGTTTTCACCAAGCTTTTTGTGCGCTTGAATACGGAACTTATCAGTTTTATTTTGCTTTTAGTCAATTCATTTAAGTTTATATTGTGCTTCCTTGGGTTTTCACCAAGAGTATTGTGCGGTTGAAAACCTAACTTATCAGTTTTATTTTGCTTTTAGTCAATTCATTTAAGTTTATATTGTGCTTCCTTGGGTTTTCACCAAGAGTATTGTGCGGTTGAAAACGCAACTTATTTTTATTCAATTTTTCAATAATTTATTACTCAATTCAACAATAACTTATCTGCATGAATTACACATTTGGATACATATTCCCCAAACTATACATCCCACCGCAATTTGTAAGTAAAAAACAGAAACCTTTAAATATGATTACTTACAAAATCATATACATAAAGTTGGGGGATTCAAGAATTACTTAGCCGCATTTTATTTTGGATTTGTGGTAAAATTGAATAAAAGGGGTAGTGAAAAGGGGTTTGCTGTTGGGGCAGCAGATGTGTATCTAAAAAGGGGGAATACTGACAGGCAGCGTTCTCTCGATGAGCTAGACAGCTTAATCAATTTTTTTCTTGAGAAAAACAGCATCTCTTATGATGAAGTAATAAATCTGCTGAAGGAAAAAACAAGCAGCGAAAGCCTGGTTTCTATGCCCTTATTTTACTTCAGGATGAGGGCATTCTCACCGCTCCAAATAATTGTTTTCTATCTGGTTGAAGAGAAAAAAATGACTATTAAAGAGATTGGCTCCTTACTTCATAAACGCTCATCTGTTGTTGAGAAATCATACAACGAAGCAAAACTGATCAACATAAAACTTTGCAGTTTTTTGTCTCAGGCAAAGAATTATATC
>Ga0209541_10001633_pt1 | contig 44121 bp, 39 predicted proteins | sample RifCSPlowO2_01_FD_184027 | JGI IMG/M metagenome (GOLD analysis project Ga0209541, IMG submission 184027) | Groundwater microbial communities from Rifle, Colorado - Rifle CSP2_plank lowO2_0.1 (SPAdes) (version 2) | ecosystem: Environmental > Aquatic > Deep subsurface > Groundwater | place...
TCAAGCCCGTATTGGCCTGTTCCCTCGCCCCCTAAAAATCCCAATGCTTGCGAAGCCAATTCTCCCTGGGGATAAAATCTTTCAGGATTATTTTCCCAATATAATCCTTTTAAGTTTAGCTCTTTTATTTTATTTAATTCATCTGCAGAAACGGCTTTTTTTATTACGGCATAATAATTATCTCCGTCCATTTCTGCAAGTATTTCCTCTTTGGTCTGGCCGATAACCTCAGATAATGCCTCTGCAAAAGCCGTCTTGTCTGAAATTTCGTCAGATGCGGCAGAAATTATCCATGAATCCTTGTTGGTTGCCAAATTTTTTGTCTGGCCGGAATTATAGGCGCCTTTGCTCTGCTGGCTGTTTTCGCATAATATCTGTCCCCTTGAGCCTGTAACCTTGCTAAAACCAACCTGCTGGCCCAAAGCCTGCGACTGATAGAGATTATGATTTACCACCTGCACAAAAAACAGGCGGCTGGTAATAACCGCCCCTGCAATAATAATCAAAAGTAAAATAAAATTTACCCGCCAATTCTTAAAAAAAATTTTCATGGCTAAACTTTTCTACTTCGCTTTTGCCACCGAGTTATTCAAAATTTGTATATAATTTATTGAAACAGTCCTTTGAAAGCCGGACTCGCGCGCTTTTTCTAAAACTTCTTCTAAAAAATTATTTTCAGCAAAGCTGACTTCCAAATTTTTATTTCCACGGGAAATTCCGGCAATTTTATTTTCATAGTTTCCAATAGAATCTGAAGCTACCGTAAGGCCGATCACCTGATAAACATAAAGCGCCAGAAAAAACGAACAAGCTAAAAATCCTGCAATAAATATAATTTTCCAATTAATCTTGGGCATAACCGCAGAACTGATTTTGCTATGCGCCCCGTTATACGCGCTAAAATGCCTTAAAACTGCCGTTGTCATTTTTTCTTAAAGCCTGAAACATATAACATGAAACATTTCGTATTATTATCGTAATGTTTTATGTTTTATTTTCCATGTTTTATGGTTTAATTGCCGCCCTAAGCTTTGCTGACCTTGCGCGGGGATTTGCATCTATCTCCTCGCTTGAGCCTATAACCGGCTTTTTAGTTAATATTTTTAAAACTTGCTGGTTCTCTTTATTTTTAAAAAAATTTTTGACAATCCTGTCCTCTAAAGAATGAAAGGAGATTATTGCAATTCTGCCCCCGGAAGATAAAACTGAAATTGCCTCCGGCAAAACCTTTGTTAAATTATTTAATTCGTCGTTTACTGCAATTCTTAACGCTTGAAATGTTCTTGTCGCACAATGGATTTTCGCATACTGATAACTTTTGGGTACGGACCTCTCTATAATTTTTACCAATTGCAATGTGCTTTTAATCTTTTTTGTTTTTCGTTCCTCTGCAATGTTTTTTGCTATTTTTTTTGAAAATTTTTCTTCGCCGCATTCTCTCAATATTTTTTCCATTTCTTTTTCCGGCCATTCATTAATTATTTTTTCTGCCGTTAAATTCGGGGTTTGCCTGCCTGCCTCAGGGCATGGGGATTTGAGTTTTGGGATTTGAGTTTTGGGATTTAAGGTTTCACTGTCATATCTCATGTCTAACGGCTCGTCTTTTAAAAACGAAAATCCTTTTTTAGATTCTTCCAACTGCCACGAAGACACGCCCAAATCCAGTAAAATTCCGTCAATCTTGCCAAAATTTTCTTTTTTTAAAATTTCCGGCAGATTGGCGTACGAGTCATTTGCCAAAATTAATCTGTCTTTAAAATCTTTTAAAAGTTCTTTGCAATTTTCTATTTGTTCTGGGTCTGCGTCAATTCCTAAAACTTTTCCTAAAGGGCCTGTTTTTTCTAAAATCAATTTTGCGTGTCCGGCCTGACCCACCGTGCAATCAACAAAATTTTCATTTTCTTTCGGATTTAAATATTCTAAAACTTCTTTTGTAAGAACTGGTATGTGCGCCATTTTAAATTCCTAAGGGGCCAAGTTTAGAAACTATTTTGTCAACTCCTTTTTCTGCCTTTTTTGTATAATCTTGCCATTCTTCCGAATCCCATGCTTCTAATCTGTTGGATAAACCGCAGATAATTACGTTTTTTTTCAAACCCGCATATTTTTTTAAGTAATCTGGTATTAATACCCTGCCCAGCTTGTCTAAACTGACTTCCATGGCGCCGGCTAACATTATTCTGGTAAAACTTCTTGCTTCTGACTGGCTTATTGTCAAGTTGCTTAATTTTTCTGACATTATCCTAAATTCTTTTTCCGTGTAAACAACCAGGCATTTTTCAACCCCTTTTGTGATTATTACTTTATCGCCCAGCTCGCCCCTGAATTTTGCAGGAAGAGCCAAGCGTTTTTTACTATCAATTGTGTACTCGTATTGACCAATAAGCATAATGCTGCTAATTTACTAATCTATCGCTACTAAACATTTATTCGCAATTCGTAGGAAAGTTTTCCACAGAAAACTTAAGTTTTCCCACACTTATCCACATCTATCCACTTTATCTTATTTATATCCCATTTTATGCGGTTAGGTCAACACTTTAAAACTTTAGACTATTTTAGTCGTAAATCAATGTTTTTTTCCACTACTTATCCACACCAGGCAGTGAAATTTCGGCTAAACACAGCCTGTGGATAAAATCCGCATGCTGTGCCAATTATGTCCTGTTTTTTAAAAAACGGGACGTTGTCGAAATTCTACTGCTTGGCGCGCCTCATCTTCTGATTATTGCCGCACAATAAGAAAACGCAAAACAAAAGCCCTGCAAAGCAGAGCTATCTGTAGAGATAATTCAATAACCTATTTCTACGGGCGAAAGCGTAAAATCTTTAACGCCCCTTGATTTAAGGTATTCCATGGCTTCTGGTATTCCAGAAAATTCTTCGGTATATTCGCGGGTAGAATGTATATTAACACATGCATGTTCTGGATTTTCAACCCACAGCAAGTTTATGTGCAAAAAACTATTTTCGGCAGAAATAATCCAGCCAATCCACCACCCCATTGCCGCACTGGGTTTTTTGGGAACAACAAATTTTCCATCACGATTTTCACACATGGCACGTCTCCTTTAAGTTGTGAACGTACTAAAAACAAAAAATCCTCGCCGAGAGGATTTTTAAATTTGATTTTGATTTATTCTTTTATTATTTTATCAAAAACCTCCCGGACTTGCGTCCAACAAAAGCAAGCTTAACAACAAGTTTGCCAAAAGGTTTTTGTTCAAATCTTTGTCAAATATTTTATACATATTTGTCCTTATTTTTAGTGTAATCCTTTAAAAGGATATTGTCAAATTTTTTTATGGGTCAAGAGGCAAATACATAACATGGAACATAAATGGAACGTAAAACGGAAAACGGAAAACGGAATTAATATTTTGTAAACATGGACGTGCCGCACAACAAATACGTCGTAAAACTGCTATAGCAGTTTTACGACGTATTTGCCTTTTTGATGCAAGCAGTCAAATTTTTATGCATCAGAAAACAAGACCGATACTTCAAAATTTTCAGGGCCGACTTCTATTTTGTCTCCCTTTTTTATTTTTTCTGACAGCAGAGCCTGCGCAATGGCGTTTTCAACATTGTCTTGTATCACCCTCCTCATCTCCCTGGCGCCGAACTCTGGCTTGTATGAAAGTTTAACAATTTTTTCTTTTAAGGGCTCCGTAATTTCAAAATCAATTTCTTTTTCTTTCAGGCTTTTTTGCAAAGAGCCAAGCATTAAGCCCGATATCTGCAATAAATTTTCTTTTGTCAGCGGATGAAAAAGCACTGAAGCATCAAAACGGTTTATAAATTCTGGCTTAAAAATATTCTTTTCAAAAAGAATTTTAAAAATTTTGTCTTTTTCCAGCTGCCTGCCGGCCTCCACTTGGTTAAAAATCATGTCAGCTCCCGCGTTTGAAGTGCAGATAATTATTGTATTGGTAAAAACAACTTTCCTGCCCTGGCCGTCGGTAATGTGGCCTTCGTCTAAAACCTGCAAAAATAAATTTAAAATGTCAGGATGGGCTTTTTCAATTTCATCCAACAAAAGCAGAGAAAACGGAGTTTCTCTTACGGGCGTTGTTAAAAGCCCCTGCATTTCTATGGGAGAGGAAGCTCCTATCAAGCGCGGAATGTCTGAAATTGCCTGGAATTCTGACATATCAAGCCGTATCATTCTTTCTATACCGCCAAAATAAATTTCAGCTAATGCTTTTGACGTTTCTGTTTTGCCCACGCCCGTAGGCCCTAAAAATAAAAATGTGCCCATAGGCCTTAATTTCGGCCCTATGCCGGCCCTTGCCCTTCTCATTGCAATTGAAATTTCTTTTACGGCCTCTGACTGGTTTACTATTTTTTTGTGGATTAAATTTTCTAAATTAAGCAAAGTTTCTTTTTCTTTAACATCCATTTTCCCGACCGGAATTTCTGTTTTCTTTGATATAATTTCAGCAATATGATGAGGCAAAACTACTTTTTCTTTCAGCGCCTGCGCATAAACTGCAGATTCATCTAAAATGTCCAGCGCCTTTTTCGGAAAAGGCAAGCTGGGCATATAGCGCGCTGTTAAATTTACAATCTCGCGGATAGCAGGATATAATATAAAAATTTTGTCTTTGTGTTCCAGCCCCAAAGCTGTATTTTGCAAAATCCTGATTGTTTCCTGCTCTGATATCTCTGAAACTTCCACTTTTCTGAAAAATTCCGCAAAAGAGGGATTTTGCTGTATGTTATTATGAAGGCCCCCGTACGTGGTAATTGCCACAAACTGAAAACTCGGCACAGACAGATATTTTGAAAGTATACCGGAAATATCAACAACTCCGGGTTTTTGCATTTTTTGGCCTACAAAATTTTCAAGATTATCTATAACTAAAATAACGTTTCCTGAAGCCACAACTTCCTGAAAAATCTGGTCTAAAATATTTTCCAGTTTTTCAAAATCCTGTATTCTCGCCAGCAACGAAACAACGTCAAGCTCCACAACTTTTTTATTATTTAATTCTGGCAAAGAGGTCCCTAAATAACATTTTTGCGCCAGCGCCTCAATTATGCTTTTTTTCCCCGTGCCGGGTTCGCCCACTATCAAAGCATTGCTTAAATTAGACCTGGCTAAAATCATCTCTGTTTCTTCTATTTCTTTTTTATGGCCTATTATTTCTTTAAAAACCCATTTTGAAACAACTCTCCGCCAGTCAATAGAAAACTGGTCTAAAGTTATAGTGTATCCTGAGGTCCAGTCTTTTCCCAAAGAGCCCATGCGCGCTAAATTTTCTGAACTCCAAAACTTTTTATTTTTTTCTATTGAATTTTCCGCAGAATCCAGCCATAAAGTTATATTTATAACATCTTCTGCTTTTAAATCAGAATCCATTAATACTTTTTTAAAAAAATTATTATGCTTTGCAAGCGAAACTAAAATTTCTTTTTCGCCTATTTTATCTCGGCCTCTTTCTTTTGAAATCAAAAGCGCTTCTTTTATAGTATTTTGAAAATCCTCTGAAAAATTATCTGTTTGGCCAGGCTGGCCGGCTTGGTCGCTTTTTACCATTTTTTCTAAATAATTTTTTAATCCGTCCTGAAGTTTTTTTATATCCAGGCCAAGCCTGAAAGAAATAATAGCAATCTCTTTGCTTGCTTTCACGGCAAAATAAAAAAGCGCCGTTGAATCAGCCAAAATTTTTCTTTTTTTACAAAAGCTTGCGGCCTCTCTTATAATTTTCGCCGAATCTAAGCTTAAAAATTCAGCCATATTATAATTATCCGGATTTAAAACAGCTTCTGATATATCTGCTGTATTCACGGGTTTTTTAATTTTTAAATCCAGAAACAAAGAAATATCCCAAAAAATAAGGCAGAGAGATAAAAATATAACCCCGGCTTTTATAGACAAAGTCGGCGAAACAAATCCAAAAAGAGAAAAAAATACAAAGAGCAAAGATAAAATAAATAAAAACAAAAAAGCCTGGCTTAAGAATCCTGCAAACCGAAAAAGCGAAAAATCTGCCCTTTTTACCGCTTTTAAAACTGCCGTATTTTTTAAATCAAAATTCATATATTTTATCTGTGGCATCGCACTTTAAACTAATAAAACAAATAAAATCCCGGCTACTACGCCAACCGGAAGCAAAAGCCATCCGATAAAAATTATAAAGCCCGCAATAACAACAAAAATCTGGAATAAAATCCCGATTATAATCAAAACAATCCTTACCGTGGCCCCTAAAATTCTGGAAAAAGCATTAGAAATAAGCGTATTAAAAAATTCTTTAATATCAAAAAATTTAGGGTATTTCCAGTTATATTTACGCCACGGGGCAAAAAAAGTTTTTAAAAGCAAAGACAAAGAAAAAAGATTTGCGGCAAACACTAAATAGTTTTTCCAAACCTCCAGCAAAAACTTAGGCATTTCATAAAACTGCCACATAAGCCACTCTATAAAAATATTATTTTCTTTAGCTGATTCCATTTATTAACTACTTAATCAATTTTATGCCAATACTGGCAATTGTTCCACCGGCAAAAATTAAAATAAACGCAAAAAGCGACCAGGTCGCAAGATTCAAAATTTTAGAAAAAATGGCAGGCGGCAAAACCTGGCTGATTTGCTTTTGCACTGTCTGCTCAATCTGGTCCTGCAAGCTTTGAGGGCCAGAAGATGTTTCAACAGAAACTGGAATTTGAAAAATAATGGGCGCTGACGCCTTGCCCGTATAAATATTATAAGAGTAAAAACAAGTAATAATTATTGTTGCCAGCCCAGCTGCAATTAAAATGTATCCTATTGCTTTAGTTAAAATCATATTTATTGTTGTTTAATAATAATTCTTGACGTATGTCTTCTAGTAGGGGCACGGAATAGAATTAGAATAATTTTTTGGTTTCTAAAATTTTATTTTAATTCTATTCCGTGCCCCGGTGGAACTTCCTCGCCGGGCTTGGAAATTCCCGGATACCGCCAGGCGCTAATTATTTTTCTTTGTTCTCTCGCATCTTTAAACATTATCCAGATTTCTCCAGGAGCTTTTTTAGGTTTTCGCCACGCGTTAGATAGGGTTATTCTTTTTTCTTTAAAAAAAATTTTGTTTGTTTTCATCACGGCTGTCGTGCCGGGAGCTATCCCCTTTTCTTTTCTTTCCGGCTTTCGCAAAATTCCCATAAGTTTTTGCTTTGACAGCCCATACTGGCGCATTTTAATCTGAGAGTGCTGAGTCCAATTCAATTTTTTAAAACCTTGCGCCATAGTTTTGTGGGCAGTACAGGATTCGAACCTGTGGCCCCTGCAATGTGAATGCAATGCTCTGCCACTGAGCTAACTGCCCAAAAGCTGGGAAGGCCCAAGCCATTTATTCATTTTATCATTTTTAACGCAAAAAACAACAAATTAAAAAAAGAGGGACTGTCCCCTCTTTTTTTACTCATTATTTGTCTTACTTCACTTCAACCTTTGCTCCTGCTGCTGTAAATTTCTTTACAATTTCATCTGCTTCCTCTTTTTTTACGCCTTCTTTTACCATTTGGGCTGTTCCGGCTGCCGCAGCATCAACCAAATCCTTTGATTCTTTTAATCCCTTTGCAGTAACGTCTCTTACAACCTTAATAACTTCAATTTTCTGCGCTCCAACTTCCTTTAATTCAACATTAAAAGAAGTTTTTTCTTCAGCTGACGCACCAACTTCTGCTGGAGTTGCGGCTACGGCTGCTGGAGCTGCGGCTGAAACGCCAAATTTCTTTTCTAAAATCTTAACTAATTCCGCTAAGTCCAGAACTGACATTTTCTCTATTTCGGTTACCAGCTTTTGGAACTTTTCTGGAACCTGAACTTTTTCGTTTGTTTCTTCTGACATTTTGCTAAGCGCGATACTAATATGCTAATTCACCCGGTTAAATAGCCCCCTCGGGCTAATCCCGCCAGCTGGCGGGATTATTTAACTGGGTGAATGCTAATCATACTAATTGACGATACGAATTATATTTCTATATTATTCGCATCATTAGTATACATTTGCATATTGGCATCGCATTTATATTATTTATTAATTTTGCTTAAAACGACTACCAGACCTTTGATGTTTCCTTGTAAAATATTCATAAATCCAAACATCGGGGCAGCAATTGACCCCACAACTTTGCCCAATAATTCCTGTTTTGAAGGCAAGTTGGCTAATACCAAAATTTCTTCTCTGCCTATAAATTTATTTTCAAAAATACCGCATAAGATTTTAAAAGTTTCGTGGTCTTTTGAAAATTTATTTGCAATTCTTGCCGGAGCCACTTCGTCTTCAACTCGTTCACCTTTTGCCAAAGGTGAAGAGTCAATTCCTAAAACTAACGCAAGCTGTCCCGGTACGCTTTCTTTTATCTTATTCCAAAAAGAAATGTTAGATTGCCCAAAAGCAATTCTGACTAATGTTTTTTTTGCAATTTTAAGATTGCATCCGGCGTCTTTTAGGGTTTTCCTCAAACCAAACATATCCTTTGAAGAAACTTTGTTAAAATCAACAAAAATTAGTGATTTTTGGTTTGAAATATTCTTTTTTATATCTTTTATCTGTTTTTGTTTTTGCTCTTTTGTTAAAGCCATTGTGTTGCGATACTAATATGCTAATTCACCCGGTTAAATAGCCCTTTGGGCTAATCCCGCCAGCTGACGGGATTATTTAACTGGGTGAATGCTAATTATACTAATTGACGATACGAATTATATTTCTATATTATTCGCATCATTAGTATGCATTTGCATATTGGCATCGCATTCAAATAAAAAACTGCCTTCGCAGACAGCATGCTACCAGCAAAAAGCGGATAGTTCGCCTCGATGGGTCTTCTTCCTTCGCAAAGCTCAGGATGCCCATTGTCTGCGGCATATTAACCATATTACCTATACTAATCTATAAATATCTTCCTGTCAATAGTTGGTACCTGGCTGTCAACGGGAAATAGAAATGTACAGCCCTATTATTACAGCTACCTGCGAGATCGACCCGAACTTCGCCGTTTAGTCGGGCAACGTCCGACGTTGCCCGACTAATCTAAGTATTCTGCTTTATTCGCGATGTGCTCTTCAAAGGTTTTGCTGTATATTGTGACCCCGTCCGACAGATAATACCAATAAGGAGAATCTGTGGGGTTTAAGGCGGCAATTATTGAATACATTCCGGGATTTGAAATCGGGCCTTTTGGCAAGCCCTTGTATTTATAAGTGTTATAAGGCGAATCTATTTTTGTATCCTTTATGGAAACTCCAGGGTCGCTTTTGCCCGTAATATAATTTATTGTTGCGTCTATTTGCAAAGGCATTCTGGCGTCAATTCTTTTCCATAAAATCCCTGAAACAATTTTTTTATCGTTTAAGCTCCTGACTTCTTTTTCAAGCATTGAAGCCATGGTTACAATATCAAAAACAGATTTTTGCTTTTCTTGCATTTCTGCTTTTAATTCAGGGGTTAATTTTTTTTCAAAATTAGACAGCATCGCCAATACAACGTCGTCACAGCTTATTCTTTCTGAAATTTCATAAGTGTCCGGGAAAAGAAATCCTTCCAAGCTGATATCCTCTGGCTTGTCTTTCAAAAAATCAAATTCCTGGCTGTAATCTTTGCTTGCTGAAATAATAAAATCATCTTTAGAGCAAACCCCCTTTGATTCCAAATATTTTCCTATGTCTTTTATGTCCCAGCCTTCATAAATTAAAATTTTATCTTTTGTAACGTCTCCCTTGGCTATTTTTTTTGCAATTTGATATATAGACATGCGCGGAGAAAGAGCATATTTTCCTGCCTTTAGCCCTGAATGCTGGAAAGATGAAACAGCATAAAATCTGAAAAAATACGCGCTTCTTATTATGCCCAGGGTTTCTAAATCTTTGGAAATCTCAATATCCCCCCACCCCTGCGGCACAGTATAAGTAATTGTTTCATGCGAAATAGGATTTTGAGGAACATAAATTTCAAAGCAGATAAATAATATAACAGCCAAAAACAAAATCCCAAAACCTGTTAAAATTTTAGTTAAAAAACTAAGTGAAATCTTAGAAAAATCTTTATTTGACCAGCGGGACGAAAACAAATCCCGGATATTCTTTTTGCTCAAACTCATTTTTATCCCCCACTAATTTTGGGGCGTTTATTTTTTTCTCCGACTTTTTTTCCGATTTTTTATCCCCAAAATTAGTGAGGGATGAATTTTTTTTAATGAACAGCCAGATTGAATTTTCTATACAGCAAACCAATCTGCCGTTAATTTTTAACTGCTTTTTTAATTCTTCCGGCGCTTTTTTACCAGATGCTGATACTAATATCTTATCATAAGGAGCCTCTTTTTTAAACCCCAAAGACCCATTTCCCAAAATAAAATCAACGGTTTCACTTTCTATAAACCCATACTTTGCAACATTATTCTTTCCAAATTCAACAAGTTCCGGTATAATTTCCATCGCAACCACCTTTCCTTTTGGCCCCGCAATTTCAGCTAAAATCGCCGCTGTCCAGCCGGAGCCTGCCCCAACATCTAAAATTTTGTCTCCGGGCTTTGGCTGTAAAAGCTCCAACATAAAAGCAACCGTTAAAGGTTGCGAAATTGTCTGGCCAAATCCAATAGGCAAAGCCTCATTTAATTCAGCTATTTCCCTCTTGTCTTCGAGAATAAAATCCTCTCTTTTAATTTTTCTAAAAGCGCCTATAATCTCCGGCGATTTTAACCATTCCTCTTCAATTAATTTATCAACTAATTTCATAACAATTTTCCCTGCCTAAAAATTTTATCTATTTCTGATGCCCTCTTCTCCCCTTCTTTTGTAAGCATAAAAAAAGTTTTAGGGTCTCCAATTATCAGCTTGTCTTTGCGTAAAGCCCTTAAAGGCCTGTCTAATTTTCTGGAATCCGGCCATATGGGGTATCTTGTAAATTTTAAAGTTTCCGGAAATAAAGTAAAACACTCTTTAACCAGCCTCTCAAAACTACACTGCTCGGAATCCGAAATTATGGAATGTATGCAAAACAAAATCAAATCGGTAATCGGAATTTTTTTACCAAATTCTTTTTTATTTTTTCCAAACGATATGACCATTTATATTATGCTTTTCGTAGGTATTTAAAACGTCTGAACAAAATTTTATTAATTCTTTATTATTTTCACTTTTTGCCAATTCATAGAGACGAATAAACATTTTTTTGCCCGTTTCAGTTTGTTTTAGATTCTTTTTCATAAAATTATGTTGCGCGCATAGAGTTTGACCATTTTCAATTGTAGCTTCGCCGCCAAAATCTTTTGGTTTTATATGGTCAATATGTAGTTCAACACCGTCTTTTTTACCTCTACCGCAAACCACGCATTTATAGCCGTCTCTTTTCAAAATCGCCTCTTTCTGCGTAGCAGTAAAATCCTCTAAATCTCTTTTATACGCTTTGCCTGGGTCGTATTTATAAATTCCTTTTGAAATTTTAATCAAAAAACCGCTTTGGGCTAATTGACGAATTGCTCTATCGGGGTCGCGAAAAACTTTTCCCGTTCTCTCTTTATATGTTACCACCACCCAATCAACAACTTCTGGATGTTTAATATCTCTGTTTGGATTTTTCTTAAAAAATTCAACCAGCAAATCTTTTTGAACTAAATTATTGTTATCTTTTTTCATAGTATTTTTATTAATTTAATTCATTTTTGTTTCTTGCTCTAAACGTTTTATAGCTATATCACAATAATCTTTATCAATTTCAATACCAACCCCTCTTCTATTATTCAAATAAGAAGCGATAAGCGTTGAACCGCTGCCTAAAAATGGATCTAAAACAATATCGTCTATAAAACTAAATAATTTTATGCATCGTCTTGGCAATTCAATTGGAAATGCCGCAGGATGACCGCCAGCTCCCTTTTTACTTTGACCATTAAATGTCCAAATACCATTTGTCCAATCCATAAACTCTTGCTTTGTAATGTCATTTTTTCTGCTTCCGCTTGTTTTTTTCCAACTATCTTTATATAAAACTAATATCAATTCTACTGGAGCTATAACATAAGGAGCCGATGCAGACATAAAAGAACCCCAAGCAGTCCGACGAGATATGTTTCCCTCGTTCCAAATGATTGTTGAATGATATTTCCAACCAATGTCTTTTGCTATTTTTGTAATATCGGCGCCAACTGATTTCTGACCGCCCTTATTTTTATCAAGAGGGATATTTAATAAAAACCTTCCTTCATTTTTTGTTAAATCAAAACATTTTTTTATCCATTTTTGCGTAAATTTTAAATAATCTTCATAAGATAAATTATCAACGTGAGAATTATAATGAATATCAACGTTATAAGGCGGTGAAGTAATAATTAAATCAACATAATTATTTGGTATTGAATTAATTTTTAAAATATCATCTTTATATATTACAACTTTTTCACCCCTAAAATAGGCTTTGCTGTTTATTTTATTTTTTTTAATTACGGCTGATTTAATTAACATTATAAATTTATTTTATTGCGGGGGCGCCTGGACTCGAACCAGGAACAGAAATTTTGGAGATTCCTATGATACCGGTTTCACCACACCCCCATATTTTATAATAATAACAAATTTTAGTTATTTGTAAACCCCGTTAGAAGTTCATCTGAAATGATTTATTTTATTATTTTTTATCAAAAAACAGCTAAAAATGCTTGAAATTTCGGCTTTTTACAAAAAAACTTCTAACGGGGCAAGAAAAAAACCGGGCGCTAGCCCGGCAATTTAAGGGCGTTTTATCACCTATCCAGCCGTTTTTGAACCTTTGCTATTATCTCAAAAATTGAGCTTTGGGTTTTTACAAAATAATCATCGGCGCCAAATGTCATTGCCATTCTTATGCTCTCGTCTCCTGACAAGTTAGACAAAACAATCACCGGTATGGTTTTTAACGCAGGGTCTATTTTTAATTCTTTCAAAACTTCCAATCCCCCTTTTTTGGGCAAAATCAAATCAAGCATTATAACATCCGGGTCAAAACTCCTTGCCAACTTCATTGCCAGTTCCCCATCACCCGCCACTCTTGCGTCAAAACCCATAGAATCAAGCTCATTTTCCACCAGCTCAGACAATGACCTTTCATCTTCAACAATTAAAATTTTTTTTGTTACCTTCATAAAATTTTTGCAATCAATAATCAGTAATTTACTTTCGATTTTTCTATTATTACATTATAATACAAACGAGGAAAAAGTGAAAGTTTATTTTCATTTCGACCGAGCACAGTATTATGGATTTAAACACCTCAGACACTGTGGAGTGTTTAAATCAGCATTTTCGGCTTGTTTTACGCCCATTTTAAATGACTCCCGACCCTTTTCAAATTACTAATTTACTGGAAAACAAAAAAGGATGACTGCCGTGTCATCCCTTGGTTTTTAAAACCATTCTGCGGCTTTCAAGTATGCCGCGTCAACGGTTTCTTCTTCATCTTTTGACGCTACTCCTGCTTTCTTCCCAATAAGACGGGGCGCAACTACGAGTTCACCCCTCCTCTCCTGCAGGAATTTTACCACTGCCCGATAAATTCCCACAGTGGCAGGAACGAGTCCTGTCTGGAAAATATGCAGTTCGCATCCTTTGCTCTTTTTGTCTTTCAAGCCCAGCACGCCCCAGAGATATTTGAACCTGATTTCTCTGGTGGCATCCTTAACCTTTTTGTGCTGGACCAAATCAACAAAGTTAGCCAGGAAATGCCATGTCTGCCTGAAGGCGTAATCTTCCTGGTCGGCTGAGGACAGCTTGCGTTTGCTGACCATAATGTTCTGAATCAGGTAACCATCAGTCACCAAATCCAGAGCAGTATGACGCATAGAAATTGAACCGACTTTCATTTGATATAAACCCTCTGGCTTTGATCGCTTCGTCAAACAGAAGAGTGGAAACGGTTGGCCCTCCGTGCCATCGTTGTAAACAATACGCAAACCAACTGTTTCAGCAGGATTTCTTGTTTCAGTTTTTTTCTCGTGTTTCACGCGCTCGGTAAAAAACGCTATGCGTCTCTCTTCATAAGTTGTTTCGACCTCGTAGCTGGCGTTGTAAAATAAATATTCTCTTATCGCCTCAACAAACACCTCATGGCGCAAATAAGAAACAGCTAATGGTTCGCCGTTTCTCAACGCATGCTGAATCTGCTGATGCGTCCTTGCGATTTCCTCCGGTCTATTTACGGCATAACTCGAAAAATCAACATCGTCAGGTTTTACAGGAAATTGGAAACCAGAATCAACAGAGTGAATTTCGGCCGTTGCAACAGATGGTTCTGTTGTTTCCGAAAATTCCGATTTCTCAAACATCGTCAAAACAACTAATCCGCCCTTCATAGTTTTCATGACTTTGCGGATTTTTGCATTCGTCTTTTTTGCAAACTCGGGCATTTCTTCTGGCAAAACAAATGGGAAAGTTACACCGCTTTCAGATGTCATCGCCACAAGAATATCCTTGCTGTCCTGACCGTCAACCGTCGCGATTAATTTGGCACCTGCGTCCTGCGCAGCAATTCTTTCTATACAGCTGCAATTGACTCTGAAACGGATTCTTCCAAGCCGCTGGTCAATCTTTTTTTCAATCCAGTAAGCAGCGCTTTTAGCATCCTCAACCGAATAAAGTAAATCCGGCTTTTGCCAGCGCTCTTCCGAAATTTCAATTAACTGCAAACGCAGAGGCGTTTTCCGCGAGGGAAATTTCCGCTTACGCCTTGCAGATGCCATTCTGCTCTCCGCTTCGTCGTTTAGCAGATCCAAACGATACGGCGAGAAAAGCAGATAAATTCCTTTTTCTGCCATCCGCATGGAATTGTCTTTCATAAATTCGGCAATCTTCATTCCGTATTTTAAGTCGCTGAATTCAAAGCTTACAATTAAACAGCGAACTTTCGCCGGAGATTTAGCATTTTTCAGCGTCTTAAAACCTTCCTTGATAAATCCCAGGTCGTTTGCTTCTTGCGTTGTCTGGCAAGGGACAGATAAAATCAAAACCGGCTCGTTGGCTTCAACTAAGACTTGCTCACTTCCTTTTATCATCCACGGAAATTCAAAATCCTTGCTGGACTTTAATAGCCAAAATTCTCCTTGAGGCTCCAGCTCGCAATCAGATTCCTCTCTTTCTTCCACAGAAAGCCCATCAGCCAAATCAGCAGAGACTTTGATTTTGAGAAGATTGGCCAAATAGACCGACCTCCCCCAGTGCAAAGACTCCGTGTAATAAAGGCAATCTTCAGGAATATCCGACCCCAACAGAATAGCCTCTGGCCTTGGAGCATTTTCAAAAAGCCAAACAGCTTCTTGCAAAGACCAAATTCCAGAATAAATAACATTTGCCAAAGCTTGCTTTGTGAGATATCCTTTCTCTTCAAGCTCATCAACTTTCGCTTGCAAATGTTCCGGCCAGCCCAACGCCGCCCAGAAAATATCCAGTCCTTCCTGATGGGTTATAACCCCATTATGGGATTGGCTTAGCGAAATTTGATGTTGCAAAGTAAAATCAACAAGTTCCTGCGGAACAGGACAACTGACTCTTCCATTCTTTTTTTCCGCTTCTCGACGCCAGCCTCTCTTGATGATTTTTCCGGTTTTTTTATTCTCTCTGATGTCTCTGGTAAAAGCTAACGCCAAAGAACCGGTCAGAGAATTGGCTTCAGAAAGAACTGCAATCACCAAATTGCGGATTGCCTGGCCTTTAACATAACCAGCCAAATCACCAAACCAGAAAGCGTCAACTTCAAGACATCCGAATTGGTAACTATATCTGAAAGCCGTAAGACCAACGACATAATCGGCAACCCGGAAAATCCTGCTGTGCCAATCCTGTGCTCGCGGATGAATGTGTTTTACATTCTTTCCGCCTTTGTGGCTGGATTTCGGAAGATTGAGTCCTTTCTCTTCTATTTTTTTCTGCACCCATTCAACAAAATCGGACTTATCCTTTGCCGAATCGTGCCATTCATTATGGCACTGCTGGCAAACGAGCGGCTTTTCACGCTCACGGATTCTGCAGAGCGGACATTTCTGTCCAAATTTCTGCTCGATTTCTTTTTTCAACATCCAGTGTCTGATTTCGTTTTTCCTGTTCCTAATCCTCTGTCGAGCGACTTTGAAGTGCCTGTGCCTTTTTACTAATCCTTTAAGATGCGCCAACCACTCGACAAAAAGTTTGGGGCTATGTTTAGCGGGCTCTGCCTGCTGATTGTTGATATCTAATATCACAACAAGCGGAGCGTCATCTTTAGGATTTTCCGACAAATTCATACACAGGGCCATTTGTTTTCCCGTGTTCAAATCTTCTTTGAAGCAAATGGGAATCATCTTTTTGCCGGTGAGGTCAGGCCGTTTTCTGAGCAGAAATTGAGTTGCCTCAACAACTGACAAATCTCTTTTCAGCGGTTTTATTTCTTCCTTTTTTGGGGAAGAAAGCTTGTCTTTCATCCACGCGGAAAGAGGTATTTGTCTGCCAGTATCGCTTGAATACTGATTGTAGCACGGATAGCAGGTAATTTTGCCCTTGTATTTGCGATTGCCGCAAACTGGACAAGATTCACTTTCCGCAATTTGAGCCAAATCTAACCGCACCTCTTCGGACTTGATTTCTTCGGGTCTTTCCGTTTCTTCCGGAATACCGAGAATCGTATAACCTGCGATTTTCGCAATACCTTGTTGAATCAAAAACTCACGGTAAGAGCTTGGAAAATAAATATCAAGAACTTCCTCAATCAATTCAATCTTTTCTTTTTTTTCCATGTCTCGTATCTCCTTATGGTTAGGTGTCAAAGTGCTACGTTGAATCTAACATGTTATTCTAAAAAGTAAAGCAAAATTAGCACTTTTTTAAAAGTGCTAATTTTGCTTCTTCACTTCATTTTTATCATTTCTTAATCTTTTTCTGTAATTGGCAAATGTTTACTTAAAATATAACCCCCATATTTTTTATCGACAGAAGCCAAGTGACCACGCAAAGCAGGCAAGAAAAAAGGGCTACTCGGTTTTTCAACTATTTCTTTTTTTATCTGCTGACGAATTTCTACTTCTTTCCACGGTCCTACCATCAAAACTAAATCCCCCCAAAATAATCCACGCTTCTCTAGTTGGTTATTAATTTTTTCTTCTTTCTTCTTGAATTTTTCGTTTTCTTCTTCTGTTATATTCTTTTTTCCCAGCAGTTTTAAAATTTCTTCAACCCCCTTGATGTATCTCTCAAAATCTCTCCCTAGAATTTTTTGAAACTTTTGAATTCGTTCTTCTCGGTATTTTTTTAAATCTTCTGCCGTCTTTATGTGTCTTGCCCCTCTCTGTACAAATCTAATCCCTCCATATTTTTGAAGTTCTTTATTTATTTCTTGAGATATATCTTCCTTAACTTGTACGTTCTTAACATCAATTACCGTTCCCTCTTTCTCGTTTACATAAATTATTCCCAAAAGCTCTTCTTTCCCGCTATTTTTTTTACCAAAAAGTTTTAACTTTTCCATGTTGATTTATTATTTTATAACTTTCGTTAAATTAACTTTAACAAATTTTGAAAAATAAAAAAAGGGGTAAAATACCGAAATACCCCTTTAGCTCGAAAATTTCGCCTTAAAAGGAAATCAAATTTCCTTCTCGAACTTTCTCTGATAATCTTTCTATCTCATCAGCCCTATGTCTTTCTTTGCAGAAATTGAATTTAGCCGGATTAGTTTCTTTCAATTCTTGTAATCTCTCGTGGGTCTCGCATCTAAATGCTGTCATCCAGAAGCAATAATTCTGCTGGCTCTCTAGTTCTTCTTTACTCCCTTTTGAAACAGCGTATTTCCCTTCCCCTTTTACCCATTTATCAAAAAACTCTATTTCTTTTGTCTTATCAGTTGTGGGCCAAATTTCTTTCTCAAATCTTTTCCTTTCCCCTTGAGGCATTAATTCGTAATCAACTTCAGCAAATTCATGGATAATAGTAATTCTTGCCTCAGATAGACTTTGTTTAAAAAGATCGATTCTGGTCCCTACGGGTAAATTATCGTTTTTAGATTTTATCGAAGTAGCGCTTCCCAATATTTGTCCATCCTTATCAGTTTTAACCTCATTAATGTATCTGTATCCTGAAATCGCGTCTCTGACCTCTTGCCGCCATTCACCCTTCTCGTTCCTAAAAAGACTTTCTGCTTTTTCGGGAGTTAATTCTCCCTCTGGCACTTTTTTTGAACCTTCTTGTATGTGTTTTTCTACCCTTGCTTCAGCCATTACCTCAAATCTTTCGTTCAACGCTTTTTCTATCGCTGGCATCTCTCTTTCAATTACACCCTCTGGTAAGCCGCAAGTTCGGCCTTCTGCCTCGTCCAGCATTTGCTGGTCTTCATCGGAATAATCTTTTTGGCATTCAGTACCCATTGCAGTATTCCTTTCGGTTCTGGAAGTATTTAGTTGTCAATCCGAGAACTATTCTCGGCGCTGAATTCAGACTATAAAAATATAGTTGTTTTGTCAAATTCAAAAATTGACATTCCTATTAAAAAATGCTTAAAGTAAGATAGTTATTTGACATTTGAATACCCCGAAACACTAAACCTTCTAAACTAAAGGAACTGATAATGAGCCGAAAGACTATTACTCTAAAGTGCAAAAATTGCGGGAAGGAATTCAGCTATAGCGAGGAAGCGTATAAACTGAAGGCCGAGGAAGGGCAAGACAAGCCCGAAAGGTGTAACGAGTGTGCAAAGCAGAATAGCAGCGCAATTAAAAGCACCAATTCTCCCTATCTTCATTTTAAGAAAAAAGGAGGCGAAGCCGGAATTTTTGGTTCCTATGAGGAAGAGCTTGCCTTCAAGGGCAAACGAATCCAAAAAGAAGAGGCGAGGCAGGCTGACCAGTCTGGAATGGACATCAGCATAACTGATGACGAGATTATCAAGCTTTATCAGTTACTGGAAGAAAATCAGGTTGTGATTATGGTAAGCCCGACCGGAACCGGAAAGTCAACCTATGTGCCGAAACGATTGGTGCGGGCACCGGATAATTATTCCGGGGATTTTGTTGACAGACTGCTCCGCCAGGGACAAATTATTATCACCCAGCCGAGAATTATGGCAACCGATGGCACTGCCAAAACAACTGCCAAAATTTCCGGCGAAGAGATTGGCCAGCGTGGTATGTTTGGCTTTAGGCACAGCAAAGATAAAGAAAGTTTTTCCGCGGGTTGGAACAAGTGCGTTAGTATCACTGATGGCACCTTGCCAAACTGGATTCGCGATGGAAAACTTGGACAATACAGCCTGGTTATGATTGATGAAGCGCATGAAAGAAGTTGCAATATTGACCTTATCTTAGGCTTTCTCAAACGAGAACTCCCCAAATATCCTCAGTTGCGGGTGATTATTTCTTCTGCCACCATTAACACGGATAAATTCCTCGAATCTTTCAAGGAAGCCGGAATTTCGTGCGAACTTTTTGATATTCCTTCAAGAAAGAAATTTAAGAAGTTTGAGCATTTCTGGCGCGATGAAAGCGTTTTGCCAAACTGCGGCTGCTGGCTTTGTAAAAAACCAGCAGCTGAAAGGAAAGATTTTTGGCAAAAACTTTGGAAGAAAAAACAGGATGCAGTCGGCGAATACGACTTGCCAAATGTTTGCGCCAATTTTACTCTGGAAATTCTTGAAGAAACAAAACAAGGAAGCATTATTATTTTTTTGCCCGGAGCTGTTGCAATAGAAGAAACCGCGCGAAGAATAAAAAACCGATGCAAAAAAAGTATTGAGGTTATTCCTGTTTACCGCGAGAAAAGAGACGCAGAGCAGGAATTAAAAAGAACCGAAGGCAAGAGAAGAGTGATTGTTGCCACTAACATTGCTGAAACTTCTATTACCATTCCGGATTTAGTGTATTGCATTAACTCCGGCTGGATAAAGCAGGTTGTGTGGAATCCTGTTACTCAGACCCGAAATCTTGAGCCGCGGCTCCACTCAAAAGACGGCAACAGCCAGCGAGGCGGACGGCTCGGCAGAACTCAGGACGGATATGTATATCATCTTTATGCTAAAAACGAGGCATTAGACGAACATACATCTCCTGAAATTACAAGGTCTTGCCTTGATGATTCGTTGACGATTCTTAAAGCCTCGGGAATTGCTGGAATTGAGCAATTTCCATGGATGGAAAAAACAAATGATTGGGACAATATGGCAAAGGAAATGCAAAGAGCCAATCAATCCCTTTCAGAGCGCGGCGTGACTGACTCCGCGGGGCACATCCTTGAAAAAGCGCTTTCGCTTTTGAAGATTCAGCGCTCGTCAACTGAAGCATCTGTTTTGTTTCTGGCTGACGAACAAGGAATTTTATTTGAGACGCTTGCTGTCTTGATGCTGATGTCCAACAGGGAAGGCAACCCGCATACAGGGTCAAATCTTTACGATCCTTTCTGCGGTCTTCTTTGCTGGAACTCGTCGTGGACGGCACAGACAAAATCAAAAGTTTGGGCGATCCATCAAGGATTGAAAATCGGGTGCCAAGATGATTTAGATTTTGTAATCAAGTTGGCTTTCTGTTTCCAAACAGCCGAAAGCAACGGCCTGTCCGAAGAGTGGGCAGACTACCATTGCATAAACTTCAAAAACCTTGAAAGAATTATCTCCCAGATCAAAGACCTCATCAAAAGTTTTGGTGAGGAAAGAGAAGAGTCCCTGAGGCAATTAAATCTGTCTAATCTGGACAAGGTTCGTTTTCTGTTTTTGAGCGCCTGGCCCGACAGAGTTATAAACTTGATGTCTGTTGAAGACCAGATTCTTTATGGCTCGGGTCCCATCTCTCCATATTGCGCGGGCAATTGGGAGGATAAAGAAAAAGCTCTCGCAATGGCTTTTGTGGAGGAAGAATCGGTCATCTGCGCATTAGCACAAAGATTTCCGACAGCCTCTTTTATGATTAGCCTTTCCAGTGAGAACGAGCCGAAAGATTTGTTTCTTGACCAAAAATTTCCTGTCGGAAGTTTGGTTAAAACCAAAAAGGAGGGCGATAAGACAGTCCTGCTTGAGGTTTCAGAATTTCCTCCACCGCTTGTTCAAACCTGCAAAAAGAATGTCTGGTCTGAGGAAAAGCCCGACATTTCTGTTCCCTTTAACCAATCTTTCCTTTTTGCAAAAACGGATGAAGAATCTATTTTGCCTGAAGGTTATTGGATGAAAGGGAAAAAATCCGGCAAAGGCAGAATCATTAGGTGGGCGGAAGACAAAGGAATTTCTTTCGCTATATTAAGCCCGTTTTCTGAAGCAGACCTGCAAAGATTTGCGGGAAATCGCGGAGATGAAATGGAAGTAAAAATTCATCGCATAATTCGCGATCCTGTCAGCAAAAACGGATTTGCGCTGGCGCGAACTTCTGAATTTGAAATTCCAATTGAATTCAGCGAGTTGAGCCTTTCTGATTATGGCGCGGGATTGGAGCTTATTGAAGGGAAAACACTATCCCTGATTATTGCAGACCTTGAGACAAACGGATTTCCTCAATTAAGCAATCTGGAAAAAGTTATGGAAGATTTGGAACGTATCACGGAAGAAGTTTCAAAAAGCACTCAAAGAACGCGCGATAGCAAAAAATCCTTCATTGATCTGCAAGGAATTCTGGTTGAGATAATAAAAGACCAGGAAAAGGCATTTGTGGCGATTCCAAGAGAAAACGGAGTTGTGCAAGTATTTGAGGTAAACCAGATCTATGTGCCTGGCAAAAACCTTAAATATCTTCGTCTCAACGAAGAGGTGACTCTCCGTCTTTTGTCTCTGGATAACGGAGTTGAAATTGATACTGACTGTCTTGCAAAGGACGAGCTAAACACCATCCCAGAATTATGGAAAGAAGGCCGGGCTGAAAATAAAATTTCAGCGCCAGCTTGTCTTGCTGATGAAGATTTGGCCGAATGGGATGCAAGCCCAGAAGCGCTTGATTATGTAAAACGGCGCTCGTGGCAATACTGTTTGCAAGCGAGAATAGTTTTTTTGAAAGCGCGTATGTCCTCACTTAAGGAATGGATGTCAGTTGACGCGGTCGTTGAGAGGACTAGCCGCAATGAAAAAGGCGAAACCTTTGTCAATGTGATTTTTGGAGACAATATTCCCGGATCAATTCCGGAAAACCGTCTTCCCTCAAGCGGATACTCTGAAGGTGATGAACTTTCTCTTTGCATCACAAGCCTTGATCCTCTGCGCTTAGCTGATAGAGATACGGAAATCCGGCAAAAAGAAGAAACCATCGCAAGGTGGAGGAGCAACATCTCCAAATCCAAGGATTACATCTCAAATCAAGAGCAGCAAAGAGCCAAGATTCAAGCGAATATGGCAAAAAATAGCATACAGCTTTCTGGGGCCACATCGCCTAAATGGATTAAAAGATATAAGCAATGGATTGCTGCCGAAAATGCGCAAATTACCCAAAAGAACGCTAATATCATGAGGGCTCGGCAACAAATAGCCGAGCAGGAAGAAAAAATCTCTTCGGTTCTAAAAGAACTGAAGAGATTAAAAAAGTGAACTAAAACTCAAAGCCGAAGGCGAAAACCTTCGGCATTTTTTTTGATTTGCTCATAAAATTTTATTTAATCAAATCACCAACTAACTGGGCTTGACAAGGGGTCTATATTTGCTATTATTAAGTTGTGCTTGTGGGCGAAAGCCCCGTTCAGCTAAGGATTTCCTAAGCTGAAGGCAAGCACAACAAAAATGCTGTCTAACGGACGGCTTTTTTGTTTTATTCGTCATCAATGCCGGCTGTATATAATTTTTGTCCTTTTTTAAGATTTGAATCTGGTCTCTTCTAATAAATTTTTACAATTTTATTTAATTGGCAACTCCACATAGAATGTTGTTCCTTTGTCCGCTTTTGATTCAAACCATGTTTTTCCGCCTAAGTTTTCAACAGTCATTTTAGCTGCATAAAGCCCAAGGCCGTTTCCCTGCGGGTCGTGTGAAAACGCATTGTCGGCTCTAAACAATTTTCCAAAAATTTTCTTTTGCTGGTCTTCCGGAATTCCTATGCCGTTGTCATGAACTGAAAACAAAATAGAATTATCTTTTTTCTCCACCTTGCAGTCAATTTTGCCCTTATCTTGAGTATATTTTATTGCGTTGGATATAAGATTTTGAAAAACCATTCTTATCAGCTCAGAATCGGTTGTAATTTTCGGCAAATCGTTGGGGCATTCAAAAGTAAATTTGTGCTTCTTTTTCAAAATATCAACTTGCTGTTCGGCAATAATGTTTTCCAGCAATTCCTTTAGGCTTAACGGCGCCAAAGTTATTTTAACTTTGCCCGCCTCCAATCTGGAGATATTTAACATCACATTTATAAGTTTTATCATTCTTTCGTTTCCTTTATAAACCTGTTCAAGATATTCCTGCTGTTTTGGCTTTAGTTTTCCAGCCTTCCCGCCCAAAATTATTTCAGAATACCATTTTATTGCAGAAAGCGGGGTGCGCAATTGATGAGAAGCCAAAGACACAAATTCTGTTTTAGATTTATCAATTTGCCTTTCAACAGTAATGTCGCGAAATACATCCACGGCTCCAATTGTTTTTCCGTTAAGAATAACCGGAGCTACGGTAATTGCCGAGGGAAACTTAGTCCCATCTTTTCTAACATAAAAATATATAATGTCAGCTGTGCCCTTGGCAACCGCAGTAATCACCTTTTTACCCGAAGAAAGCGCCAAATTAAGCGGGTCTTTTTCCTTTGCAACAGCTTCTCCTTTTTCAGTTTCCATTTTCAAAATTTCTTGATATAACCTGCCCACCGCCTCTTCGCTTTTTAAATACAGCATTTGTTCTGCCGCCCTGTTTATAAAAGTCACTTTTCCTTCCCTGTCAATTGCAACAACTCCCTCGCCAATAGACGAAAGCAACGCCTCATCTTCCACCCTTACAGCATCAATCTTTTCCTTGGCAAGCTTCTCCGCCTCATACGCCTTCTCAATATCCTTCGCCAACTTCTCAATTTTCTCCCTCTGTTCAATTTCTCTTCCAATACTTCTGATAAGCAAGATGCCGACGAAAATAGATCCTAATAATATAATTATGTTTAAAATAAAATCCTGCAAATCCGCTGTGAAGAATAACTTACTTATTAATAAAATCCAAAGTGCAACCGAAAGCAACTCAGTAGTAATAATTTTAATATCGAAAAGATGATATCTCGTAATTGCATATACTATGGCAAGAGGAAAAGTTGTAAATAATATCAATAAGTAGGGCGGAAAAAAAATATTAAATGCCAATAAAAAAACATTACAACCCCCAACAAAACCCATCACAGACGCAATAGTAATATATTTAATTTGAGTTCCCTTAACTCCGGTTAGTTTTTTATTAAAATTAAATAATAAAATAAGGCCATATCCTATTATAGATATTAAAAATATTGTATATATATAATATCCTATATCTGGGTCTACATAATAAGTAAAAATATATTTTGGGACCATGTCCTTTATAAATCGAGGAGCAAAATTCAAAATGACTGCACCCATGCTAATTAAGAATACGAACCAAAACTGGATTTTATATTTTTTTTGTTTATAAATATCCAAAAATATATTAATAAAATACACCCAAGTTAAAGTTATAAAAATAGCTAAAATATTCGCTATTTTTACTAAAGTAAACGAAACCTCTCTATTATCGGTGTTAATAGTTAAAAAATAAAAAATACTCCACAAAGAAGCAAAAATACTCACTAAAAACCATGCTGCATTTATTTTATTTTTTGCTTGCCTGCTATAAATAGCTGCTCCAACTATAAGCGAGATGAAAAATCCTAAAAGTAAAACTACATTATAATATGTTCCTATATTGCCAATCATATTATTTCGTATTTAATAATTTCCACGGTATCATAAAAGAGGTTTCTTTTTTGTATAAAGCATATTTTTCACTAAATTTCGCCATGTTTATCTTTTCTTCATAAAGCGACCGCCAAACAAATAATGGCACGTTTATTAAAGCTATAATGATAATTCCAAAATAAAAATTAGAGATGAAGGCCAAACCTATAAGATCTAAAATAGCAGTCAAATAAATAGGATGCCTAATATATTTATATGGTCCTGTTCTTATTAAAACAGGATTTTTATTTTTGCTATCATTTAAGTGTATAGTCCATTCATTTTTGAGACTTTTCATTGACCACCATCTAATTAAAAAAGAGCCCAAAAAAATTACCAATCCCAGTACCACAAAAAAATAATTTTTGCTGACAGAAGAAAAAAATCCAAATATCATTATCAGAGATACTATAAAATAACTGCTTGTCGTAGCTAATAATGTCCAATCTCCACGAAATTTAAGAACATTTTTGTCTTTAGGAGTGAAAAAGGTTTCCCAAATACGTTCAACCATAGCTATAACTACAAAAATAGAAAACAATAATCCTCCTTGCACATTAGCATTTACAAAATTAAGGTAAATCAAACTAAATGCAATAGATACTAAAAAAAATGGAATTAAAAACTTAATCATATATTTTCTAACTCTTTGGGAGAATATATTATTTTAATTGTATCGCTGTAATATCTTGTATCTAATGCTTTTGGAACTATTTTCAAATTTTTAAGTGTATCCGCAAGCTCATGATTTCCTAATTTAAAATCAATAACTTTTGATTTCCCTATGATAACGTGCGTTTCCATCAAAATTTTAGAAATTTTATTATTCTTTACAAAATATGTATCATAAACTTCTTTTCTCATTGTCTCGCTTTTTGGTCTTTTTATTTTTAGATCTAATATTTCTTCCCCGTCCCCATAAACTCTTGCACATATAAAATTATCATCCCTTCTATAATCTATGTTAATCAGCTTCTCGGGGTTATATCGCGGATACCCGGTGATTGCCATTCCATGTTCCACAGCAATTTTCGAACTTTGGGCGATTGAAAAAACAAAAAAATTTATTTTATCAAGAATCAAATTGGTGATCAAGGAAAAAAATGGTAAATAAAATTTGGGTTTATATACAACTGGTATAGACAACGTCATTTCAGTATATTCTCCCACTGGACCCTTATCAAAATCAAAAAGAGTTATGCACACAAAACTTCTCCCTGGGAATAATTCCAGGGGTTTTATTTTTTGAGTGCCGATAATTTTTTTTGCTTCTTTTGTTGATATCGGGAAAAGAACATTTATAGCACTGCATTTGTACCTCAAAGGAACATCTACAAGAATATCTCTAACCTTCACCTGACGCTCAACCTTAATGTTCATTAAATTTTCGTCTAAAACAAGCCCTTTTTTCATAGTGATTTAATATTACTATATTATACCACTTTTATTCCGCGCGTAAAACATTTTTTGTTGTATAAACAAAACCCGCAATTAAATAAGTTTTTAAAAATCTATTTCGTAAAAAATGTCGTCAGTTGACGAATGTGGAAGTTCATCGGGCGGGGAGTAAATTCTTTTAAGCCCCACTTTTGTGTAAAATTTATTGGCAGCCTTTTGGTCGCTGGCAGTAGCCAAAAATATCTTTTTGTAATTGTTTTTTTTAGCAAACTCAATTAGGGTGAAGAATAATTTACTGCCAATGCCCTTTCTGCGGTAATCTTTATCCACATAAAATCGTGTAAAATGCCCTATGCCCTGCCCCATTTCCCGCAGGCCAATTGTTCCCACTAATTTGCCGCTGTCTAACGCCAACCAAAAATTTCCCTTTTCTGTTTGATAAACTTCCTTAATATTTGATAAATCTGGCCGGTCATTTCTGCTGTGGTGGCCCAGCTCTTTCTCGGCAATTTCAAAAATTAATTCCCTGACGGCTGGTTTATATTGGTCCTGATAAGTTATTATTTCCATTTTTAAATAATTCTGTTATTTTACCACAAAACTTTCCCAAAAACAAAAACAGCGGGTAAACCCCGCTAAAAGTCTGTGTACAAAACAATTGTGCTAGACGGGTACAGAGGGTTGACACAGGTTTATAATCTGCTATACTTAACTTACTAAACTTAAAAGGCGTCCTATATGGGCGTCTTTTGCTTTTTGTAGTCTTTCTACTCCATTTTTAGGATATTTTTCAGATATTCAAAATCCCTAAAACTACCCTCTGAAAATTGCTTAATTTCTTTTGCGGTTCTATTTGCTCTACCGAGTATCATTATTTCTTTTTTGTTTTCTTTCAGATATTTCAATACGGGCAGAAAATCTCCGTCGCCCGAAAGCACAATTATTCTATCAAAATTATCTTTCTCTTTCATTAAGTGAAAAGCCATATCTACATCGCAGTTGGCTTTTCTTTTAGTTGAGCCATCCTCTTGTTCGTACATCTTGACTGGTTTCAAAAATAAATTATAACCGAATTGTTTGAGTTTAAGGTAAAATCTAACCCTTTGAATATGTTTTCCGATAAGTAAAATTTGCGCCTCGTTAAGTTGTTTACTTTTGCTTTGGAGTAATTGGAGCAGATGTTCTTCTAAATCTTTAAGAGGTATTGTTTCGTCGCCCTGATAATCATATTTAAAATCGTATATCTCAACACCGCCAAAATAGAAAACACTGCTTACATCATATTTTTCTTTCAGGTATTGAAATAGCTTTTTATAATCTATTCTCCACCCTAAACTTTTTTCGCCGCCATAAAAGAGATTTGAAGCGTCTATAAATGCAAATGTTTTCATTATTTTGACATTGATGTTAATGGTGTTAATGTATTAATGTGGTCAGCCACCATTTTTCTATTATACTACTTTTATCAATTTTGGACATAAGACAATAAAAAAGCGGACAATCTTAAAAGATTAATCCGCACGCTATCATGACGTAAGCAACCGATTGACGACTTCATATATCTCACTATTTTGTAAAACTTCCCGTTTTAAGTTTCCAACAAAAATTACATCCTCAAAAGAACATCGAGGCAAGACGTCGCTAACATAAGAAATAACTTTTATTATTACCGGGATTTTTTGAGATTTAAAAAAATTAAGCCAATTTTGAAGGCTTTGCTGGTCTTTTCCAATAGCGATAGCCGAGTCTGCCCTTTCAACCATTTTTTCTAAAAGACCGTCTATTATGCCCGTAAGGTCTCCTAAAACAAAATGTCGTTTGTCTCTTATAAAAGCGGTGATTGCCTGGCTAATGCGCGGGTTTGCCCAATCGCCCGACTTTACTTTTATCCTCTGTCCCCAGCTTTCAATGCCAAGAATATAAGGAATAGTATTCTCAAAAACATCCAACTCGTGAATGCCCACATTAATGCCTCTAGCTTGCATCTCTCTGTAAATAGATGCCGTAAGTGTAGACTTGCCACAATTTGCTACCCCTCCCACAACTATGCGTGTCGGCATTTGCCACCGCCTTTCTTGTTAGTTAAAGAACTATTCCTTTTTCAACAAATATTCTAAAACGCTTTTCCAGTTTGAAAATTTATCCGAACCAAACAAAATAAGCTCTCCTGCAAATTTTCCAGCGCCGTTTTTGTTTGTATCATCTATCAAGTAATCTCCTTTATTTAAGTTTTTATGGCAAGTGATAATTAATCGTTTATATGCCGCCTCTCCCAAATGCTTTTTTACCCATTGTAATTTGTCAGACCAGGCAGAAGGATTATCCCATGGCGCAGCTGATAAAATATATGTATCAAATTTTTGTGATAATTTTTCATAAGCTTCAATCGCGCCCGGCATAGGGGACATTTTTGAAAAAATACCCGGAATACTGCAAAAATTACCGTCATATTTTTTAAGCGTTCCAGCGTCAATTTTCGCAATTTCAGAATCAAAGTCAGCTAACACGCCGTCCATATCTATATATAAAATTTTCTTATTTGGCCTGATATTCATAATAATAATCTTTAATGTCTCCCTTGTATTTTCTCATAAATTTATCAACATTAAAAGACGGCTTAGACCCTCTTTTATAATCTTTATAGTATGAACAAAGTTTAAACAGCATATCGTCTGTGGTAATTTTGGGATATTTTTCCCTTAAAATATACATAAAATTAAAAACTCCAATTAACCAAATTCTTAAACCAAGTTCTCCTTCGTGTTTATGCCGATTGAAGTGCTTATAAGCGTGTTCTCTAAAATGAGATATAAGTTCAACTTCATTGTTTGTTTTAGCAATCTTCCGGCACCATTTAATGTATTTTACGTCTATGGCTGACTTTTTTTGATTTGATGCCATAAGTTCATTTACTTTCATTTTTACTGCTTTTATAATTTTATACTGATTGAATGATTTGTATTTTATTCTGCCAGAATAATCACAATTAGTCAAATTTTCAGCAAGCGCAAAACCAGCCCCAAAACGCCAACGGCTCAACCTAAATAGGGTTGAGCCGTTAAAAATTGTTTGTTATTAAAGTCCCCTGATCCCTTTTTTACTTAGTATTCTAATTTAATGCCTAATTTTTCAGCAATTTGTAAAAGCCACTTATCGTGGCGGTTAACCTTTTCAGACAGCATGGTCATCTCCTGAAAATATGTATCGGCTTTTACTGCGTAAGCATCAACAGAATTTTGCAGTAAATTAAAATTATCTTTTAATTCCTTAAAATCTTCTGCAACTTTGCCAAATTTCTCATCCAAATATTCAACTAATTCTGTAAAATCTTCTTTCATATATTTAATTATACTTTTTCATACAAGCACGTCAAATGTGAACAAAGGAACAAAGGGAACAAAGAAGGGAACAAAGAACAAAGGAACAAAGGGGTCGAACAAAGGGGGGGTCGAACAAAGGGGTCAAACAAAGGGGTCAGGTACCTTTGATTTGCCTGCCCCTGCTCCGTACGGTTGATTCAAGCCCGAACGCCTTAATAATTTTATCAGCCCACTCACAATTGCCAAAAGGTCTGCCGCGGTTAACCGAATAACGTATAGCCGCGATTTCTTCGTTTGTTTGCGGTTGGTTAACAAAAGCGAGATAATCTTTGGGCATATCAATCGGCAGGTCTGACAAAATTCTTTTATGCATTTTAAATTCTTTTGGAAACATCCTGCGGTACAAACTTGAAAAGCGCCAATCTTCTGCTTGTTTGACAATATTAACTCGGAGCGGGTTGCGCTCCACATATCTGATGACTGCCAATAAGTGGTTGTCTTCTTGTATGATAAACGATTTGTATCTGCCCTGATACAGGTGCCCCGAGCCTATGGTTTTGTTTTGGCTGTGCCAACGTTGCGTGTGTGTTAAGGTCGCCCACTGCATAAACCTTTGCAAACCGCCATCTTCCTTAGGTTGCAAGACTAAGTGAAAATGATTCGGCATCAAGCAGTAAGCTAAAATACGCATATCAAACTTTTCACGGCCATTTTCAAGAATGTTCTCAAACAACTGATAATCTTGTTCTTTAAAAAAAATCGGCAAACGGGCATTTGCCCGATTAAGGACATGGTAAATTTGATTTCCAATATCTACTCGTAAAACCCTTGGCATTAATTAAGTGTATCACGATTAGAATGACAATCAAAGGTACCTGACCCCTTAACCCTCCCCTTAACCCTTATACTCGTAAAACCCTTGGCATTAATTAAGTGTATCACGATTAGAATGACAATCAAAGGTACCTGACCCCTTTAACTCTGACTGAAATGGTGGCTGTCCCAATTACCAATTACCACACAATTACCACATATTGTAGCAAATAAATGGTGGCTGTCCCCATTTATTCATTTATTGTCCCCATTTATCACATGACCCCATTTATGCCACGAACTAAACACCCGTAAGCAAAAATGCCAATAAAAAAATAAAAAGAATGGCACCTAAAAAAATGCCGGCAACTATTGTATATTGTTTTTTCCAAAAGATAAGATACGTACTCAAAATTAAAATTGCCGATAATGGATAATGTATCACAAACAATTGTTGATCAAAATCATTTGTGATAAATTTTTCTAAGAAATAGGACAATCCCACTCCAAAAAAAAGCTCTATACCAAAACCGAACAATATTCCAAAAAACAATTTTCTAATTTGATTTATTAAATTGTTAAATTTCTCTCTCATATTTTATTTTTATTTATTTAATGAACTAATAAAACTACCAACTCTTTCTTTTAATGAGTTTATTTGATTCTTAATTTCTCTATACACACTTGTCGTTGGTAGGGTTGTCTTATAACCATATTCACCTATAGATCTAGATACGCCAGGACCTGGATCAAATGAATCCATTTGGTCTTTTACTCCTGCCTTTACGCCTAGTGTGTAAGAAAAATTGTTGCAGTTTGCATCATAAAAGAGACTTGTGTTCCCTATTCTAACATTACCAAGACTAAAATAATTCATTCCCGACAAGTCAGTTTCATTATAAATCTTTCCGAGATTATTAATAAATTGAGTGTCATTTTGACCTTCGGGCGGATTAATCTCCATGCTATTTATTTTCACCCCATCACCAAAAGCTGTATCTTTATCCCAGCTCGTTTCAGTGGTTCCCATATTTTTTATCAACTTGTTAGTCGGACCAAAATTACTGCTGTTATATCCGCCCATAGTAAATCCCTCTGCTCCTTTGGGCAAACCCTGAATATTAATTTCGTCGGGATGATTTGGAACTGCTTTAAAATAAGTATGAATTCCAACAGCATTTCCCCTTACATCAAAAACTGACTTAGACTCTATCCATGCTTTTTCGCCAGAGGGGTCTGACAATGTTATCGGGTTGTTCCGCGCGTATGCGTACGCATTTTGGTTTTGGGGGTCTGCCAGCCATGAACTGTCAAAGTTCCAAAACATCGGGTCTTGGGTCACGAACCTTGCTATGGCGGAGTTGTAGTATCTGGCATTAAGGTAGTTGAGCCCTGTGTCCTCGTCGTATTCCTGACCTATGTATTTGCGCTGTTCTGCAAAATCTGCTGTTTTGCTGTCTAGCCGTATTTCGCCAAACGGGTAGTAATCCATTGTTTCCACAACAGCTCCGGTTTGGTCGGTCATCACACTTGAGCTTTGAAGGGAGTCTGAAAAGTTAAAATATGTTTTTGCTGTGTCCCCTGTTACTTCTATTGTAGCAAGATTTAAGCCGTTTGCAAAAATATGCTTTGTGATTTCGTCCCGCAATTTGTTGTAATACATAGTTGGATAATATGTCACAAAAATTCCATCGCTGGCGAATTTTCTTGTTTTTATTCTCTGACCTGTGTGGTCATAGGCATAATCTATTCTTCCATCATAAGGGGCGGGGTCGCCCGGCGCAGTAAAAGATAACAGCCGATTGTTATAGTCATACTTGTATATATTCAATCCTTGGCCGGTCATATTCCCGTTGCGGTCGTATTTATAGCTGGTTGAAACATCTCCTGCTATTTCTGTCGCGGCGTCAGGGTTTGCATAATCAGAGCCAGTATTGTTTAAATTTCCTTTGTATCTGTAATTTATTTTTTCTCCATTTATTTTTTTTGACAATATATTTCCTATTGCGTCGTAAACAAAACTTTCAGTATAATTCTGGCTGTTGGCTGTGTTGGTTGCCGAAGCTGAAGTTAATCTGTATAAATCGTCGTAAACATAAACCACGGTTTTTCTGGCATCTGTGCTGGAATTATCAATTATCTGTTTTATATTTCCAACATTGTCATATTGGTAAGAAATATCCTGCAGATTAACGTCTCCGGAAACAGATAATTTTTTTGTTAATCTATAAAGCTTGTTTGCGTCATAAGTGTTTGTTGTGTGGGCGCCGGTGGCATAATAAATGTCTGAAATTTGGCCTGCAGACGTATAATCAAAGTTGCTTACAATTTCTGCAAAATCTGCGCCGCTCGATTCTTTATACAAAACTTTTTCCGGATAGCCTCCCATATTATATTGGTATTTTATTTGCGATAAATCAGGGTTTGTAATTAAAGTTTGATTGCCCTGGCGGTCGTAAGCATATTCTGTTGCAAAAATTCTGGCTACAAACGTATCAGCAATTCTTTTTGTGTCTTTAGTTGTGTTTCCCGTTGGCGAATATTCAAAATTTTCTTTTAGCCCGAATGGAGCTGCATAACAAAGCTTTCCTGCGCCATTTTTGCAATCGTCATATCTCAAAACTAACTCTGCGCCTGTTTGGCTAGTATCGTTTTCGCTAGTTTTGCGGTTTAATGCGTCGTAGGTATAAACAATTATCTGCCTTTCAGGATTAATTGAACTGATTAAATTTCCGTTGCGGTCATAAAAATATCTCCACGCGCCAAAAACAGAATCCGCCGGGCTGCGCAAATCTTGGGATGTTAACCTTCTGCCTAATTTGTCATAGCTAAAATTGCGCACATTTCCCAAAGCATCTGTGATGTTTATTAAATTTCCGGCTGCATCATAAACATAAGAGGTTATATATGTGTAAGCTCTTTTATGCTCTTTTACCTGGATTAAATTATTATATGCGTCATAAACATAATCTTTTTGTTTGTTGTTTGCGTCTGTAATTGTTGTCTGCCAGTTTTGGTATGCAAAAGAAGTTGCACCAACTGCGTTTGTTTCGCTGATTTTACGATTTAAAGCATCGTAAACATAAGTTGTATAAAGCTGCGACGTTGAGCTGGATGCTGTTCTTGCTGAAATATTTGAGAAATACGGCAAAGATTCTTTTTGCAAATTTCCACGGTTATCATAAACAAAATCTTTTGTTGAAAAATTATTATTTTCAGCAGATTTTTTTGTTTGGATAATTCTGCCCAAGCCGTCGTAATAATTATAACTGGAAACAAAATTTGAGGAATCCAGATAATCTGTTTTTTGGATGCTCACGGCTTGCGAGGCATTATTATAAATATAAGATGTTTTAATAACTAAAACTGCAGGGTTAGTTTCGTCCGGCTGTTCTGCCCTTAAAATTCTGCCCAAGCCGTCAAAATAATTTTTAAATATATTCCCGTTGGCGTCCGTGATTTGTTTTGGTTTTCCAATGCCATAATCATAAACATAATAAGCGCTTTGAGATAACGGATTGGTAACAACTTCAGGATACATATCATAAGCATCATAAAAGTATTCTGTGACGTTGCCCATTGGGTCGGTTTCTGTTTTCACCAGACCATTGTTGGTATAGGTTTTTTGAGAGTTAATGTATGCGCCGCCCGATAGCCAAAATTCAATTTTTGTCTGGTTTCCCTTAACAGCTGCGCCGAGCGGCTGGTTATCATAATAAAATTTTTTCTGGCTGACTTTGTTGCCTGTATGGTTAAGAATTTCTAATGTTGAGGGCAATATGGGGCCTGCTGCTGTATAGGTGTAGTTTGCTGCGCGCTTGTCTGCTTCTATGTCAGTAAAATTGCCAGCCAAAGCCAATACTTTGCCATAATTGGTTTGGTTTGTTAAATTTCCTGTGGTTGTATTATAAATATATTCAACAGCGCTCTGTTTTCCGGATTCATTGGACACTTCTTTTGCCTTATACGTAAAATCTCTATTATTTCCTAAATCATAACTCACCCAATCTGTATATGCTTCAGAAAACAGGTTTCCTGAAGCATCATAACGTTGCGTTTTGTAAGCTTTGCCTATTAAGCTTCCGTCAGCCGGGTCAGAACCCGTTTCTCCCGCCTGCAAGCCATTGCCTAAATGATTATAAATTATAGTTTTATTGCCAACAGGGTCTTGAACTGTAATTTTTCCGTATCCGGCAAACCTGCGGTCATAGACGTTATTATAAAAATAGCTTCCATCTGCATATTCGTAAGTTGTAACTGCCTGATTTCCAAAGCCATCGTTACTTGTTACAGATTTTAATGTGTTATAGGTTATTGGAAGATTTGGGTTTAAAAGATTGCCAGATTGGTCTGTGTAGCTTGTGCTTGCCTTATAATCAAACGAAAAGTTTCCGCCTTCAGGAAGAGTTATTTTTTCTACAAGATTGGCAGAATGCCCTGTATTTTGCATAAGCCAGTCTGTTACATCATAAACTCCGTTTGTCTGCGAAACTGCTGTATGCATTATGTCGTCCATTCCATCGCCATTAGCATCAAAAATTATGGTTGCTGACATTTTAGTTGTTATAGGATAGCCAGTTGCGTTATTGCTGGCCGTATAATTGCCAACAGCAAGCAGAGAATCGTTTTGCGCCCAGCCGTGGCCGGTGTTAACCAAAACAGCGCTTCGGCCAACTGAATGCCCGCCTCCGATGTCAATGGTCCAAAGTCTCACAAAATCAACCAAATTATCCCCATTTATTTCCATGGGCCGCCAGCCAGCTCCAGACGAAGTTATGAAGTATCCATTTTGAGGAGCCCCTGATGGACTTAAATATGTGTATGTGGGCTGGGTCCAGCTGGTGTCTTGCGCCCAGCCGTGGCCGGTGTTTATCAAAACCCAAAAATAAGGATTGGAGTTATCCAAGGCCCATATAAAATCAAGCAAACCATCGCCGTTTAAATCAAGAGCTTTTATGCTGTCGTTTAGGGAAAGCGGGGCGCTGCCAGAGCCATTATTTACCCAGGGCACAGTAACGCTTTGGTCCCATTTTAAGTTTCCTCCTTCATTGTAAAGCACTGCAAATATCGGACAGTGTACGCCATTGATTTGTATATTATAAGCATAAACATAATCTAAAAAACCATCGCCGTTTAAATCAACAAAACGTCCGCCCGAATTTCCAGACATAATATATATGCTGCCGCCAGTACAAGCATTAGAATATGTAATATTATCAATTGAAACATTTTTATCTTGCGTCCAACCAGAGCCATTATTCAAAAGAACCACAACGTGCTGCAAATCCCTGCCTCCGCCCAAGTCTTCTCTCCAAAACCTGATTAAGTCATCTTTACCGTCTCCATTCCAATCTCCTGTGTCAATTCCTGAAAAAACAAATTTTCCTTCAATGGTTCTGCCCTGTCCATCAACAAAAGAGTAAATAGGCTGGGTCCAGCTGGTGTCTTGCGCCCAGCCGTGGCCGGTGTTAACCAAAACCCAAAATACCGGCTTATCAATTCCGTTTATCTGGATATTGTATGATTTGGCGATGTCTTTTAATCCGTCGCCGTTTAAATCCATTACGCGCAGATATCCGTCGGCAAGAGAAAAAGGAGAGGCCGGCTGGTTTTGAGATTCGGGCCATGGAAAATTATTATTGCTGTTATTAACTAAGCTGTTTTCTCCTGCGCTGTATAACATGCTCATTTCGGGCAAAGCGGTTATTGCACCCGCTTCATCTCTGCCGTATTCAGTTACAGAATTGAGCATGGAGCGGTAACCATTATCGCCCTGTTCATATCCTAATACATATTTTCTAGTCCATAATCCATTGGTTAAAACTTGAATTTGGGCAGTTCTTTTTGTTGTCTTTGTTAAAAATCCGGGAGCATAACTAAAATATTCATCTGGCCTTGCCTCTTTTATAAAATCAATTTCATAAATACCTGCGCTTCCGCCATAATTTGTGTAAGTAATCGAATCGGGGTAAACAACGTTGTTGGCTGTGTCATCATAATAATTGTATGAAATAAAATTTCCGTTTGTGTCTTCAATTCTGCTTAAATACCATTCGTAAACCTTTGACAAATCAGAAGGGTCTTCAAGCATGGCAGACGTCTCTCCGCCAAATATATATTTTGTTCCATCCTTTGCTGTAACTGTCCAAACATTATTGTTTAATTGGTAATCCAACATTGAGCCATCATCAATTTTTGCGCCAAAAGCGCTTTCGGATATTTTTTCGAGTTCGCCAGAGAGCGATGAATAAAAATCGTTGCTTTCATACAGCAAATTAACTCCCCTTTTATTGAGCCTTTTAATTTTTGGAATAGACAAAGACCACCCAAAACCTATTTCCGAGGCATTGTTTTTATCTTCGGAATTATATTTTAAATCTATTATAGGGTTTAAGCTATTGCGCCCAGCAGGAATGTCAAGCTTATATTTATATGAAAAAGCGCCTGTCGCATAATCAACATCAATAGTTATGCGGTTTGAATTAGAAGTTTTTTCGTCCTCGACGGCAGAGGCTTGCTCTACAGGCTCTGCGGCTGAAGAATCTTCTTGGCTCTGCTCTTTCTCAAAATTTTTATTTTCGTCTTTAGGCTGAACCTCTTCAAGCGCTTTATCAAGCTGGGTTTTTGTTTTGTCGGCCTTATCGCTTATTTGTATAGAAGTGGGCGGCTTTTCATTTGTTTCGTTTTGCGCAAAAACGCCAGCTGGCGGCTGAAACAAGAAACCAAAAATCAGCAGCAAAACATTGAGCTTTACAAAGATTCTTTTAGCGACGTTCAACTTATCTTTTTCCATTATTTTAGTTTGCCCTCAACTTTCAAAAAAGTCAAAGTCACGTAACATGCAACAGCCAGCCAGCCATTAAGCGGAGTTCATGAACGACAAAAAAACTTTAACTGCAATTGCCACTAAAACCACAAATAATACTCCCAAATAAGTAAAAATATGCTTTGGCGGCAAAGATAAAAATTCTCTTATCCATTTGCCGTTATCAACTAAAAATGCCGCTAAAGCAAATAAAAAAAGAAACGGCGCTGCTGCTAAAAGATCTATAGGTTTTTTCTCTTCCATAATTTATAGTGTTTTATGTTAGGCTTAGGTTTTTAATAACACTTATTATTAGCTGTTGTACATCTTCTCAATGCCTTTGTGATTGTGTTTTTCTATAATGTGCCTGCGCAATTTTAAGGTTGGGGTGAGTTCGTCTTGCTCTTGGGTAAATTCCTGCGGCGCCAGCCTGAATTTCTGGATTTTTTCGTGATGGGAAAGCTTGGGGTTTATTTTTTCGTCAATTCTTTTTTGAAATATTGCCAAAAGCTCCAAGCTTCTTACCATTCTTTCATGGCTAAACAGGCGCATATTGTTTTCTTTCATATAAATTTCAACTTCCTGCCAGTCGGGCGCTATTAAAGCAGAAATGAATTTTCTTTTGTTTCCAATTATAATTGACTGGGCAATAAATTTGTCGTCATTAAGCAAGTTTTCAACGGCTTCCGGCCACACGTTTTTGCCGCCCGAAGTTACAATCATTTCTTTTGCCCTGCCAATTACAGTCAAATGCCCCTGCCTGTCTACAAAGCCCAAATCTCCTGTGCAAAACCAGCCGTCTCTGTCAAAAGCCTGTTTTGTTGCTTTTTTATTTTTATAATAGCCCTGTGTGACATTGGGGCCCTTAACTAAAATTTCTTTGTTATCTGCAATTTTAACTTTTACCCCGGGCACTATTTTGCCCACTGTGCCAAAAATGCAATCTGATTCCCTGTTAGCTGAAATTACAGGAGAGGTTTCTGTTAAGCCGTAACCTTCTAAAATCATAATTCCAATTTTTGCAAAAAATCTGCCGATTTTTTCGTTTAATGAAGCTCCGCCGGAAATTGCCAATCTTAACCTTCCGCCCATTTGCTTTTTTATTTTTTTAAAAGCCAAAAAGTCAGCCAGCCTATACCTCAAACTCTGTTTTTTTTGCTTTAAAGCCCATTTGAAAACTTTTTTTTGAAAGCCGGAAGACGAGTTTACCTTGTCCCAAACAACGTCGTGAAACTTGTCAAAAATACGCGGCACTGAAATTAAAATAGTGGGCTTTACTTCTTTTAAGTTCAGGGGCAGCTGTTTTATGCTTTCTGCATAAGCTATTGAAGCCCCATGGAAAAGAGCCATATAATAGCCCGCCATTCTTTCTAAAACATGGGATAATGGCAAAAAAGACAAAAACACATCATTCTCTTTTACTGGAATTATTTCATTGACAGCCTCCACATTGCTCAAAAAATTTCTATGGGTTAAAAGCACGCCTTTGGGTTTTCCCGTGGTGCCGGAAGTGTAAATTATGCTGCAAACGTTATCTGGGTCAAGAAATGTTTTTTCATAGTCGTCGTTGCGGTGCATCCTGAAAAGCGCCTTGTAGCTCAAAACTTTTCCTGAAAAAGTCTCTGTTTGAGCTGATGCTAAATTATCTATGACTATGATTTTTTTCAAGTGCTTTAACTGTTTCTGGCCCAGCAAAACCCTGTTTAAAAAATCGCTGTTTGAAACAATAAGAACTTTTGCTTGTGAGTGGTTCAAGACAGTGCATACAGCTTTTGGGCTGAAGGTTGTGTGCAGGGGAACCGATATAGCCCCCAAAGACATTATTGCCAAATCTGACACTGCCCATTCTGGCCTGTTTTCTGAAAAAATGGCCACTTTGTCGCCTTCCACAATTCCCAACTTCTGCAAGGCTGAAGCAAAAATTTGCACTTTGGTTGAAAGCTCTTTGTATAAAATTGGAAAATAAACACTTTCTTTTTTATATAAAAGGGCTGGCTTTGAATGGTATTTTTCTGCTGTTTCAAAAAAAAGCTCGGGTATTGTTTTATACATGTTTGATAAATTCTTGTATTTTTTGGAACAAGTCTTCTTTGTGCGCGCCAGACATTATTGTGTGGGCGTCTGAGGGATACAGATAAATCTTTTTTGACGCAGATGATATGCGTTTGTAAATATGTGTTGCGCTTCTCGGGTGCACCACTTTATCTGAAACAGAATTGCATATTAAAGCTGGTATTTTTATTTTTGGCAGAATCGGAATGGTATCTTTTTTTATAAACCTGAAAAAATCGCGCAAAGACTTTATGGGAATTACAGGATACGTAACCTCATCTGACAAATCTATGTTATCTGTTTCATAAATTCTGGCGGGCTTTCCATAATATTTTTTAAACCAGCCGTAAGTGTAAATGCGCAAAATCAATATTTTATGGAACCTTAAAAAAACAGGCGCGCCCAAAGTGACAATGCCCTCTTGCTCGTTGTTAAATTTTTGGACAAGCCAGAGCCCCAGGTTTGAGCCGAAAGAGTTGCCTATTATAAAAACTTTTTCAGAAATTTTTTTTAATTTTAAATAAGCTTCTTCCGCTGATTTTTTCCAGTCTTCGCCGGAAGTTTTTGCCAAGTCGTCAGGACATGTGCCATGGCCCGCAATAAGCGGCGCTGAAACATTAAACTCTTTTTTTGAAATAAAATCAGCCAGTTCTTTAAACTGGTTGGGAGTGCTTGAAAAACCATGGAGCATCAAGATTCCTATTTTTGATTTTTTGTCTATAAAAATCGGCTCTCCTCCTTTCATAAATAATTATTCCAAGCCCAATTTTGCTTTTGCCCTGCGGACTATTTCGTCTAAACTTATTTCTGTTTTTATAATGTAATCTGAATCAGGCCTATAGGCTTCCATGGCGTCGGCAATATGGGTTGTGTCTTTTAGGGCGGTCAAAAATATAGTCGGGATGCTTATGCCTGCTTCCTTCAATTTTTTTGTCATTTCTATGCCATCCATTTTTGGCATTTTAATATCTACAATCATTATATTCGGCTTTTCTTTTTTTGCGGCATCCAACCCCTCTTGGCCGTCTTTGGCTAAAACTACATCAAATCCAGCTTCAGAAAAAGCGTCTTTGAGAGGAACTAAAACACTATCCTCGTCATCTACGATTAAAACTTTTTTATTTATTTTTTGCATAAAATTTCATTATTTACTTGTAATTAACCCTATTGCTTTATTTTATACCTGCAAAACAAGAGGTCAATAGAGAAGCCCGTGCCCTACTTTATGCGAAGCCTTTCCTTGACTCTGGCAACAAGGCTGTCTATATCCATGTCAGACTTAATTATATAATCTGAAGCGTTTTCCATTGCCTGGCTCATATGCTTCATATCGCTCATATTTGTTACAAAAATAGTTGGAATGATTATACCCTCTTCTTTTAATTTTTTCGCCATTTCAATGCCAGTCATTTTTGGCATTTCAATATCTAAAAGCATTAAATCTGGCTTTTCTTTTTTTGCGGCATCCAATCCCTCTTGGCCGTCTTCGGCTGTTATAACATTAAAGCCCTCCAACGTAAGCTTTTGGGAAATAAGCCAAAGATAATTTTTCGTGTCTTCCACAACTAAAATTTTTTTATCTATATTTGGCATTTTTTTAAAAAATTAAGATTATTGTTTTACAGGCAACGTAAAATAAAATGTTGCTCCATGGCCTTCAACAGAATCTGCCCCAACAACGCCTCCGTGAGATTCAATAATGCTTTTTGTAATTGCCAGGCCAAGTCCTGTTCCTCCTTTTTTGGCAAAAACGGTTTTTACCTGAACAAATTTGTTAAAAAGCTTGTTTATCTGCTCTTCGGCTATGCCCTCGCCTGTGTTTGTTACTGCCACAAACAATGAGTCTGGAATATTTATGTCTTTTTTAATAAACCAGTCAATGCCAGAGTCCACTGCTTCTTTTTGTAGACTGGCTCCTTTTTTATGAAATAATGCTTGAATTTGGATTGCGCCGTTTTCTTTGTTAAATTTTATAGCGTTGGAAATAAGATTGTTCAAAACTTGCGAAATTGTGTGCGGGTCAAACTCAACTTTGTCTGGAATGCCAGCTCCAAGTTGGCTTGTTATTTTAACTTTAGCATCTTTAGCTGATATGTCAAAAAACAAAACGCGGGTCTTAATTATTTCTGCAATATTAGACGTTTGTTTTTTAAGCTCAAACTTGCCAGCTTCAATTTTGGCCATGTCCAAAAGATTGTTAACAAGCTCTAACATATCAGAAGAGCTGCTGTGTATCATCTGATAGCACTCTTGCCTTTTTGCTTTTTTCATTTCTGCAGCCCTCATTAATTCTATCATTTTTTTAATTGAATCTAACGGAGAGCGGAGTTCGTGCACTATCATAGAGATAAAATCTTCTTTAATTTGTTCTATTTCTTTTTCTTTTGTAATGTCGCGGAAAACAACCACGCAACCTAAGGGTTTGTACTTGTCTCTTACAGAAGACACCAAAACTTTAAAAAAGCCAACGTTTCTTGAAAACTCTTCTGACGTAAAAACTTTATCAAGCCTGATGCTTTCTTCAATTTTATCTTTTAAATCAAACTTTTCTTTCAAGCTTTCTGCAAAATCCAGCACTGACAAGTCTGCCTTATTTTCAAGGCCGGCCGCCCTGCGGGCGGCTGAATTTACCACAAGAAGCCTGTAATCCATGTCTGTCATGAGCACGCCGTCTGTCATGCTTGAAACCAAAGAATTCATTTTGTTGTTTTCAGATTCAACAGCATCTTGGAGCTTTGTAAATGCATCCGTTGCTCTTTTTGCTATCTCGGTTACAGCTAAAATCTCTTTTTCTTTGAAAAAATTAGGCCTTGCGTCAGCTAGAGAAAAATAGCCCACGGTTTTTCCAGATATTACCAAGGGAATATTTAAAAAAGAGCCAACAGAATCTTCTATTTCTGCGCTCATATCAGCGCCCCAAAGCATCTGGTCTACTTTTTTATTTTTAAAATCAACCGGCGAGGATTCTAACATTTTTAACTTTACTTCTTCCACAAATTCTCCGGAAACAGAATTTTTGAGATAAACCCTAAAATTTATTTTTTCGGGCAAAAAAAGCATATATGAGGCGCAACTATAGTCAATCAAATCAGGCAAAGACTCTATTATAACTTCAACAACATTCTGCGCGCTTAAAGAATAGCCTGTTTTTTCTGAAAGCCTGTTTAAAATTTCAATTTCATACATTTTATACTTTGCTGACTCTTCCCTATTTTGCAAATCCTGCGCCAGTTTTTTGTTTTTAAAGAAAATAAAAAGCTCAACTGCCAAAATAACAGCCAATATTATAAATACAATTACAATTATAATTTCAGTTAACATTATTTTTAAAACATTATTCTATTATATCACAAAAACAAAAACCCGGGTTGAACACCCAGGTTTTCTGAATAACTCAACAGGCTGTTGAGTTATTTAATTATCTCTTGCCTTCTTTGTGCATGGTGTGTTTTTTGCACTTTTTGCAAAACTTTTTAAGCTCAAGTTTTTTTTCTGCTGTTGCTTTGCTCTTTTTTGTAAAATAGTTTGTTGTTTTGCAAACAGAGCATTGCATCTTTAAAAATGGTTTTTTTGCCGCCATCCATCATGGAACATGAAACATGGAACATGGAACAAAACGAAAAAATCGTGCTGTTATATGTTCTATGTTATGTGTTATGTATTTTGAGCCGATGGCCGGATTTGAACCGGCGACCTACTCCTTACCATGGAGTTGCTCTGCCACTGAGCTACATCGGCACTCTGTGCCCTTCGACAAGCTCAGGACACTTTGCTTTGCAAAGTGGGCGCGGCAGGACTTGCACCTGCGAAGAGGAGACCTCGTCAGATTTACAGTCTGATGCCTTTGCTGCTCAGCCACACGCCCCCACATTTAAATTTATAACACAAAAATTAATGTTATTCAATGATTTTGTTATGCTTTTTTTTCCATTCCTCTATTTTTTTGTGGTCTCCAGACAAGAGCACTCTAGGGACAGACCAAACTTCGGGCTTCGCCCGCCTAAATTTTTTTGCCCCTCTAAATTTCTTTTGAAATTTTGGCAGGTTAACAAAAAATTTTGGCGGGCGGGTGTATTGGGCATATTCAATAAATCCGCCGGATTTTGTTATTCTCTCTTTTAATAATTGGGGCTTGCCCAAAACTCCTGGAATTAATCTGGAAATTGTTTCTATTGCCACCATAGCTGGCAATTCCCCGCCCATTAAGTCGTAGTCTCCAATTGAAATTTCCATGTCAGCTATTTTTTTTGCCACCCTTTCATCAACGCCCTCGTATCTTCCGCAAATAAAAATTATTTGGTCTAATTTAGAAAGCTTATTAGCTAATTTTTGGTCAAACTTTTTTCCGCGCGGAGTAAATAAAATTACTTTTGTCCCGCCATAGCGGGATCCCGCTGCGGCGGGACTTTTTTTTATTTGTTTTACTGCTTTAAAAATTGGTTCTACTTTTAGAACCATTCCCAATCCCCCGCCAAACGGCCTGTCATCAACAGTTTTATGGCTGTCATTTGTCCATTTTCTTAAATTATGAATATTTATTTTTATAAGCTTTTTTTTCTGCGCCCGCGCAATTAAACTCTCGCCTAAATAGGACTTAAAAATTTCCGGAAAAATTGTAATAATATCAAACTTTATCATGGAACATGGAACATAAAACATGGAACAAAACGACGGAGTTTTTTGTTATGTGTTCTATGTTATGTGTTATGCCAGAAAACAAAAAGCGTTGATTTATAATAACGCTTTTTTGTTTTTCTGTAAATTACAGAGAAATGTTATCTATGTCTGAAGAAACTTCTTTTCTTTCAGGCCTTGGAGCACGTCCGCCTTCTGGTTCCTCAATTTTGAGGTTCACTCTGGCGTGGTTCTTTAATCCGACAATTCGGACTAAGTTCCTGATTGCCTTGGCAGTTGAG